>JGI24159J19872_10008115_pt1 | contig 13735 bp, 9 predicted proteins | sample Ectturendosymbi4_FD_19872 | JGI IMG/M metagenome (IMG submission 19872) | reverse complement strand
GGGCGTTGGTAAGGCAACCGAAAACTGCTGTTTTAGGCTGAAATCAAAGTACGAATATATCGTACCCCGGTTCTCAAAGTGTTAAGGTCTCGTCTCAGTATCGAAGGCTTCAGGTCCTGAAACTTTGAATATTGCAAAGAAATAGTTCAGTAAAATTTCTAAAATACAACAATTTTGTGTTTATTGTATTTGCAGGTAAGAAACAACCAAAACATGATGGAAAGCATTGCTGTCATTTACAGAAATACTATGTTTATAAGATAAAAGGCAATCATTTCAATTATTCATCAAAATCTGATTTTGTAATGACTCACCTCTTCAAAGTTGTTTCTTTTCAGCAGTGCTGCTTCATGTAACCAATTTGTTTCAGTTTTGCTTTTCGGTTATGAAATATACTGACAAAAAACAAAAATATGCTTATATTTTTTTAAAACTCAAAATTCCATGTGCACAGGCCCAGATGACCAGTGTCCCCAATTCGGCACATGAATCCATCCTCCCCAATAAAGCTTAGAATAGGAAAATAGTACACAATTTTGTTTTTAAGTTCATATTCATAATAATAGAAAAATGTTTCATATTTCATAATAGTAGAAAATGCATCTTCTTGGACTATCCTGCATATATTATTGATCAGTAAATGAGGTAGACTGAATCTTGTACAGATGACAGAAAATAATAACAGATGATATCTTGAATTATATTTACATTTTTCTGCATTACTCTTACTCCATTAATGTTTTTCATCGTGAAAATTATATCAAAGAACCAATTAACGTAAACAAACAACTGATTTTCATTGCTGTGTGCCCTCTTGCAATGGGGCCCCAGGGCAATTGCCACTTTTGCTGTCTTCCTTAATCTGGACCTTGATATGAATGTGGTCTGCCATGAACATAGTCTGTTCTGAATGTGGTCTGTTCAGAGTGTGTTCTATGGTTATGTTGTGAACATGGCCTGTTATGAATGAGGCCTGTTGCAAACTTGGTCTGTTGTGAATGTGGTCAGTTGCGAACATGGTTTACTGCAAATACGGTCTGCTGCAAATGTGGTCTGTTGTGAACATAGCCTCTTATAAACATGGTCTGTTATAAACAGTTTTTATGAACATTTCTTTATGAAAAATTCAATTTTGCATAGACATCTTTTCTCTTTATTGGTTTCTATAACGTTATATTCAGTGGCCATGATGTGAAATTCTTTTCTGTTTGATTGTCCGTATGAATTTGTTGATTGTGTACAAGTTGTGGTTGTGAAACTGTGCATATGGAGGTCTTGGTACTTGTTTTGGCCAATAATTATAGCATATGCAGTCCTTTAACGATGCAGAAAGTCTTGTAGTTTTGATTTAAAAAATTGGTCAGTTTTGAATTTTTTGTCGATGATGTCATAATTGGAGTTGGTTGATGCATATTTGGATGACCTCATCAAGCCCTGGATGCCAACGCCAAGAGCCATTTTTTTAACTCTGGTTTTTATTGGAAAACAGACTATAATATGAGTCTTAGAGGGTTTGATTCATTTTCTAGCATTTGCGGTAATTAATTATACATGTATTCTCAACAGGATCAATTGCCCTTGTTCTGCTTTTAATTTTAATGTGACTTGGAAGCAGCTGGATATCTTTCAAGAGTAGTTTTAGCTGCATTTGAGCATCTTGTTAGACGGGTGGAATAGTCAAGATGTTTCAAGCAACCACTAGAGCTATTTTGTTTGCCCCTCAATGGTGAGAAAAGTAGTTGAGTGCTACTGCTTAAAATTATGCATTCAATTTATTTTTAGTAGTTCAAATTAATACATTGCTGAAATGTGAGGTGGCAGTATGAATATTTTGTCTGTAGCTTTGGTGTAGTTTATGTATCTGATTGCTTGAGAAACTTTGCTACCCTGGCCAGTTTAACATGCCTCAGCCACTTGATTTAGAATTTTGTTTAGTTAAGTAGTTATTGACTGTGCAGTGCAATGAATTGTATATGTAATGCTTAAATGGCCTGCTTTATTGTCGCTTTTTGCCATGACAGTGATTCGTGTATAAAGTGTGTTCTGATGGGAATTTAAAGTTGATTGTTGTTTTGAAACTATTGATGTTTTTTTAACAGTTCACAAGTTCGTCACTCTTCTGGGAAGTTAAAAGAGTGTAAGTTTGGTCTTTATGTTGTGTGTGGTGATGTGCGATACAGCTTATTCTATGGCAAAATTGTTAAGGCTTTAAAGCTATGATAAACAAGTTACACTGCTTGCAATCACAGTGCTTGACATTTTTAAATTTTGAACTATGTGGTTGGACAATATTGAAAGTGCTGTGCCTTGTGTTCATTAAGCTAAAGATGTCGTATTAGCTTTTTGCACTTGGGTTAGAAGCAAAACCAACAGATGTCTTCCATTTTGAATTGTTAGCAGTCTTGATTTCCACTTCCTGATGTAAATGCAACGCCGCAGTAGTATTGGGTTTTCAATCTTTGATAAATAGGAGGAAATTTAAAATGTGAGATTGTTTGTTTAGTGGGCATTCGATTGAAAGCGATTAGGAACATTCAAAAGATCACCAAGACGATGAAGATGATATCAGCGGCCAAATTCGCTCAGGCACAAAAAGCCATTGGACCTGCGAGAACGTATGGAACTGGCGCTTTAGGTAAGACTTTAATGTGGCACAGAACAAAAGGAATTAAATAAATTACCCCATGTTCTTACAATAAGGTGCCATATATGAATTAAAATTTTCTTAACACCAGTATTTATGTGATAAAAAAGAGGGAAGCTTTTAAAAATTGATATTTGGTTTCACTTGAACCTCAACCTCTGTATGTAACGGAAATTGTTTGTACCTTGGTGATAATGCAGATATTAAAGTATTGATTAAGGCAGCTCTTCAACCTTTTTGTTATCGTGGAACCCCTGATATACTTTTGTGTTGGTCATGGAACCCCCTTAACAAAAATTGGAAAAAACGAATTACTCGTAATGACTCGGTTGTTCTTGTATTTTTTTAATGTAGCTGCTGTACATTCAAAATTTGGTCATCTGGCAAAAAGAACCTGTATCTCAATATGTGTCATCCCATTTTCTAACTTTGTCAATTGAATTACATTTGGTCTGCTTCAGATTAAGTGCCTCGTTTACATTTGGACTACATTGCTCATTACCGTCCACACCTTCGCTGTTGTTATTATTTCGCTTCACATGAGAAATTTAGCTATTTTGCTTCATCTGACTTGAGTAAATAGTAAAAACTTGGGTTTCACACTGTTTTTACTTTATTCCCACAAAGGTTGAACAGCAACTCTAGTCTGTGACTCAGTCTACTCTCTACAAGATTCAGGTTGAGTCTACTCCAGTGTTGCCACTCTGTTGCTGCTGAAAAGTACTAGATTTCATTATAAAAAACACTAGATTCACAAGAAAACACAAGATTACAAATACGTGACAGATTTGTCAGATTACAAGAAAATTGATGTTGTACAAGAACAGGCGGGTGTTTGATGAACATTATATATTTATTTATTTGTCTCGGACCAGATGGTCCATAGAACACATGCAGACGATTATTCTTTTACGCTTTAAATCTTTCAATATTTCTTGAAGTGCAACACTTTTACACGATGGTAAATTGCTTTCATAGGGGAAAAAGACCAACCACACATCCACACCATTGTTCTTGAGAAATTATTTGTGCTCCGAAATGCGAAATTTTGGAAAATGGGGAAATGATATCTCTGTTTCATGACTTCTTCAACGTGACTACAACCATTTCAAGAACCTACCTTGTGTTTGTTTGTACAAGTCACTGAAACTTTTAACAGATGACCACAGTGACTTCATAGTGGTTTGACTCAAAACAGATTGTCATTATATGGTCTTGTGTAATTTAATATGTATTTAGGTAGAATTTTTAGCAAATATTACAATTACACATAATCAAAAGGTCCTTCCGGTTCCTTCAACGTCCTGGCGTCCTCACACCAATTTGTGTTTTTCTTGCTGAATATTAAATATCGCCAAATAGATTTTGCAATGCAGCACACCAAAATGATGCTTTTTACAAATCTTCATTTTTCCTCAATCACTCAACGATCCTGTATGATGGAGACCAACTGTAGCAGTTGTTGGTGAATTGTGTCATTGTTCGTGTCTCATCAGCGCTTTTGTGTAGTAGAAAACAAATCTGTGTGTAGGGTATACAAACCAAGCAGGGCTTACTAGAGGGGGGTACAAGAGGTACATCGTACCCGGGCCTGTTAGGGGCTGTGGCCCGATAGGATGAATGCCCGCATGCTAAATTTTTCTGTAATCAAGCCCAAAATTACAAGTGTAAGCCACTTGCCAGTATGACAATTAATCTGATTCTAAGTGTCAGCATGGTAGCTGTTTTATCTGTATTCTGATTACTATGCAAGCAAGCTATAAAGTTTCAACAAGGACACCAGAGCCAAGGAGGCCTAGTATCGGTCTTCGGAACCCCTGGAGGAATTTCTCTCAGAGGCCCCGAAAACAAGCATACAAAAAGTAACAAGTGCTGATAAAGTGTTTTGCTCCTCTCAAGGTTGGGCATGTGCAAACACCAATTCTGTGATGCGCTACTGCATGGCTAAGCATTTTTGTGCTTTTTTGAATAACGATGCAGTTGTGGTGATGATAAAGTGTTTTGCTCCTCTCAATGTTGATCATGTGCAAACACTGATTTTGCAATTCGTACTGCTGTATGGCTAAACATTTTTTGTGCTCTTGTGTTTATGATGGCGTCTGTGAAATGGACCAACAGTCCGCAAAAAATGCTATTGTTATTATTAAAATCAACCCAATTAGGTACTTTCAATTACACAAAGTTATGTAATTAATTACATTCAGATCACTCATAAAAAACACAAGATAGCTATGAAAAACCACTAGAAGAATAGGTGAGATGAAAAAAACACTAGATCTAGTGCAGGGGTGGGTAAATAGCGGCCCGCCACAACGTTTTCAGTAACCTGCGGAAGCATTCAGGAAATTTTCTATCTGAAGTTACCCCCAACTTAGCACAGCAAATGCTACTATTTCCACTGGAAGGTTTGGCCCTCCGCCAAACACTGCTTTCTCAAAGTGGCCCCCGAGCCAAATTAATTGCACACCCCTGATCTAGTGGAAAAACACTTGGAGTGGCACTACTGGTCTACTCTCTACTACTCCAATGCACAGTAGTGTGAACTGTACAATCGGCAGCATCGTATAACTATGATGCAATAACGTTCTTCTTAATTGCACAACAATGAACTAGTCACGCAACAACTATCAATATTTCTTGTTCTGCTATCTGCATTCAACCTCCTGTAGGATATAACTAACTGGCGTACTTGGAGTCTGAATGCGGCACGGTGATCTAAAAAATTTCATAGTGACGCATCAACATACTGAAGCAAGAAATCATGTCTCCTCAAAAACGAGGAACCCTCACGGAACCCCACTAAATGCTTTGCGGAACCTTAGGGTTCCGTGGAACCCCTATTGAAGAGCACTGGATTAAGGTATAGTGAAAGAAAAGTTTTTTCGTTTTTGTGATGTAATCGTGTGACAATTTTTCCTGATTTTTTAACAGCTGTGTATGACCAGTCAGAAATAAAAACAGAGGAAAATCCGAAGCAGATATTTGTTGCTGTGACGTCAGACAGAGGTTTGTGCGGGGCGTTGCACTCAAATCTGAGTCGAGCCTTGAAAGCTGAGTTTGACAAACATCCTGGCGAAGATATCAAGATAGTTACCGTCGGTGAAAAGGCCAAAGTTTTCTTTCAACTGTAAGTTGCATCTAAAATAGTGTCGTGNTAAATACCCGTCTGTTCATTTGCAGGAAATGGTTTGCCTACTAGAATGAAATGACTTTTATCCATGAAGCCTTTCCGTGCGATCAAGTTTTTTATTGTGTGCATATTGCTTTCATTCGCATCCATATGTAAAAGAAATGCGTTGGCTTAGAAGCCTACGTTACAGCGTGTACGCGCTGATTTAGAGGCGGGAAATTTGAAACACTCGGCTGAACGACAGAACTGTGTGCTTGGGTGGTGCGTATATGAATGCGCTTTATGTGAGCTTGAAATTAAAGTAAGCAGGGTATCAGATTTAAATGAGCATTACCCATTGCCTTCATTCACCCTATTTATAGAAATGTCGTCTACTCAAGGCTGTCACCGTAGTTGCGTCACTTTGAACTTGTTTTACTGTCACTGCAGATGCAAAAGTTGACTTTGCAACTGTAATGTATTGTTATTATTTTAATCTTGTTTTTTTCAAACGTGTTACTGGCTGCTGTGAAACTCGTTGCAATATTAAATAATTTTGTTTCATGCTTAACTCTTCAGCAATGCAACGATTATAATGAGTATTTTAACTCGCGTTGTGATTCCGTTGCATCTCCGTTTTCTCTGTTGGGGTTATTTCCCGGATGTGATTGCATCCCTGCTCGACTATCTTAAACCACACGTCTGTCGCATACCCGGGTTAACTGATCGATTCATCTTCAGGGCTCACAGCAAAGACATTCTCATTGAATTTAAAGAACTCGGACGAGCGCCTCCCACCTTCAACGACTGTTCTGTCATCGCAGAACAGTTGCTGAAAAGCGGGTTCGAGTTTGATCAGGGAAAAGTGTTCTACAATTACTTCAAGTAAGTCGAACCGAGCGTTCGCTGATTTGGGATTGCTGCTTCCTTAAACATGAAAAATGAGAGATGCGTAGACCTCCAACACATTTTTTTAACGTAACATCTATGATGGACCGAGTAACTTCACTCCACAGTAACTTCACAAAATAGAACTGATCCTATCTGAATAAGATGCAAGGACTGGCGATGCGTAGTGTTAACGTGAAAACGATTTCCTATTAAAAATTTGCGATTGATTCCTTGCTTGTTTCACCTGTGGAGTGAAGTTACTTGAATCCGGATATGCGCAAGTTTGAATCATCGCAAAAAGATGAAATCAGAGCCCAGTCGGCTGATTCCTCGAAAGCATACAGAAACACTTGTGCTTTTAAGTGTCTATGATGGGCCGCTGTCATATAATTTATCTCTGACTGTGACATAAGCGCAATATTGTTTGTTGTTGTGTCGCTATTTACCAACGGTTATAGTAAAAGCGTTGTTAAGTGCCAAACAAGTTTTGCAAATTTAATTTGGAATTTTCTAAAATCTAATCATCCACCATCATTTTGATATTTTCTCGCAGTTAGGTTGTGCTCTTTTTTCGCGCTCACGCTCACCCCAACCTTGGAGTCGGGCGATGACCTCAATGCGAAGGTGAAAAACAAAAGCATTTTAAAAGGACCACTGTAATAATGTTTGTTGTCTCCACCAATTCAATGAGGTATTTCCAGCTAGATTGAACCACGCCTCGCTTTCTAGGATGCTTTGGTTGAACCGCCAAACTGAATGCTGCCTTTATGATGGTAAAAATCAGCATGATCGTGGAGTCTTTTTGTTGCCTGCTGCAAAATTTTAAGGGCCGTCAACGATCAGACGAAATGTTCGTTTTTGCAAGCTTTGATTGATCAATGGTAACGCGAACGTCCTTTGTGCAGATCGGCCATGGCGCAGATCATCAAGGAACAGCCGTTCTTTTCGGTGGACGTTTTCGGCAATTCACGTGAGTAGAGGCTTGCCTTGCACGTCGCACTTTTCCACGGCCGCATTTTGCTGACGCTCGTGACGCGCTCTCTCCGCAGCGTCGATCACCGTCTTCGACTCGATCGACAACGACGTGCTGCAAAGCTACCAGGAGTTCCAGCTGGCCAACACAATCTTCTACGCAATGAAAGAAAACTACACCAGCGAACAAGGCGCGAGAATGGTTTCCATGGACGGGGCGAGCAAAAATGCCGGTCAGTTTGCGGCGTGCATTGCTGTGAACGACAAAACGCAACAGCTGCGTGTTTATGGCTTGTTCTGAGCGGAGATATGCTCTAGCGCGGCATTTTAGTTTATGTGGAAGTAGGTTTTTTAGATTTGAGTGGCCATCATTCGGCGACTGCATGGTGCCGATGCCTTCAGACAACGCTATTTATAAAAAAAAACTCCATAGATCTGGCAACACAAATCGATCTAAAGCGCCACTCTGAAAAAAAGTGATTATTATCAATCAGTTGCGTGCTTTGTCCGAAATCAGTGTTCCCTCGAAGAGAATTTTACACTGAGCAAATGTGTTTCAGTGCGCATGCAATTGTGCAACAGACGTACAACCAATGAAGTGTTTCAAGCTTTGGAAGGGCTATGCGATATATAAACGATTATTAAATTCGGAATGTTGTAAGTGCGCGAGAATGAAATTTCACTGCGCAAATGGTCTGCTGCTGGTGCTGCGTACCTTCGAGGGAACATTGTCCGAAATCCTTGCTCAGGTGTTGATTCGAGGCTGGCTTTTAAGCTTCAGGAACGAAACTTTTCGCGCACCAGCCACATCGGGCATCAGCCAAACAAGCTGCGATAGAAAATCGCCGGTTCTTATTATCATTCTCCTTGTTTGTTTTTTCCGGCGCGCGTTTGCGAGCGCTTTCCCGTCGCGAGGATCGTGCAGCGAAGGCGCAGAGAGTACTTCTTGGTGATAGTTTCGATCCGCAGCCAATCTTTATCGAATCGTAGTTCGCCCATCCATCTGCTGCCGTTGAGAAGCGCTGCGCGGCGATTGGTTCAAAACGCCGTCACGTGACTTGTTTTCTTTCGCAGGCGACATGATCGACAGGATGTCGCTGCTGTACAACCGCACCAGGCAAGCGGTCATCACCACCGAGTTGATCGAAATCATATCGGGAATGAGCGCGCTGTAACATGCTCGCGTGCAGTGCGGAGAATGGAGGGGATTGTTTTGGGAAAGGAGTGCATCTTTCGCGATCGCTTTCGTGGCCCGATGCGTATCGATTTGCTGCGTTTGGTAAATCGGCCCAGATCTAATCTAGTTAAAATAAACTCGTCTCACTTCGTCGTTTGGTCTGCGTTGACAGACGCACCTTTTTCATTAAAATGTAGCGTTTGGAAAAGCCTTGTTTGACAAAGATGGCCGACGTGAATCTGAGCTAGTCTCAAGGAACAAACAGCTGGTTTTGTTGAACGGTCTCCCTCATTCATAAATTTGGTGATTCACGTGAGTGCTTCGTTTTTGATCCACTATAAAGTATGAAGTAACGTGATCGCGGGATGATGCGGAGGGTTTTTGTCACTGAGGTCCTGGATCAGAACTTCATCGGATGCGAGATGCGCACAAAACAGTAAGTTTGTCGACGTTTTGCTCGCGGCTGGTCACTGCTTCATAGTCATTCCTGGCTCACGGCATCAAACTTCGGAGAGCCTATATCCAGGATTTGTGATCACTGCGAGTTAAATTCCACGATGAGAGAGAGAGATGTTATACTTGACTGGCTTTTTTTAAAAATATCACTGCCAAGCGGCCTTGTGCCGATAACAGTTGCAAAAAGCGTCGAAATATTTTGTTGGCGATTTCCTAACAAAACGGCGCAACTGCGCATATGTTGGCGCCGGGCAGCGGAAGACCGTTCCTCTCAAGCAACAAAACCCGAATTGAATAAGCATGGCTGGGTTTGCGCCAGGCCCGTAGCTGTGGGGGGCAGTGCCCCCAAATTTCGTTGTGCCCGGAAAAATTTGTTTTACACAAAAATCTTGCTCCCCTAAAAATGTATTTTCCTCCCCAAACCGTGAAACTCGGCTACGGGCCTGGTTTGCGCACGCTATTGATCAATCAACGTCATCGCNTAGTCAGTGCAATGAAAGGCAACCGCGNTCCCGAAGCATAGCGACCACCATTCCATACAGCAGTGCTTCCATAAATCCATGTGTTGCCGTGGATGTTTACTTGCAGGATATATGTTTAGACTTCAGAATCATGTAGAAAGCCCACCCGAAGCTGATGTTGATGAACTAGTAATGAGATAAGTTTTCATATTACCGAGGGGGTTAGCAAATGTTTTAATATTTGTAACGTACTTTGTTCTGGAAGTGGTAGTTTAGTTGCGAGGCTTGCCACTATTTGAGTAGGGCCACAAACTTATCTCACAGGCATACTTCAGCAACCGACCGCTGTAAATTAAAATGTTTGTGAAAATTTTATTTCAAACGTAAATTAATTATTTGTCCGCCAGCAACCATCAAAAGTGGTAGGAATTTCATTTGTCGCAACAATGGCGTTCAAGCTATTGTGGATGTGAACGTTCCGTATTGCGAATTGGCATTTCAGAACTAGTGGTTATTTTACCGAGACGCTGACTTGCTTGTGTCAAGCCGTCATTGCGCATTCAAACTCTGTCTTGTCGTGGAAGTTTAATGCGGCCGTGTGCAGCCAAGCTGTTATCTCCCTTGTTTGCTACCTAAGGCAAGGTTCTCAAATTCATGAAAGGAAAAGAGTTAGTTAGAACCGAGGAAGTGATCCACTGGGCCAAGAGTCGGGGAACGAAAATAAGGATTCCCTTTCAAAACAGCCCTATTCATAACAGACCCGTAACGTGCATATTGTTGGGAGAGTGTCACACTGACGGTTCCATGCACCCGAGACATTGGGGATTAGGAGAAAATCTGGTGCAAGTACTCGAGATGAGCACGGCTTCTTGCACTGGCAACCTTTTCACAAAATGCTTCCCCTAAAAATTCGGAAAACATTGCTCTCAATACTTTTCTCTGTAGTTAGAGCCCTCTTTTCCAACTGCTTTGCAATTAAATTATCTGGTCAAAATCCACAAATGGCCCAAAGTACGCCTGCCTCGTACGTCCTGGGCATGAACCTAGAGCAGTGGTTTTCAATCTGGGGCCGCGACCCTCAGAGGGGTCGTGAACCATTTTTTGAGAGTTCGTCAATAGATATTTTATGTATAGGCCTACTGCTGTATTACATTTGCTTTATTCAAGTTTGAGATGGAGGTTATTCGGTTATAGCATAGGTGTAGGAGCAGGCAAATTTTTGGGGGTGCGAAAGATTTTTGCCCGAATTTTCCCAAACTTTCTCGAAAAGTTTTTGTGGGAGTTTTGCCTATAAGTTTTCTCCCACAAAGATCATGACGACCATTTTTTGGTGTGACCTCCAAGAAAAGATCTCCATGTGTTTTTCTGCAAACGTTGGGCGCCATTTTTGCCCGGATTTTCAGGGATTTTGTCCAAATTTTCAGGGATTTTGCCCGGATTTTTGACAAATCGCTTGCACCCCGCCTCCTACACCACTGGGTTATAGTGGGTTGCTATTAAGGGTCGCGGTACAAAAAAGTTGAAAAAACTGACCTAGACAGTTACAACGTTTGTAGTAACACAAACGTATAGTGGATTGGAGTCTACCACCAACGTGCCTACTTGGGAATTTATAAATTTTTTGTATGTTTTTCCATTTTGGACAATTAAACCTAGGCTTTCATCTCCACACATCCCGCAGTTTGCACTCACCATACTCATCACTCGACCACTGAAATTAATCAGTGATGACTATCATTTAGGTATACTGGCATTTGTTTCCACCTGATTCTTATTTTTTGAAAAATAGACTGAGACAATAGTAATTACCATGAATGCTCTGTGACACAGAATCCAAACATTTTTNTCCAGCGCAAGTCACACTACCTGATTCCAAATCTTAAAATAGGCACTTATTAGNCAGTGCTTTGCGCCAANGCTTTTACGATCTTGTAAAAGCACGTTACTTCCTGCTTTTCTTATAGAGCGAGTTAGACAAAACAACCACAGGAACATGAAGTAAAATCAAGTTCAGCGAAATAGCAAAATGGCTAGACTCCCTTGGAGGACATAAAGTACACTGGCCTAAAATAAAAACCGTTTAATTTTCATACGTTGCTTGAGACTGCAATGAATCCCATTACACGAACTTTAGAAGCTCGATATTCTTTTCAGTAGTATTTTTTTAAATTTGAAGATAATTTTTGCTATCAAAGTTATAAGTTAACAATTTTATTAGAAACGCGAAGAGTTCGAACACACTGTATTAGATTCCTGAAAGAAAAACGCAATAAAGTGTAGGCCTAATTATTATCAGCACAGATTTTTTAGCATACTAGCGAGATCGTTCCAAATTGTTATCGTTACCCAAAACACAATAGTACTATACTGTTGATCAGAAGTTTATCGTCTGGTTTCTGTAGGTGACTGCACATTCTTTATGATCTCTCTAAATGAAGGCAGCTATAGAAAGTAGTGCATAAATTCGATAAAACAAAAATGTCTGGAACACAACTTTATTCGTCAGTCAGCCACTGTCATGTTAAACAAGGCGTATATTTCGCCTACTCAATGGACATCCTCAGCTGTAGTTAAATCGGTAACTCCTGTGCTCACCAATGTGAAGCAATTATTCATTTCCATGTGACGCGTATTTTGCGTATAATCAAAAAGTCACAGTATAAAAATGCACGATTTCAAAATTAAGCCAACAACACACTTAGAAGTACTCAAGGGCGCCTGTGCTCGGTCCGAGCAGACTTCCGCATGAGATTGTAGCGCACTGGCCGTACTTTCATATCTACGTGGCGGAAAGCCTGTCGCAGCTTTGTCTCGGGATCGATTCGTTGATGCCAGGTGCCCCAGTAGATGCCTTTTTCCATTCCCGAGTACGGTCCATCGAAGTACTTTCCGTTCAGGTTGGCGGCAAAACACGCGTCGAACCACCAACCCGATTTGTAATACATGCCACAGTTACCTTGCCTGTAATTGTCGTTATCCCTGTCGAGAGTGGAGAAGGGCTGCCCGTTGTGATTGTAACTTTTTCTGAAACAAGAACGCACTTCATAGCTCAAATACAGAGTACTTTAATCTCGTAAATTAAATTTCTTGCAGGAGCCTACTTAGCAGCACTTGACGAAGAAATGAACGTTTGCAGGGCCGCCGGTTAACTTGTGGATGGAAATTAAGTGTCTTATTATAGCAACAGGTCATTCACGCACTTTTTGTACAGTTTTACAGAGCAGGCAAACGCATCCATTGTTATTTTGTGTTTCTTTGCTAATGGAGATTATCTTGCTCAAAACGAAAAGTTAAACAATCAGGGATTTGAACTAAATCCGAATTTAGCACCTGACTTTGCCTAAAAATCAATACGCACCCTTTCTTATTTTGACCACTGACGTAGGGTCGGCATAGGCGTAGTTAGGGGGCAAGGTGGCCATGACCCCCCCAAATTTCTAGCATATCTTGTCATTTGTGCTTTGAGAGGCGGTGCACCTAAAAAATATAGTCGCTCGCTTTAAATTTGGGCTGGATACGCCACTGAGGGTCGGTACATCAAAGCAACTTTTGTTCGTGAAAGTGCAAACCCGCATTTACGCTCTTTCTTTCCTACTGCAACCCGCAAAGTGCCACTCACCCGTAATTTAAAGCATCGCCTGCCGTGCCAGAAAACTTTTGGGCAACAAGTTTGTATCGTTTCGCTTCTCCTTTGACCCGGAAAACATTGTATTGAGCAAATCGATGCTCGCCGTTCCAGTCTGTGAGGTCAATTCTTAACGCAACTCTTCTTGCTCTGTGGTTAAAAGAGCATTGGATCATAATGCTTCCTTGTTGCGCAACAATTGCTTTTCCACATTATTGCTTGCAACTTCACTGCTCAAGCGCAACTATTTAAACTTTAAACAAATTACCAGGCACCAGGACCGTAACCAGCTTGGGACACCAGGGGGCGAAGAGTAGGCCCGTAACCGGGGGGGGGCGATTAACCCCCTAGAAAAATTTGTTGGATACATTTTGAAACTATTGGACATTGTTCAAAAAAA
>JGI24159J19872_10008114_pt1 | contig 13737 bp, 11 predicted proteins | sample Ectturendosymbi4_FD_19872 | JGI IMG/M metagenome (IMG submission 19872) | reverse complement strand
GGGGGGAGCAATTGACACCATTGCCCCCCCCCCTGGCTACGCGCCTGGCTCCGGCCATCAAAAATTGCTTTGGATCCGGCCCCACAATCCTGCATTCAAGTGTATCGGAGTTTTTGTTGTATACCTGAATATAATTGAAAGAACCAATCAACTTAGTGTTACTGGAGAGTTATTAACGGAAGAATTGGCGAGTCTTTTATTTCGCCTCGGCTTGGCAATTTCTAGTCATCAGGTTGCTTAGTTGGGAGACTGACCTGTGTTCTTGCAACAACTAGGTTGGCCCTTTAACCAGTACGGGTCTCTGTTGAATCGTAATTGACCGATGACCCCCTACATACTACATACGGTTTCGCAACGCGTCACCAAGAACCCTGCATCATTGGAACTTCCAGGTTTTTTCAAAGGTGTTTTAGGGACCCGAATCGGGTCCCTGGAATCAGATAAAATCATCGGGTCCCTAGAATCAAAGTAAATCGGGTCCCTAGAATCAAAGTAAATCGGGTCCCTACAGGTCCATTCCGGGTGCCTAACAGTCTCCTTAAAAAAACCTGTTAATAGAACGGAAACAAAGACCATCAGTTTACACGAATTTATACTGTACTTGGCAGTATTTAACAGGTAAGTGCAAAGGCAGAAGAGCGGCACGAACATCGGTTCGCGTCCACACCATTGGCGCTTCGAACNCGAACGTCATAAATTGCTGGCTGAACGACAAACGCAAGCACTGAAAGGAGAAGCAAAAGTAATGGATGAAGTAATGACTTTCACACAGCTCAAAGAGACGCAGTAACAGCAAAATGATCTTCTGAGTGCCCCCCACCAACGGGAGTGTTTCCAACGAAATGACGACAGACAACAAAAAGTTTGACAAGCCAGAAGCCAAAAAGATACTTGAGCGCAGGCCCGTAGCCAGGTTTTAAGGTTNGGGGGGGGGGGCAAAATAAATTTTAGGGGGGAAAGATTTTTGTTTTTAATATGTGTTTAAAACAATTTTTTTGGGGCATAACATAATTTGTGGGGGCACAAAAATATTTGGGGGGAACTGCCCCGAATGACTCCCCGTGGCTACGGGCCTGCTTGTGCATTTCTTCTATCGCAATGTCACGGGGTTTAGACACATTGCTAGGAAATGCAACGAACACGTGGCGACTTTTAACAGAAAGCGAGAGGAAATATTCACACAAACTGCAGGAGAAAATAAGTCTACGTTGATTCGGACAGTTTCTAAAACATGAAGTTGCTCAAGCTTTCTGGACCATGTAGCTTGGAAAAAAGTAGGTCAACGATTCGTTTGCTTTTACAGTTAGACAACCCGGAGCTGGTATGATTAAATCAAATTAATAGACATGGCAATATCTTCATTGTACTAAGCAGTCAGTATTCGATTAAAATCGACACGAACAGTTGGCATGGAAACACGCCACGCGTTTTAAGGTCTTGATTGACAACTACGGTTTGTTACGTCACACACATATCCAGGGATGTAGTGTTAAAAAAAGAAGTGTGGGAACGCAAAATCTCACCATTTAGAACAGAACTTCAAACTCACTATTAGTCAGTATTTACTCACTTTCATTACACTACAAACGAAGACATCAAGTGTGGGAACGCGTTCCTGACCCACTACACCCCTACATGTAGCCCGATGCAATCGTTTTTATCTCACGATGATCACTTTTCAAGTTTTTTTAAATTCAAGCATGCTCCGCGCCGCGAAAAAATACGTGAATTGAATCTGGAAACAGAGCTAACACAACACGTCAGCACCTAAAGGACGAATGCAAACAACGCAACAAAAAATAATTTCTCTCTTGCTGATGAGCTCAGGGTTCCAGGCTCAGCGTCGGTCGGTCAGCCAGCAAATACCGCAATCGATTTAGGGACATGCACAGCGAACGACGCGAAACAAGTTTGACGCGTCAGAAGCCCCCCCCGTTTTTACCCAGGGGGGTCGCTATGCATGTGAAAATTAACCTCATCCGCCGCGAGACGGCCCGCGGCCTGTGCTCGGCCTCCAGCGGCACGACTCGCCCGACGAACCGGAGCTGGAACCGCCCAGGGGATTGTGATCTGCACGATAAGAGAGTACTTTGTTTCACACAGTGCCTTTGGCGAGGGTTGACAGCAAATTGCAACAAACTGAGCCAGTCAAAGATTTGCTTCTGGACGTTTCCGTTATCAAGCAACACGAGCTTCACACCCGCAAAGTTGACCATGGAAAAATAAAGCATTGTGGTAGGTTGAAACAATTTAAAGCTTTTGAAAAGAGTAAGTGTTCTTAGTAAAATGTTTCAAGTAAAGAAAAGACAAGTCTTCCAATACCCCAGTTTCAAACAACGACGCACATTTTCATTACCGCTATCGATTGCGTGGTGTAACCAAGGCATTAACACTCAAACACCATATCAAGCCGCATTCAAAGTTCTTGCATTTCAAAAGGCGGCTTACCCGAGCTTCTGAGTGGTTTCGCGTCTTTATTCCGCTTAATAGCTGTAGGTAAAGGCTTCTGAGCATCTTTCTGTAGCAAAAAAGGACAGGGCTGACGTTTTAAATCAAACATAAGGAACTGTAGCAGATCGCAGAGACCGAGTTTAAGGGGGGGACATGTCCCCCTAACTTTAGGACAGGGAGTACACAATATCCTTTGACTCCCCAATATTTTGTGATAAAAAATAATGTAGTAGTACAAATTTCATGGTTACATTACTGTCGGAAACCCCCAGCATAAGCCAGGGAATAAATAAGAAAAAATGGACATTATCACTGGATTATCTATACACAGTGTACAGATTTACTATGTAAAATACATTATCATAATTGTTGATAAATGCGTTGATTAATTTGAATTAACCGAATCAGTGTGTACATAAACGTCGCTCAATCATGTGACTGATTCGTGTGATATTTTTGTGAGTCGAATTCCTGCGCTGGTCTGTAGCCTGCAATATATACAGAACACGGTTGTCACTGCCAGTGGCAATTCTAGAATTTAAAAAGTGGGGGACCACTGCGGGGCCAATATAAATGTCTATCTTGCATGGTGATTTTTCGTTGTTTTGAAGATGAAGTTGCTATGATTAACCCTATCAAACCCAACACAGGCTTGTGAACATTGTTAAATATGAACTAGTGTTGTTATTCACCAGAGACACCAAAACGCCACTGCAGATGCAATAACACACGTGTATTGCTTTGTCGAATATTCTGTGCTAACCATGCAACTTCCACAGCACTGCACATGTAAAACGAAACACCATTTTCCGTACAGAAATGTGCCGACCCCACATGAATGAAAACAGCTCCACGTAGGTGAATATTCACATGAAAGCGAAATGTTTCCAACCACGAATTCCATCTTTACAGTTGACACAGAGACAAGTAGGCTGTTGATAGCCAACTAGTTTCATCATAATATTCTTACTAAACAGCACATAAAAATAAACCATCTGCCAACGGGTTGGTGACCACTGACTAACCCATTGTTGCGGTAGCTTATGGACATTTTGTGATTGTGGTGTAACCATAGCGCTCAAAAAAGTCTGGGAACTGCTGATCTAGCCATTCTAGCGTAAGCGGTTGAATTTTTAAAAATCCATGAGTGTTTAAATAACAAAATCCAAGTGACTGGGAAAAAAGTCATTTTCTTCATTATACTGTACTTACATGCGCTTTAGCGATGAAATGGATTGCAAGCTATCTGTAAGTATTGGCATTGTCAATGTCCCCAAAACTTCTAAAATGAAAACCAACTTCCTACTTAAGTTAGATTTTGCTGCTGAGTCTGCCCGTTGCAGGAGGATGATTTCACGTTTACAGTAGGATAGGGTGGCAATTAACGTTAGACGAAAGTTGTAACACTTTTAGACTATGCACAGGTTGGATTGTGATTGCTTGACCCAAGCTTTTTCTTCTCGTCGGAAAGTCAATATGAAATCATTGATGACAACGGTAACGCTCAACATGATTGTGATTAACGTTACAATGCAGTTTTAATCGTAACAACTAAATATCTAGAAAGAATGCTGTTGTTGATAAACAGTGTCTGTGACAGAGGTCTCAAACACGCAGCCCTCGAGGGCATTTTGTGCGGCCTACGATGCTTTCTGGGATTTAGAAATAATTAACATTGAGGTTATTTAGTTTATTCATCGGTGTTTAACAGCGCTAAGCCTGCGAGTCAACAAGTTCATTTAAAACGAACGTAGAAAGGGCTAGAGATAAATTCCCTATAAGTCACAATACCATTTGCTGGAAAAAAAGACGTGAAAGCTGTTTCTTGGTCTCAGATACCGCCTTTGTTGCGTCAGCGTCATAATGCGGCCGTAGGGTAATCATAATGCGGCCCTATTTTTTAAGTCCTCGTTTCGCCCTCTGAACAATTTGAGTTTGAGGCCCTGGTGTATAGCCTATTTGCGTAATAAAAAAGACTTTGAAACTGGATTTCTTCTCAACCGAAGTTTGAGCTTCAAGGCATATAAAACATAGATCACCACTACTTAGTTGTAAAACTGTACAAAAACAAAAATATGCGATTTACATTTAAGGCTACGGCTGATGCTGCAGACAAGGATAAAATGCATAGTATTTGTAGCTCGCCAGAGTTATCAAAGAGGAATTTTTGCGATGGGCTTGAAATTAAGTTTGCATCACCATTAGGTCAGATTCAGCGAGCTGGTGCGTCAGAAACAGTTCAGAAAAGTGTTACTTCTTGTTTTACTTTGGTTAATGATTACAAGCGGATAGATACAAGATCTATTTCATTATGACTAACTTCCATACGAGCTTAAACCTTAAAATGTCAGCCATGACATGAATTCTCCAACAATTACACCATACACAACCATGGGCGTCGGAAAGGGAGGGGTAGAAGGGGGCCTAGACCCCTCCCTGCATTTTGAAATTTTCCTGTTCAATTTTAGCAAAAAAGGTTGTTTAATTAGTTTCGAGTGGGAAAAATGAAATTTTACCATTTTGGCACCCCACGAAAATCCTTTGCTTCACCTGGAATATTCGACTATCGCTCCCCCCTGGATAAAATTTTCCGATGCCCATGTATTTTAAACAACGTTTGATTAAGCATGGACAATTGGTGAACCACAGAGTTTTGATCAGGTTCGACTAAATTATGCAATAAGTTACGCAAGCATATTCGGTGATTTGCGCTGAAATATTTCTTTGGTTTACACATCAAAAGCTTGATTGCCCCGAAAATTTTTGGTGCAGCTCTCGGAATTGGGGGGCAATTGCCCCTATTGCCCCCCCCCGGCTACGCGTCTGCACTGGTGACGGGAAGAGTTACAGCTACCAGTAACAATCAAGCGCAGCGTTTTAAGTAGCTATAAATGAAAATAAATTTCGAGCGATATAGGCAGCTTCGACTCCATCCGAAGCAAATTCTTTGCCAAAGTTATGTCATCTTTCAAATCATTTTCACATAATGTATATGATTTGCAAATTCTTTCAAGTGTTTTTTCTGATAGAAATATTTGACCTCCCGGACAAAGAGCGGAAATGCGCGAAAGAATTGCTTCTGAATCATTACAGAAAATCCGTATAAAATTCTATGAGGTTGCAGGACATGTGTGTAGAGTTAAAACTGTAGTCACGAGCCACTTACGTAAGATGTTTCGAAGTCGTATACACAAGGCAGAAGAACGCAATAACAATACAGCAGCCAGGATAAATTAACTGACACCAATTCTTAATTCTTTCACAAACCGTTTGCTACTGGGACGATTAACAATCTGCTGACAGTAGTATAATCCAGTTCCATCTCACACTGAAATGCACGAAAGATCAATCTTCCCTCTTTTGCGACTGTTTCTTAGTTTCGAAATGAATATTTCAACCACGACCGCGGTCTGACTAAAGTTCATGCAAGATTCGGGCAGCAACGGGTGTGTGTCATCATAAATAATTCTAGTTACGCGACCGTCAAAACAATAACATAGCGTATCATGCATTTGGGAAATATTGAATGTAGCCTAGAGGGTTTCTAAATTATCGTTTAAAATATTGCTTGCCGAATGTTATCTACTGTGTATGTCAACCTAAGAAAAAACTGGGGGGGCAAGCTGGGGGCCAAGCAAAAATCTGGGCGGGCCATGGCCCACCCAGACCCCCCTTAGAATCGCCACTGGCCACTGCTAGTATTTACCAAAAGATCTTGTGGTTTGTTTTTCATTTAATCTATGTGGTTTAGTGGTTCTAGTGACAACGAGTGAGAATCTTGTGGTTTTTAGTAGCAGTACATTTTATTTTGGAACTGACCAAATTTGAATTTATCATCACAGTTTGTGAGCATAATTATATCTATTTAAACTAAGGTTGCCAGATGTCCTTGAGCGCCAAGGACTTTCCTTGAATTTGCTATCAAAACTCGTTATGTCCTTGATTCTTGAAAAACATCTTGTTGTCCTTGAATATTTTTTGGCGTCCTTGAAACTTGAACAGTTGTGAAGTTGTTCATTGTTGAACTACTGAAGCCGATTTTGATCATTGAAGAATCAAAATTAAACAATGTAACTGATCAGAATAACGTGTATATTTGCTCCACCTCACACAGTTGTGTAGAAAAAAGTACCCATTGTTAAGCAGCAATGTTTTGTTTGAAACATGTGCTACACCACTATATGTAAAAAGTATTCAAAGTAGGCATTAAGTAAAATTTCAATAATTACAAAATATCCTTGAAAAAATGTCACGTTACCTGTCAACCGTATTAAAAGCCCAACTCTCAGAATTAATGTGTTTTCATATTAAATGCAGTGCTAGATATAGCACCATTGTACGGTACCAGTTGCTATACCACCACCATGGGCGTAGCCAGGGGGGCACTTGGGCCATGGTCCCCAAAATATATCATTTCCATCATTTGCCCCTTATTTTGCCAGTTATATAAAAAGGTCGTACTACGGTTGAGTGAACAGTTTGACGTCATCGAAACGCAAACAATAAAGGTTTGCCCCCCAAAAGTTTCCTAGCGAACTCGGTCCCTGGCTGATCATACGAGCTCGTCGCACAAACACAGGCAACAAGTAACAACAAGACGATTGACTATTTATTGTTGACGCTTGCTGGAAGGTCCGACCCAGCATCGGTTGCGTGCGACGCCTAGTTCTTCGGCTAGCTTATTTTTATCGGAAAAATGAGATTGAGAAAAACAACAAAACACCGCAAACATTTAAACGGAGACGATACTGCACGTGTATAATTGCACGCTCGCTTAACTACAGTTGATCGACACTACCAACAGGTGTGAAAAAACACGAGTCTGAGAACCGCCGTCGCTCACCTGTTCAACCTTTTTCTTTGTGCCCGATTGAGTTTTTCCCGACATCAGAGCATCGTGATCGCTTATTTTCTGATCGCGCTTTTCTTCTTCAAGCTGCATCACGAAATTGAAAATATAAACGTAGAAAAAAAACGATCAACATCCTATGCAACGATATAACCTGCGCAGACAACTTGTAACAGAATAAAAAAATGTACGTTATTGCACTAGCCGCAATATCCGCTTGGGAAGAAAGAGTTATTTTGCCAATTTTGCCCGTATCAACGTAGCTTAAATGCTACTGTATTATTAGCTGAAATTTGGTGTCCAAAAAAAACAAAGATCACTTTTCAAGCAATGGCGTCGACGTGACGATACACTTTACCTGACCAATAAAGAGCCCATTGGTAGAAATGACGCAATCGTGTACGACAGGGAGTGAAATCACGTTGGTTCAACACAAGCGGGGCATAGCTTGGGCTGCTTTTGTCATGCCGCGTGTCAAGGCACACCGAGCTTATGCAGCAAAGAGTCGTGCCAGGGGAGTAACGAGTGGGGGAAGGGGGACACAATGCCCCGGGCGCCAAATTACTGGGGGACGCCGAAAAGTCCCACCAATGTTGCAAGTACTGTCTTCAATACACTACCTTTACTACCAAAAGACCTCAGGTTCGAAAATGGGGGCGCCAAACTTGTTTCTTGCCCCGGGCGCCATATCATGTAACCTTGGTACGCCCCTAAGTCGAACCTCTATCCTAAAAATCACGAAACTTAAGAAAATCACTTCCATGACATCATGCGACAAAATGCACGCAACAACGAAGCGCCTTAGCATTTTCGGTAAAAACATGGCCAACAAACCTGCTTTAGCTTTTCAGCCCGTAATCTCACTTGCCTATCGTGTTCTTCTTGCATTTTTTGACGTGCTCGGTCCATTGCCAACATACGTTCTTCAATCTGTTGAGGTGCTGAGAAGAAAAATGGAAATGGTTAAACATTTTCGTTTCTATAGGATTGCACGTACTTTAATGTGGGGTCGGTCCTGTCGCACCATGTCTCTTTTTACAAAATAGCAAAAGCTTTCTATACTGAAACACTTTTCTCCGTATAACTAAAACTGTGTTTTACTGTAATACATCAACTGTGCTATACTCTACTATGACACCAGTGTTAATGCAGCTAGCGCACGTGATCAAGTTGTGTTGGACACAGACGGATTATGCCACGTATGCTAAAAACAAAGTGATCATTAGAAAGCAACCGACACAGTTTATAAAAGCAGCACACATACTCATTGTGTCCGTGACGTCAAACTGTCTCTTTCTCCTCTGGAAAAAACGATTGATTGATTTTTCAAAGTTACTCCACAGCACCATGACAAGAATGAAGCCAAACAGGATAAACCATCCATAACTTTCGAAGAAAGTGAGTGCTGCAAGCAAAGGAGTTGGATAATTTATACCAAAGATCAGAGATGTATCGGAAATAAACATTTTTCAGCTAGAAATCAGAATCAACCAAAGAAAACGTCTTACCAGATGTTTGTCATAACAGGATTTCTATATTTACTTTGCTTTTGCAAATATAACATATATTTGAATACGATTTCAGTACTGGGGATGCATAAGTTATATGTACTTGATTTCCTAGTTTTTAAAATTTGCTACTCGATCCAACTTTATCAGCTTTCTGAAGACAGTTACTTGAAAACAGATACTGATTACATTCAAATAGATGTGGAGTGTACAAGTACATGCCCTGCTGCTGTGAAATTAACTACGATCACTACCTGAGATAGCTAGATAAGACTTCAATGCTGTGTGATGAACTTGATAGCTCAAATGTATTCATAATGGGTGACTACAATGTCTTCTCCAATAACATACTGTATTTGGCCCCACGGCATGATGCTCAGAACAGGGCTTGAGTCAATCAGTTGAGATCATGATCCCCGTTATTTTACCTATACAAGTTATCCCCATGGATCATGCAGCTGATTCTACCATTATGTCGCCTCCAAGCTGCACATGACTCTACCCAAAAAGCAAAGTACTTCTGACTACACCAATTCAACGTAACTGCCACCATCATAATTACAAAGCTGCCTCAATTCCTTACATGTGATGACATGCCAAAAGATGATAAAAAAGTGAATTAGAAGAGAGCAACAGTAACTGAACTACCAAATTGCTAGCATGAGGTAGCTCTCACCAGGGTTGTGCAATTATAGTCACAAGGAGTTGGAGGTTTTTGGGTGGAGTTGGATTCCTAAGAAAAATAGGAGTCAGATTTTTTGTCCAAGTTGGGAATTCCTGTTAAAATGGGACAATTCTTTATGACACATTTGTTGAAACAGATAATTCTTGCTGTGTACCACAATTTCCAGTGAGTGCTAGTTGGTACAAAATTGTTGACAGCCAAACTTCATTCACTTTATGTTACAGAGTTGGAGTGAAAAATTTTGGGAAAGGTTGGAGTCAGACAATTTCCTCCGACTCTGCAGTTCTGGATCTCGCATGTACCTCTGCTCAGGAGCTTATTTAGTGTGATAACCATATGTGAAATAGCCAAAAACACATCAATATGCTAAACAAATTACACAGCAATATTGTTGTACCACTCCAAATGGCACAGTGTGAAGCTGTGTCTACTGTAATACGGTAGTGGACTATTNAAGCATCACATACCTGNGTGGAATGCACCTGTGAAAGAAAAAACTTTGTGCTGCCAGAAATGCTTACTTTTGCTGAAATACCAGTAATAAGCTCCAAAGTGGAGCATTGCTTGACAATATGATGGAAAGGTGCAAAGATTTCAAACATGCATTAGAGCCGGACATAAGTTGAGTTGATTTTATTTGGTGATAATTAAAATGCCTGACATAAGGCAAAGGAAAACCGCAGAGAAGATAAACTTGCAAGCCCCTAGGACAGGACCGCTCTCACAGAAATTTTTTGACAAAATATCAGAAAAGGCAACAGGAAAGCCATCTCCCATCAATGATGGGGGTGCAACCAGATATAAAGTTGTAGCGATGTGGAAATAAAATAACTTTGAAGATTTAACTCAATTCATCAAAAAGCAGCGGTTAACACCGTTGTAAACTAAAATGCAAATAACCATGAAAATTTTCAAGTAATTGCAATGTTATGTGCAACAATGATAAGCTAGAACCCCCTATTCACAAATTTTCCCTAACTGTGCTGCTGGTAAAGATAAATTTTTGGTTAGCACATTACCTGTGTTGAACCCAACATGCACTTTTATCTCAGTAATCTATTCAACATGCGTCTAATGCATGGCAAAACTCTGCAGTAATGCATGAAAACTTTCATTGTGCCCATCTGCAAAAATAAGAATGATAGAAGTGATGCTGTAAACTACAGACATGTTTCACTTGCCACAACTATTGGAACATTACATTTTATTCTGTGTTATATACTTTCTTGCCACCACTGACAACCAGTTTGGCTTTAAGCCACTACATGGGTATGTCAAACTGATTGATTGCAATATACCTAAGCGCCTAGTAAGACTACTGGTGAGTTGGTATAGGAATCAGAGTGTGCAAATGAAATGGGACACTTGCCTTTTACTGTGATCAATGGGGTAAGACATGGGAGAGTCGTGAATCTGTATCTATTTATTGTTTATGTTATGCTTTCGGTGCAGCTGGGCACAGCCAGAGCAGGATGACGCATTGTGAAAAACATTTGTGAATCACCTATTTCTTGTTGATGATTTATGTGTGCTTGGTCCCATCCTCAGTGGTTTTCAACACTTTCTGCATATTTGTTGTGATGATGATACTGAAAATGAAAATTTAACGTTACAAGACAGTTGGTGTGCCTTTCCACATAAAAAGTTTAAACAACCTAACGCACTAGTTGTTTCCATGAATGGTGCAAGTGTTAAGTTTGCAAAACTTCTTTACTGAAAGGTGACAATGAGATGCAGAGTCAAGTGAAATCACTTAGTTATCATGTACCAAACCAACTCAGAGGTTCCTTTGCTCAGTGCTCTACTGCAGTCAACACTTCTGTTGTTGCCTCACGTGGATGTATGGGTTTGGTGAAAGTGAAATATAACAGGCAATGCAGATAAACATTTCTATCACAACAACTGAGAATTGAGATTGACATGACTGCAATGACCTCAGTACGTGTGATATGTTCATGAGAATTAGTAGCAGCATTTGATGTTACTGACAACTTTGCACCATGACTTTGATAACTAGTGTAATAAACAGAATGGCTGTCTTTGATGTGTCTGTTAGTTTGCAACAATTTTGAGTCAACTGCAGCTGACTGTCCCAGTAACAGGTAGATTTTTTTCTGGTCTGACCCACAGGTAACGTAAGTGTTAGAAACGCACTGTTTTGTGCATATTGCATGCAAATGTATGTCTGTCGATCGTGGTGTAGGTACACACAGTATTGATAATTGTATTAAACGCTTTTTACCTACAATGCCTATTGAATTTTGCATTACATCTCTAAGAACATGAGTGTTTGCCCACACCAAGTTACCTATTTCATCCAGAAATTTGATGCTTGATTAGGAACAATTTGTATGCCATTGTTAAATAATGTACATTGTCATCTAACTTTTCATCTGACCTTCACCTGCATTAGGCCATGTTCATTAACTTGCATTCTTTCAACTGACCTTCGCACAGACTTTGTCCCAGACAGACATATAAAAAAATGAAAATTACACTATCAAGCACAGAGTCAGCCCAGTTTTTACCACAATTGCAATTTACCTGTATAGAATGATAGAACTAAAATATTTGGATTCTCATTGATGAGAGATTGGGGATGTTCAGGTGGTGGGGCACCTTCAGCTGGACCAGCATTTAAAACGTCTGGTTCCATCAGTTGCAACAATGCACGTCTCTCATTTACAGACTAACAACTTCATCAAAAATGCTGCCACCTGGTATAAAATTTTAACAAGTTTCAATGAAATAAGGGTGATCAGCCTAATAAAAAACAATGCAAAACATCTTCGGAATCATCACAAAACCATGTTTAGGTTCTGTGATTATTTTCTTTAACCAGGCCTTAAAAAACTTGGGAAATTAAGGACCTTAAGAATTTATATACGCTCATGAAAAATTAATCAACTCTAAATGAAATAAAATCAAACTATAATATTTAGCCATGGAAATTAGTATTACAAAATCACTTCTGATACTGATTTACTCTTTTATTGTAAATTTAACTACCTTTTCAACTGATTTACTCTAACAATTAATATTATAAACTTAAGTACCTTTTAAATTAGGAAGTGGCTACAGGTCTGGCAGCAGTGACGCGGTTTAAATAAAACACTGAGCTCTTCACTTTAATGGCAACGTAATGACAGTGTAGCGGATGCATCTACATCTGCTGTGTGAATGGTTTTCGGTTCACCATTCACCTTGGCACCTTTATGTTTGGTTGTTCTTTTGTGTTCAGATTTACACTTTAGGTTTGGGACTCAATAGGTTTAGGGGTTAAGTTTACTAGGGGATTTTAAGGGTAAGGTTTGGTATGTTTCTTCTGCCAAGTCTAGTGCAGTTTACTGCACACTCATCATGCGTTACTGTCACATTACAGGTGGCAGATCAATAACTTCAAATATGAAGCTCTGTTGGTGGACCTGTAGCCACTGCCTTTAAATGAAGGATGCTCACAAAAAACAAAAATTATAAATGAGAATTAAGTACAGACTTGGTATGAGAATTTTTTACTCCACCACAAAGGTTGGGCCCCTTTCCTATTTTTGCACTTCTTCAGGATCTTGTTTTTGTGAATCCTTGTACAGTGTGCATCTAAAATAATCATATTTTAGGGCGTGTTATAGAAATGTACACACTTGTGATTGTATGCCATACGTTTGTTATCTTTTTAACATATGCACATTGTGACATTGGCCTGCTAATGCAGGTTTGATTAGAAACAGTTTGTATGCTTTCATTTATTAATTTATGTGCATCTTCATATAACATTTTGTCCGCTCAATTCAATTGTTAAATGCATTTTTTACAAATATGTATATACTTTCTCCATGATGTCATCATTACATTATACAAGTATTACTATAGAGTAATACTTTAATATGTGACAATGATCAAATGTAGTACTTTTGTTCATCACGCATTATTTATTTCGGTATTTGCTCCTCTTCAGTATTATCTGCATATACAAACATGTACCCTACAACGTACGTCTCAGGATTTCTGTGTTGTGTTCTTTTACTTACCCCAACCAATGCAATGGACCATGCATCTTTTCCTTAACCAAACGCATAAACAAATACAGTAAAAAAAGAAAAAACTGCAGAAGGTCAGTGGCGTACGCAGAAAATTTTCATGGGGGGGATTTGGTTCAAGGTCATATGGTGGTTATTTGTTTTTGGTGTGCGCTGTTTGTGACGTCACAATTTGACGTCAATTCCATGTTTTCAAACCAACGTTTT
>JGI24159J19872_10008113_pt1 | contig 13738 bp, 7 predicted proteins | sample Ectturendosymbi4_FD_19872 | JGI IMG/M metagenome (IMG submission 19872) | reverse complement strand
CATATTTAAAATATTTATACTATTTTCCAAGATTTCTCCAAAATGCTTTGTATTGTTATTAGGATGGGAGTATAATGCACCCACTAAAAAAGACGTATTGCAACGTAATAGATGCAATCGAGCGAACGATTGAAAACACATGCGAAAGTGCCTAAAATGCAAGCACCTAAAGACCAAGGCCAAGGCCCCGCTGCCTGCATAGGCGAACAGTAGGGTACAAATATGAACAGTTACACGCAGAGACAGAAAATTACTTCGTCTCTACAGTTTTTATACTTCTCGGCAGTTCGAGTAGCACCTCTACAAAACGTTTTGGATTGGACATCTAGCACTAGAAGGAAAAATCCTGTTAAACCACTACACTGTGTAGCACACACAGTGATATGTATTTTAAGGACTGCGTTCTGGACTCCCAGCTTTCACAATATGATCAACAACAAAATATTTTACACATCAGAACAGATGCCAGATCAGTGAAGTGGGATTCAACTGCACGAATACTATTAATCACAGCTCTTAAACTACCACAAACAACGGAAACAAGTTTAGAAGCCGAAGCTCTTACTTTTGGTAGGCTTACCTCAATTTTAAGAATGCTGACATTCGACGCAAGATTCCACTTCGGTGTACCACTTTCATCATAACCGTTGAATCCGATGCCGCCAGAATTGTGGATTCCGTCAGCTAAATGAATACGACGATTGTGATGGCACTGATCAATACATTTCAGCTAGCACAAACGGCACAACTGCGAGGAAACCATTAATAGGAAAAATGTGCTCTGAAAGGCCAAAAATATACTCAACCGCGCAAGTTAGTTTTGAATACATCCACCAACATGGCAGGAGTTCTTGCTTTTTTGTCAAAGGCAGAAACCATGACGAGCACCTTTCAAAGGCATTTCCTATATGCACTTCAGCACAGTATTCAGCTCACAGACATAACAAGCATTAATCATATTTACACATCTGCCTTCACAAGATCGCTTACCAAAGAGCCACACGCCGTAATATTTAGTACGTGCCACCAGCAATGACATGTAAAGAAAGAATACGCGATGCCACAAAGATGCGTTTGCAATGAATTTGGGATCTGCAACACAAAAATTAAAAGTCATCAAAAGCATAAGAGGGAATAAAGCGATCGATGGATGCAAAACATGAACTGCGTCTAAGAAAAAAAAACACGTCTATAACAAAATTCCAGACACAGCAAACGAGAATTCTTTTAGCGTGGCACTGGATTTCCAACTTGTCAACCAACATCAGCCTTCCACTTGCTGCCGCCCTCAAGCACCTGAAGCCACAAAAATCTCCGGGTCTGGATTCTACAGTATTTTCCCGGAGTTTATACTCCACGCCAGGTCGGCTCTGCATGCATGCGCCAACCACGGCCTACTTAAGATATCTTAATAGGCTGTGCGCCAACTTAAAATCCCCAGAATCTAGAGAAGAGCGTTAATAGTAGCGGCCTCTAAGTCGGAAAAGTCATTGGGGACCGAATGAGCTATCGCCCTGTATCCCTGTTGTGTGTCCGCTTCAAGATCCTCGAGAGACTCATCTACGCTCGCATCGAACTAATCATCGGCCCATTACTCCCGCAGGAACAAGCGGGTTTTCGACACGAGACGTCGACCGTAGATCAGGTCACCCGACTGACACAAGACATCGAGGATAGCTTTCCGGCCAAGAAATTGTCGTTCATACGGTGGACTAGATCACACAATAAACACCCTGTAGTTCGGTGATATTAGTAACAAGGTTCCCAATTAACTTGCGCCGTCAATGAAACATGAGTAAAAGTATGATGCTCGAATCACAAAACTAACGCATTTAAAATTGTTACACCGTTGATTAGATTTATTAGACTATCGACAATCTGACGCATTAAAACGATACGATGCAAACGTTGCGACTTTTATTTTCAAAGTGCAGAGCAAAACATATTGAACGGCAAGAGAGAGCGTCATTTTTACTTATGCACGCAAATCTGTGAAGACCGAACTGACGCACGTGACGCTCCCTGGCAGGACTGTGACGACCCACATCCGATCATGAGACGCTGCGATAACGTAATTGAATTGCGCTTACCGGTGTTCTGCGCGCAAGGAAATGTCTGGCTGCCGAACCAAAAGAAGCATATCATCAGCATTCCTCCGCAGACTTTCGACAAAACTACCCACTGTTGAAATAGTGAAAAGAGAATTATTAAGTGGTGAAAATGAACATTTTGCATCCAAGCTTATCGACGAAACCATGACAACGTTACGACCACCACAGACATTCGAATGGTTGACAACAGCAAAAGATCATCTCGCTACTTCCAATAACAAGCTACTTTTGGGAGACACAGCACGTACCGCAGACGACGGTGAAGATCGTGAAACATCCTGTAAATACGAAAAAGCATTTTTAAGATAATTATTTCCGTAAAATATTTGTTAAATCAGAAAAATAGACCCAAAAAAAACTAGAGTTTTGTCTTTCCTATGCATTAAGACAAGCCACATACCACAGCGTCGCACACTGCACGCGAGGATATTCAGGCTCTTGGCAGCGTTTCTGCTGGCACAAAGGCAGCAATTTGGTTTAATTTTTGGGTACTACCACATTCGATTTCGTAGCTACTGAAAGAACTTCACATAAAACGAGAAGAGTGGCTGAAACATTCACACCAAGTAAGTGATAGCAAGACTTTCAATCAAATGCAAATTTGCTTTTGCTGCTTGCTGTTGCAGGCATACGATAGCAGAATCGAATATAAGGTGAAAACAGACGCTACATTGCCGGTTCATATAAACACGTACACAAAGCGCTGCATATCAGCCAAGACCGTTTAAAAGAAGCTATTCTGTTGAACTGAAACGCTCATTGATAACGCTGCGATCACGTTTCCTGGTTTATACTACAGAAGAATTCGCCTAACGACGCATTTTCGTTGGTCTGGTTAGAGGATTCCTATCTTTTACGTGCATTCGAATTCGGCTATATCGTCACTTCGCTGCTATAGCGACGCTTTTTGTCGATCCTGCAGAATATTTTCTTCATTTATGACGACAACTGCAAGTTTTCTTTACAGTTTGAAGTGTAAGCTCGGCTGTGTGGACCACCACACAAATCTTTTATGACCGAATAGGAACGCATTTAAGTTAAGCAGCCAACCGTTGAGCCGTGACAGGTTTGGCGTGAGAATGTATGACACCGTCGTTTCGTTCAATAGCGAAAATGGTATGAAAGTGGCAAAACTTCCAAGAGATTTCGATATCTCAAGAACGACGTTGACGATACCTTTGAAAAATAAGGACAAAATAATTTCTCTATTTTCCTTATCAGAGTATGCGTGCAAATACGACACTGTTGGCAGCAATCATAATCAAAGAACACTTTTAACCCTTGTTAGGCTTTGGCATTGAACTAAAAACCATTTTAGGAACTATTTATTGCAGTTCGGTTGTCACGACAGTTCCCATGTAGCGACGCTTTTTCTCCGGTGCCATGAAGTGACGTCATAGGGCAATTCTACTGTTAATAGAATTCGCGAAGCATTAACTGTCGCACGACCAGGGTTGTTGCAGGTAAATGTACAACTCCACCTTTTCTTTCAAACTTGATTCAACGCTTTTTTTCCAGTCAGTGTAGAACAAAAATGGTCCAGCCAACATTCCATGAAAATTAAACATGTAACCGAAGTATTCCACGAATGACGGAAGCTTCCTGAAATGATAATGCAAAATAAAAAATCGGATGCGTGACTGCTGACAGTCTACGAACAAAACTTTGCTTCAGCAGGGACGCACCGAACGGCAAACTTGCGTTGAGATTCTGTAAGTTCGGAATCTTTTCGATGCATGCCTGAAAGCAAAAACTTCGAACTAGTCAACTTGCGAACAGCAGCACGATAACACTGTGCATGAAACCTGCCGGGGAAAAGTATCTGCATGAAACCTGCCGGGGAAAAGTATTTCTGAAAGATGGATTTAAGCGAACTGTTTTATCTTTGTCTTTACGACGAACTCCGTGGGATCCAACACGGTATCAATGATTACTACAGGGCTCCGCAAGAAAAACTGCTTCGCATTTATCTATGAAACAACCGCTCCCTCCGAAGCGGTGGGCGATTTTCGGAATACCAAGGATAATAAAACCAGCACATATTGCCACCGTCTCAAAACTGTCCACTCCAAGGCTTCCAACTTACAATCCTGCAACAAGGTGTCAAAGAAAATATCGGCAAAGATCTTTGAACGCCCGAAATATAACACTATTACAAAACAACATGGTAAACAAATGAAATATATTACAGTAAGCTTTCATTAAGACTGTTTATCCTTTTTTATAATTATCCAGGACATAGGTTTAATTTAAGGAACTCAGCTCCACCCGAACCAGTACCAGGCTGTCGGTCAAGGAACAGTCATTTTTTTAAATGCAGTAGAATGACAACCGCTTCGCTGACGGTCTCAGTCGGTCACGCTCCAGAAAAGAAAAGTTGATCCATTAGACGGCTCACATGTTTAATGGGAAGTGGCACTCAGACCTCATTTTAAGCATACATAGAACGCTCCCACGATTCATTTGTACACATCCGACGCTTACCAAAACTGAATTTAAGCACTGGAGGGCGCTTTTTACCAACAAACGATTTTGTTACAAATTTAACACGAATTTCTGGTCAAGATAAAGTCTCAACCATTCCTTGACTGCCAATAACGTCTAGTTATTACACAGCCTGTTAGGAATCACCCAAAAAGTCTTACCATCATACATGCTCAATGAAAGTGCTGTTATTCTTTGCGTTAAAATCATCAGTGACCTACAAAGAGATAAACCGCATATCATTGGGTCATCAGCACAAACACAATGAAGAAATGAAAACTCGCCAAAAATGAGAAGCAGTACTCTCAGTAAAGAACTACCACACATGGTCTTTACAGCAGCTACCGATACTTAAAGTTTATACATCACAATTACCCTAGCCAACCTGCTGAGATTTTTATACATGGCGATGCAGTATATCATTTTTTTCCACAAAATAAATGTGACATATTTCAACTACAAGCAATTTTGTATCTACATGCCCATTGGAAACTTTGCAATATTGCACCAAAATGATGAAAACTAGTGATTGTGTTTCTTTATGGAAAGTTGGGAAACTTGCTACATTATGCACAAAACTTGCAAGGTTTCTTAAATAAAGCACCTGACTCCAGAAAAGTTCAAGTTAACAGAAGGTCTACATAAATTTTCCTTACGTTTAAATATATAGTAAGAGAGGCAAAAACACAGTTTATGACATACCCAGTAAAATCTGCTTGATATTCATCTGAAGCATTATTCAAAAACTGAACAAGTCTTTCCAAATGGCAAACAGAAAGTAAGAACATGCTTACTGTGAAAGTGTACCTACATGGCAAAAGATATATTAGTATTCTATCGGAGCAACAACAAACACGCAAATTTTTAAGTTTTGCATAGAAATACTGAAAAACAATTGCATCAAAAAATAGTGAACTACATGGGTTGAACAATTAACACCTGCAGAACAACAATTAACTAGAAAACTCCTAAATTTTTAATCACCACCTGACTCAAGTTTTCAGAACTTACATCTTTAAGTGACACTGATTTTACAGCAAAATATCAGAGTCCAGCATTTCTACAATATTCAATTTCACTTCAGAAACTCACTATTGACATCATAAATTAATTTGATCTTCAGTTTAATGACAACTGGTTCAGCTAGCCATTTATGAAAAGACTTGTTTTGTCCAGTGAACACCACCAAGTTGCCTTTGTGATCTCAGGTCTATCTCAAATCTAACAGCATCTCTTTAAAAGACTGAGTTCAACAGGCAGCTTTGCCACTACTACCAGTTAAACGGCGAAATTACGTTTTTTAAGTCTAACATACATGAACTACTTTCATATAACCTTCACACTCTGACTCTTATTTACTCAATGCATTTCTTCCAAGATGGTACAGGTAGAAAGGTTTTTGAGATAATATTTTTATGTTGGGTGAACAAATATGTAATAAACATCTCAGATAAAATAACAAAAACATCAACATTAGCACTACTTGATACTTGCACTTAAACAGAAGCACTTACTTGTAAGCTATTTTAGGTGATAAACTCCGCAATAGAATGTATGAGCCCACCGCATCAACAAGCATGTACAGAATACTCCTATCAAAACAACACAAGTAAAAAGTATTTGAACCACGCAAATTAGCAAAAATTACAAATCAAGGAAACCTTTCATCTTTATCACACAGTTTTGCTTTCTCTTGTTTTCTAAATTTGAAACTGACTTTGGATAGAACTAATTAGACCACAGACACTAAGACAAGTATCACTAAGACATCTGTCAACTTGGAGAAATGGTCATTAAGCAATCTTTTACCACACTTTATATGGAACAATGGCATGGGAAATATGTAACAATGGTGTGATAAACAACTGCATAGATCAGCAGATGTGTGTTATTACACACTTATTTGCAAAAACAGGTCATATTTACACTTTGAATTGAAAGTAAGATAATTTTGAAATTGGTTCACTGGTCCATTTGTAGCGAACTGTAAAAAACTATATATAATTTTTCTGCATGTGATGGATATTTTATATGGTCAGAACTAAATTGCAGGCTAGTTAACAAAACAGAATGGTGACATGTGGTTACACTAAATTGTCATATCTCAATCATCTCCTGAAACGCTAGTAAACAGTATACGCTCTTGTGGAAAAACATTGTATAGTGTGTGTAGGCAGCCATCAGATGGAAGCTTGTTAAAACACAAAAGTCAGCTATCTAAAACTTAAATTCGTGGGGCACAAGGGAACACAACAAAACACCTTGGCAGCTGGTGTATGAGTATATCATACTTTGAAATCATGCATTGAGCCTCTATTTCTGCACCACTGTGCAACTCCATAACTCACCAGTTGATTGTGCTAGAGAGCTGTTTAAACCCTCAAAAGACTTGGCAAGTCTTCTAGTTTGCAATGAAAAAAAAAAATTTTCAGCTTTGAATTTCAGGTTTGTTGTGGGTGACATCATAAGTGGGGTAGGTTTAGGCCTTTTTGGTTGAGGTAATCAGGCCCTGGGCCACAACCGCAAGAGGGAAGAATTTCGCTCAAATTTTTGCTGGAAACTAGGCCAAACCAGAGTCTTTTGAGCCTTTGATTAGCTTTCTAGCGTTTCTGGTTCAAAAGTTATGGCCCAAAAAACAAGATGTGGGTAAAATATATCTTTACTCAAACTTGGGTAATTTTTACCAAAATTTAGTTTTTTTGGCCATAATATTATCATGGCACCTCAGCCACAACCCTATGATAGACAAAGCCATATGCTGCATGAAGCAAATAAATTATTTGGCATTAGCAGTTGTGTTGAAGCCAGTGACTATAGTTAACAGTTACAGTAGTTAGGCTTCAAGTGTATGATAAGACATGAAGTTATTGCATTGCAGCTAATTTTACCAAGCATTACAGGCATTTCATCATAATTGCAATCTCTAAGTGATATTACTGCATGTTAATCCTAAAATTGTGGTGCTGGGTAACTATTGCATGATAAAACTTTATCAGCTATAAGCACACAACATTTGCACAAATTATGTTAAGGACTGCTAGTACAATCTATTACATACCAACCCCAATTGAAGAAGTACAACCATAATCCAAACAATCCATTGGCTATCAAATAAACATTGATTGAATATTTGGACAGAATGTATTTGAAAACGTATGAGCCAATCAAGGACACATACAGAGATACAAGAAATGCCAGCTGCAATTTGAAAAACAAAAAATAGCAGGATATAGTTTCAGCATTGACTATAAACACTTAAAAATGTCGGCACATTCATACAAACAGTTGCATAAAAATGACCATATATACTCACATGTAAGCCGACTTTAAAATAAAAAAAAGTTATCAAATTAGGGGGTTAGCTTATACGCACATAAATCTGATCTCAAACAAACGAATTGACATGACGCCACTTCTCAGAACACACAATATCACCGATATTACCATTCAGTCATACATACAGCCATAAAGATTGAGACTGCACTAAATAAAGTTACTTCATACAAACTACAACTCAATTTTAATATTAATTTTAACTGTACCTCAAATAAAATGCAACATAATCATGTTTAAGCATAGTGCATTGCATGTTGATACTTTTTTGTTATTAGCCCAAACAACACACCAAGGCATTTTGGGGGTCGGCTTATATGCGAGTTTTTGCAAAATTCCTTATTTTGGGACAGTTTTTAAGAGTCGGCTTATACGCAAGTATATACGGTAATTGAAAAACCAAATAAATTGGATCACAAAAGCTTTGTTAAAGAGTTTTAGGATGAAACAGTGTCAAAGTAGACTTTTTTCACAACTATGATAAATATTTACCAAAACATCTGGAGCAGAGAGCTATAAAAGGAACGCACTAAATATAAGAGCAATAGGAAAAATATTAAAGATGCAAGAATACTGCCATGATGTAGCGTGATGCTGATTTCTGAAAACAGATTTGTTGGTAGTAACAACTCTCAGAGGGCAAAGAAAAAATTCACTTCATGCACAACCTGCTAAATTTGTCATAGGCCAGCATGAAATATGTAAATAACAGGAAGATTGCAAATTGCCATAAGGTTGCTCTAGGCAAGACATAATACAGCCTGCAGACAACATATGGCTTGTTAAGCACTTTTATTCAGCTCACTGAACTTGTCCAAATTATATTAATAAAGCCAATTCATGTCTTTTTTACATTCCACTTGTACATTACTAGTTTATACATACAATTCATCTGCTTCCAGTCTAGATTAGTGTCAAATTTTACAATCAAATGATAAAATGTGCTCCACAAGGCAGGAAGCTTTCCACCCATGTTCTAGTTAGTGGTCTCTTTAACTGAAATTAATGGTATACAAAAGTTCTAGGAGAACAATATTACTAACAAAAAAGATCTGAAGCACAATTACTAGTAACAGTACTAAAACTATTACAGTATTACAATGCAATTAAATTTTAAATGTACCCTGTCTTGAATTGACTGAATGTTCCTGCAATAATGTGATGACCACAATTTAGAAAAGCTAAGAATTATGGCACTGCCATAATATGGCAGATGTTTATTTTGCATGTTACATATCTGTAGGGAATGTTTTTTTCCAGAGCTGATACCCTGCTACATACAGATCTAGCTGCTATTGGATACTGGCTGTAATCTTTCTCCTGGAGGTTTGTACATTTATGTATTAAAACTATAAAATATTGCAGATTTAGCAAATGAAGTGCTTGTTTCAGCTGCAATTGCAAAGTGTTTCAGAAACTAGCATAAATATGGTAAACTGTCAAAAACTGTTCAATAACCAGTCTGTTTTCTTGGGGAAAATCCCTGATGTTGTTAAGAAGTTTAACATGTCGGAAACTGGGAAACAAAGTCATTATGTACAGCACACAAAAAAAACAAAGAACTATTTCTATATCTAAGAAAATTACTTCTCAGTAACTTACATGGTTTGTCTGTACTTCAAGTCCAGTTATTGCAAAGATACCTGAAGCCACTGCACCAGTGATGAGAGTCATTTTAACTCCATATGCGGGAACTTTATATTAACCAGTATGCTAAGTCACATTAGCTTCGAAAATTGAAGTAATTTCAGAGGATACAGAAAAAGATTTCAAGCATTCATTGCATGCTCCACTGATACATCATAGACAATTATAAAAATTTTGGTTTAGAGAATGTTCTTTACTTCTGAAACAAACAAACAAATGGCAAACTTTTCAATATTTTTGCCATACAGTAATTTTATCTGCTATTCTGAGAGCATTTGATTTTTTCTATCAACAAGATGATAAATACTTTGTCAGTTGACTTTGCACAGTTTTTCAATTTGATTAAACAACGAATAGTTTTACCAATCACCATAACAACTTTGTAATTTGCTGTACTGACTTGCTTCTTACTGTATACACTTGGTCACGGAAGTTTTATAACATTGCATGAGTCACACACAATCAAAAATTTTCAATCAGAAGAATATGGCAGTGACTAATATGGTGAACTGCTATAACTACTTCAACCTTTTTCTAAAAACCTATATAAATGAAACCTTGTCTTATGATTTACAGCATTGCATTTCAATTATCCCCATGCTCATAAGCTGACTGAACAAGCTTAGTCAACTGGTACAGCATTATTATAAACATTCAAATTAGTTTTTGTTGCTATTGCTTTTCAGTATCGCTGTGCAATTGATTTTCAATCTACTTTCAAAAAACAGCAATAAGATTGCCATTGTATTTTTATTTTTAGCTGAACATCTGACCTTGTCACATCCTCAAAATAGAGTTGAACTAAAAATCAGTTTTTTGAAAGAACAAACTATGTGAAGCCAAGGCGAGCCAATTCATTCAAAAAACAAAACATTTGAATTATTCAAAGAAAAGGCAAAATCAATGCATTAAATTTCAATCCAAGACAAAAGGACTTTAAAATCTAAAACTGCACTTTAGTCAGTTTTTTGACAACTAAAAACAATATCATAAAATCTGTTTAAGACATTTCACAAATGGTACAATTGCAAATAAATCGTGAAATGTCAAGTTGTGGAACATTTCATTTCTGTATGACATAAAAACTTAAAACCACAGCATTTTTTAAGTTACATTTTTAAGGAAATGTTCATATCTAAGTATTGAAAGCACATTTCTTCAAAAGTTTCACTACTGATTTATATACAAGCTAATGCCGTTCTAAATAATAAACAAACAATCATTTTCATCTGCTCATAGCTGGCTATGATTTAAAGTTTACTCATTTATTGTAAAAACAGAGTAAAACAAACAAATGTATTCAAATTACATTTTTGGTCAAGCTGAAAAAAGGTGTTGTCTCCTCATTTTAGCCAGGGACCATCTGAATATTTTGTTACAAATGCTGACTTGCTCTAAGATCAACAACCAGGTCTGAACTTAACAAGAGCCCTATATAATATACCAGTACTTTCAGACCATAAGGCGTACTTAAAATCCTTTAATTTTCTCAAAAACTGAATGTGCGCTTTATAATGTGGTGCACCTAATGTAGGAATCTGGTTGTGCTTTTGCCCCTAAGACCAATTTTATATGGTCAGTGGTGCTATTTATTTAATTGCTAGTTACGATTTTTGTAAACACACCATCATGTTATGTAATAAACCACTGTTCTCAAACTTTCATGAGCTGTGGCCCCCTTCTAAGTTTAACTGACGAATACTTAATATATCGTGACACTTGGGTTATGCAATACCAGAGCAAAGCTACCTAGTGAAGGCCTCTGCTCGTTGTCCACAAAGAACTGCTCCCTGGTCCGCAAGGGAGGCCGAGGTCCCCATTTGAGAAACCCTGTAATTAACCAACAACAATTGCAATGAGCAGCGCATGTGGTTCCCCTGAGCAGCAAGAACATACTGTACTGTTGAAGCACAGATGGTATTACTCTGTGAGGCTGCTGCAACCAGAGCTATACGTATTACTTTGTGAGGCTCCTCACTACATTGGTGCACACCGAATCAAACATGTGCATAGCTTTTAGCTTATTCTGTTCGTGTCTAGTAGATTAGGCATGCGTGACAGATTAAACTCCCTAGTATGTAATCTGAAATGTTGTACCTTATAAATCTAGCCTTATGTATGAAAAAGAGCTAGCATTCAAAAATCGAAAGTGTGCCTTATAATCCAGTGCACCTTACAGCCCGTAAAATATGGTCACGGCTTGTATCGCAACCAACAATTATCAAGTTAAAGCAATTTTCAGATCGCTAGATTTTCCCAAAAAACAATATTTCCAAATTTTTTTATATCTTTTTCCCTGCTTCATTATCAAAAATATAATGTATTCTATGCTTCACCTTTTTTTGAAAAACTTCTAAAATCAAGATTTATGAACAAAAATTTTTCAAGTAGCAGTAATTTCAATATTTTGCTATGATTTTTAATTAATCTGATTAATGATGATGCTTTTGTTTTGGCTGTGACAGACAGTTGAGGCGTGCTTCAGGGTTCGTCTTGTCTGCTTCTTTATGAAAACCCACCTGCTGGCGCTGATGCAAGATAACTGTCTTGACTTGGTTCGTAGTGCTTTCTAACACAAGTTGTCTGGATGTGTGAGGAATATAACAACATTTTGTCAACAACCAAAGGCTGATAAAATTGGCCGTTTTGGCCGATACCGATATATTGATGAAACTTACATATCGGCCCAATATATTGGCCAGGCCGATATATCGGTCTATCTCTAATAAATACCAGCAAACATTCTATGTAAAGGCTAAATCTGTAGACATAAGCCCCACCAGTTCCTCCTGCACATTTTAAAGCAAAAATAAGTGACTTCCTAAAAAGTGCCAATAACAAGATGGTCAGATGCATTTTGGTTCAGTCATTAAGGAACTTTTTAATTATAAATTATGCACTGCAGCATCTATTCTGGTCTGCCTGATAAAAATAAAAACATTCCAAATTACGCGAATGGGCACAGAAGTGTCATCCAAATTTTCAACTTGCCATGCAGATTTTAAATCAGTTGCAAATTTTTGTTGTTGATCCATGTAGGAATGATAGCCTGACCATGTTGTAAGATCACTGGCCAACACAATTTTTGGTGCTCAAGGTTTTAGAGCTGATTTAGACTAATTTTGGGTCGCTGATTTCACAAATGCAGTCCGTTATTTTCTATCAGGTAAACTTTTTAAGTTATGCAAAAATTTCGATTTTTGTGAAGGCCTTGGTGAATGGTTTAGCTCTACTCTTAGACTTCCCTATGACATCACAGATTTCAATTGATGTGCTACCTGTGGCATGTCTTAATTATCCATTGTTTGTTTGTGACATCATAAATGTTGAGGTAGGCTACTGAAATCACAAGAACTGGAGAATAACAGGATTTCTCTTTTCCGCTACTTTCATCAAAACAATCATTGCGTGATTTTTCAAATTTTATCTTCATATAAAATAGAAGTTTCAACATATGACAGTTGTAGCAAAACCTGATTTCTAAGGTATTATCATTGTAAAAGGAAAAACATTATTTAAAAATTTACTGTACATTAACAAGAAACAAATAATCACTTTAAATTGTACAGCGTGCTCTGAAAATTTTATAACTATAATGCCATCTGTTCACTTAGTCAACTTCTTTAAAATTATCTTATAATTTAGCAGTACAAATAAGAATAAAATTCATGTCACTTGCGTTCTCCTTTTAGTTATGGAAATAGCAACCAATTCAATAGAAATTGTTTTCGGTGTGTTTGAGCGTAGATTCCCAAACCAGGGTCGGCGACCCTAAGTAGGTCGCAACAGCTTTCGCTCAGGGGCGCAAGAGCTCTCAAGGGTCGCGAAGTGTTCATCTTTGCCATCAGTGTGACTTTCTTCTTTAATCAAATTTTCTAAAGCGGTCCGAACTGCACTCTCTTTCCTGCAATCTAGACTGGTTATGTCATCATAATCTGCTTCACAAAAGTACATTGCTCCTGCAGAGCCTGGTTGCAGTGGTTGAGGATAGGAATCCTCTGTCGCCTTACGTGGCTCACCTGACAGCGTAGTTCAGTGCAGTAGCAGAGTGCAACAAATTTATAGATTTGATTTTTACTCACAGTTTCTTTGTTACTCAAACAAGCGGTCTATACAGCATCTTTAACAGTAGCCTACTTAAGTTTTTTCATCGAATCGTTGTT
>JGI24159J19872_10008112_pt1 | contig 13739 bp, 9 predicted proteins | sample Ectturendosymbi4_FD_19872 | JGI IMG/M metagenome (IMG submission 19872) | reverse complement strand
AGTAACAAGTCACTGTGATAGTCACCACAAGCGAATTATCGTAGTTCACTTATCCCTATATAATGATAGTGCAACCTAGTAGTAGTAGAGTGAAGTCGCTGGGTGACCTACTGTTACTATGGTTGCAATTGAGACAGTTGAAAGTGGTGACTAGTGGAAGCAAAGAGTGAAGTCAGTGATGGAGCTCTGTTGCTGCTGGTTGCTATCCTGTTCGTTAATGCCCCGAATTGCCATCTTTCGCTTGTGCTTGCCGCAGTAGTTCAAGGCGATGCAGTCAACTGCAAAACCATGCATGTCTTCATGGAATTTTTGAATAAGGCCACAGGTTTGAGGTTGAAAATTCCTAAGAGGACAGTGAAAATGAACGTTTGCAATATTTGGCCGTTTGCACAAATTTCGTATGATTTTTATTATTATTATATTTGGCAAAGTTCCAGATATTTTGTTGCAGCACTATTAAAGGAGTTAGCTTTAATTACCATCAGAGAAATGTGAGGTCTCGAGTCTCGGTCTCGGTCTCGAACTTCCAGGTCTCGGTCTCGGCTTTTATNACATAGTCTCGGTCTCGGTCTCGTCTCGAAATTTGAGGCAGGTNTCGGTCTCGGTCTCGGAGGTTACGGTCTCGACTACATCACTGTTAAGGATTTAGTTTTTAGGCTGCTTGCCGGACTCCAACAGTGGCTAGACTGAATCAAGTGAATTTTTTCGTACCGCAGGTCGATTTGGTCACGAATTTTCGTTGATTGAGGACCTCAGTGCTCCGAGTGTTTCTTTTGTTTATCATGAGTACCCCATTAGCGTCACTGGCTATTATTCGTCCTCTCAATTAGTCTCTTTCATTAGTTGCTCGTCTCTCGCTTGAGCTCGTTTGTTGCGTAGGCCAATCTTATCTTCGCTCCTTCGGGAGGAAATTATTCTCTTTGTTAATGGGTCTTATCCTATCTTGTATGGTATCCGGCCAGGGACCGAGTTTGCTAAAAAAGTTTGGGGGTACAATCCTTTATTGTTTGCGTTCGATGACGTCACGTCGTGTTCACTCAACCGTAGTACGACCTTTTTGTAAAATAGGCAAAATGGGGGACACCTTATTGAATTTATATATTTTGGTGACCATCGCCCAAGTGCCTCCCCTGGTTATGCCCATGGTGGTGGTAGGTACTATATATAGCACTTAGCACTGCATTTACTATGAAAACACAATAGTTCTGAGAGTTGGGCTTAAATAGACATATTTATGCTAAAAAATTGTGATAATTATTCAATTCAAATTTGGTCAGTTCCGAAAAACAAATTTTCTGGTACTAAAAAACACAAGATTCTCACTAGAACCACTAAACCACACAAATCAAATCGAAAACAAACCACAAGATCTTTTGGTAAATACTAGCAGTGGCAACCAGGCGCGTAGCCAGAAATTTTTGTAGGCGTGAACACAACAAGCGAGTTTCAACATTAAAATATCTTAATGCTCCTTGTTTTTAAAGTATCACCCATGCAACATTCGTGTTTCTGGCGTTTTCTCCTGAACAACTGTGTTCAGATTTAAGTCGAAAAATAAAAAGTCTGCTTTCATTGAATCGACAAGTTTTAAAAGTTTTGATAGAGAAGTTCCCAGCTTTTACTTTGGATCAATGCCACCATTTGCTCATAAACCTTTTCTGCAAAAACGCTAGTAAACCTCTCAATGCCGCAAGTGCACGATCTGCAGTATGCTTTTTGCAGCCAATATTGCAGTTGAGCAAGAAGTCATCGCGGCCGCCAACACGATTGCGCTTCTTATACTGTATTTACACGCTTTGGATGTACACCAACACAGCATGTTCAATCGAAGCCTGACTTTGCTCTGAGGCAATGACTTCCGACGAAGTAGGCCTTCTACAAAACTTTCGGGCATTTGGGAAGTGAACCCCATTTTCATCTAATTTTTGAGCGATTAATTTACGTATGTAGTTGGTAAACGTAAACGCTAGAGTCTTTCAACGCGTTTGAAAAATGTTTGGATTTACGATAATCCGTAAGATCTTTTGACTATGTTCAACTTATTCCGTAAAACTTTTGTAGCTACTTTAAAGTTACTTCGTTTGAAATGTTTGATGAGACTGCTAAATTTAACTGACTTCATTGAAATATTAAATGGAGTTAAACTGTAAACGCAATCATACCCACAATATTATAAAACTTATTGAGCGCGCTCAGCTGCACGTAAAGATAGCTTAGCACTACACGTAATTAACTTTATGCAAATCACAGACTTCTTGAAAATACTGTACAATAACGTTTCTGCGGAATTTGAACCCCTATGAGAAAAAATTCAAAATTGGTTTCATATTAGTCACATGCGCTTTGCCAACAAGACAGATTCCAAGCTCAGGAATGGATATTAGGGAAGGAAAACAAGGCAGTCGCCTCGGGACCTTTGTTCCGGAGATACCGTGCCCCGCTCCTGAGAGCTTTGCACCATTGTTTAGTTGAAAAAGTTATGTACCACTCTAGAGACACATTCAAAGAAGCTCTGAAGCAAGTCATGCGTTTTTCAAAATAAAGCTAAAATTACAGGAAAATGTGCCAAAGGAGGCAGCTTTCAAGTGTCCAGCTGGAAAACTTTACACTTTTTTCCATTCGTATGTACATTATGCTCTCGAATTCAGTTCATATATTGAAATGTGAAACAAATTTAACTCCTTTATCCACATAATCCCACATCTACTTTTCGCGATAATTATGTTTTGAGACCCTTTTCCAAAAGCTTGCCCTTAAATTTTGATATCCACTCCTATGCAAATTATCTCAGTATCTGTAAGATAATGGCAGTGTCAATTCCCTCAACACTTACAAAATAAAAAGCATCTCGCTATTTACGTTAGATTTTGCTGCTGACTCTTCTCGTTGCAGATAAAGGATAGCAAATTATTTACTGTAGGATAGGGTGGGTGCAATTAACATTACATTAAAGTTGAAACACTGAGCTGAGCTTATGAACAGCAGGTTAGAGTTTAATATCTTGACAAAACTGTTGTTTTACTCGACGGCAAGGCAAAGGGAAACCATTTAAGAAAAGGTTAAGGCTCCACATAATTGTGATTTAAGTGTCGCAATACATGACATCACAAATAAATATCTAGAATGAATGCTATTGTAGCTTAACATTGACTATGGCGCAATGAAGAAGATTGTCAAACTGAATCGCTTCTTAGCCAAAGTTTCAGCTTCAAAACATTTACAATGTATGCCACTGCCATATTCACGCATGTGGTTTTAGAACTGTGTAAAAACAAAAATCTTTGATATTGGTTTAAGGCTACGTTGACACTGGAAACAAGGATAGGTTACATTTGTAACAACGATGGCTATCAAGGAGAAATTTGCGATGGTCTTGAAGCTTACATAACAAATAAGTGAGATACAGCAAGCTGGTGTGCCAGAAACAGCTGCGAAAAGCGTTACTTCAATTGTTTTTACTTGTGGGTCATTGATTACAAAAGGTCAGATACAAGTTTGTATTCGACTAAAAGCTGAAGCAGGATAAGTTCCTTGAGGCAGTTTCATTGATTTGCACTGAAGTATTTCATTGGCTTATATTTCAAATATTCTATTAACCTGAGAACTAAGGAATTGGGGGAACATTGTCCCCGTTCTCCCCCCTGGCTACGCGCCTGGTGGCAACCATATTCTGATTGCAGGTTACAGACCAGCGCAGGCATTCGTGATTGAGCGAAGTTTATGTGCACACTGATTCGGTAATTCAAATTAACTAACACAATTATCAACAATCATGACTATTCAGTTTACATAGAAATCTGTATGCTGTGTCCACAGATAGTCCAGTGATGATGTTCGTTATACTTATTTATCCCCGGACTTTATTCTGTGGAAACGTTTCCAACAGCAATGTAACCATGAAATTTGCACAACTATGTTATTTTTTATGACAAAATGTTGGGGGGGACAAAAGATATTATGTCCCCCCGTCCCCCCCATAAACTTGGTCCCTGTATCCGGCCATTATCTGTAGAGCATGTATTTTCTCGTTTGAAACAGCACATTTCTCATTTATCCTTTCAAAACGTAGACACTATCTGTGAATGGTTATCAATGGTTAATGGGAAGTATGCTCTAAAAATGTTTTACGGTCACTCTCATCCCTAGTAATGTTTAAAACAAGGTACAGAATATATGTACACTACATTCAAATGTAAATAGTTCATAATATCCGTTCTGGTTTCATTGAATATCGCAGTCTTCACGTTGTTCCAGCTTTATACGTTTAGGTGAAAGTCCATCTCTCTGTATAACTTTGGTTTCCCCGTGTTCGTCCAAATTACCAGTGTCCATAGTAAGTGACACTATGCTTCGGAGTCTTCTTCTTGGCTTGTTTTCCCACTCATGTGGACCACTTCTTAACTGTATTCTGGAGTCTGAAAACGTTTCATTTTGAGATTGCAACGCGAACTCAACACTAAATAGCGAGCAACATGCTATAAAATGGTGCCCGATAAGTTAGAAAATGGTCTCCAATAATGTTTTAACAAGTTTGATTGCAGGTTGTCTATATCTAAGTATTTTCAATTTGAATTATACTTGTCTTTTTCACTCTCAGTCATTTCAACAAGTGTAGCACAAACAATGCTGCAAGTGTTGCAAGCTCATGGTTAGCTTGTGTTGAATGTGCGATTCGAAAAAAAACGGTATGTCCATGATGAACAGCACATATATATATATATATGTGGCACGAACAAGTAGAAATAGAATGAGCACGTCGTGATCTCTATTGTTGCTTACTGTCACAGGTTGAAGGTCTGCGCACTTGCCCTCGGGCTTTCCAATCACAACAGAGTGGTGCTTTGACCAGGATGTGAAGGTGGTGCCAGGTGCAACCTTCACAAAAAGAACATGCAATCGGTACGGTTAATTGCAAAGGGAGAGGATGTTGTTGCAACCTCTCAGATGGCATTGCCTTCAAAGTGCAATTCCACACAATCGGGATGTGCACAAAGAGCAACCAAGCAATATATGCGTTGCGAACAAGCAATAATAGAGTGATCTCGTCAAGTGATCTCTACTGTTGCTTGCTGCCAAAGTGTGAAACTTTGCGCACTTACCGCTCGAGCTTTTGGATCGCAACACAAGAAATATACTTCCTTGTCTTTTGCATAGCCAATACATGAGAATGACCAGAGATGAATATGTAAGCTACTTGGATTTGGATTTAAATCTTGCAACATTCCAATATGTTGATGGATTTAGATGTTATCATTTTTGCTTAACCGGATTTGGATTGAAATAGATGACATTCTTTTGTATTTCTTCGCAACTTTCGGTTCAGTTTTGGGACTACAGGGTACTTTATTGACAAGACTTTCTCAAATCCGTTGATATTGTTTATTGTGTTTGTTTAAATATGGAGCCTTGTCTCTTACTAGCGAAACAAATCTGCGCCAATGTCTGTCATGTCATCAACTGTTGATCATTTAATGATAGAAATAAGTAGTAAACACCATCAAAAATGCATTTGATTTGAAGTTTTTGTTATGGATAGATAAATTTGTTATATGTTTGGTATATTTTTAGACTAGATTTTGTATGTCTGTTGTAAGAATAGTTGGCAACACTGGCTGCTAACAGTGAATATTCTGAAGTCTCTGTAGATCAGGGGTCACCAACACGGTGTTCGCGGGCACCAGGTCGCCGGCAAGGACCACGTTGGTCGACTGCGGGCCTGTTTTGAAAATAGCATTAAGATGATGAGTATTGTCACAGAGATTAACATCATTAATGATATGATATTCAAAGGTAAATTGAGAAAAATTTTTATTTCAGAAGTGTGTATCACACTAGGAAGCTCTCAGTTACATAAAGGTTAGTGACCCCTGCTGTAGATCAATTGTCATGATGTTGTGAGTCAATGGTGGAGCATAAGTTAACTTCATTTGCTTTCCAAACTATTTATTTGTCTTTGAGTTGGATTACATATGAGTGTTGTCAGTGCCAGTTGAGGCTTTCAGGGGCACCGAGGCACAATTTTTCAAGGATCCCCATCTTTTCAATATAAACCAATGTCGCTTGGTGTCACCATAACACTAATGTTCATCACACGAAATAACGCACACTGCAACATCAAATGAAAAGGGTAGATATGCAATGCGAAAACGAAAACGGTTGTCCTATCATAAACTCAGGAAAGGAAAAATGTTATCAGTTTTTCAAACCATGTTAGACACTCAAACTGTAATAGTACCTTGTGTGCTTTTTTACAATTCATGTATCAACTTGTCAAAGTTTTCTTTCCGTAACTGTTCGCTCCCGTGATGCTTTATTATTGCTCTGCTCTTTTCCTCTGTGTCATGAATGAGATACCCAACTGTTATTCTACGGTGTCACAAGCACCTGAAATGTGTTTTTCCTGTTGCACATATAGTCTGTATATTGAGGCCCGTGCCTCACGGGCCTCATAGCTAATATGGCACTGAGCATTGCAGCCACAATTATGCATTGCCCTGAGCCAAACAAAGAGACAGTCGAACTGACGACCCTCGGCATAACAGCAATGGAGATTGCCCATTCGACTAGGTCAGCTATGTGCAAGCCGCGGCCATAGGTAACGGAACTGGTGGGTCCCCACTTTTAAACGTCGAATTTTGCCTAAATAAGTTTAAGTTACACACTTAGTATTGGATCCATTGTTACAGTAAATCGTTTAATGAAGAAAATGCAGCAGAATTTGGCAGTAATTGAGAATATCATTTTCATACATTGCCAAAATTTGTATCTTGGCAGTGAATTCGGCAGGATTTCGTGATTGTTTGGCAGAATACACCATGCACAATCTCTCACATTGCTATGGCTTGCTTACCAGAGGTGGCCAGAGTCACTTTTTCAGACTCAGACTCCACTCCTGTTCCAAAAATTTTCAATCCTGATCGGGGTCTGGATCCCGCAAGTTTTCAAATTTGGGAATCCGACTCCTGTTCAAACTCCAGCTAGCATCATCGATCCAACCTAAATTTACACCTGTTTTTATTTAAGAAATGAGCACACATACTTCTGTTACTGCCGAAATTGAACCGAATCCGGGTCTGAAGGAAATACGCAGAATCCTCCTGATGCATGGCACAGATGAGCAGACTGTGAAAATGTTCAGTCCGAGTCCAGTCCTGATCCGATAAAATTGAATCCGATCCAGTCTTGATCCTTCAAAATTTTTGAAAATTACCAGTCCGATCCAGTCCTGATCTGCCAATGTAAAATCATGTATTTTTATTTTGCCTCATGAGGCAAAGAACTACTGGTGCTATTTTGCCTTCAGCAAAATACGATTGGTTGAAGGCAAAATAGTTTCAGCAGTGCTTTTGCTTCATGAGGCAAAATAGACACAGCCTCTTGGCATTTCCAAAATTTACCAAGGAAGTGTCTGTTTGGCATCAGAGGGAAAAGCACTTCTGAAGTTATTTTGCCATTTGGAGAATCCGATTGCTTGGATTGGTCAAGTGACAAGGACGATAGACTTGGATTAGTGTACGGTCCTTGTTACATGACCTAAAACCCTAAACCTAAAACCAAACCCAAAACCTAAACCCAAAGCCTACACCAAAACCTAAACCCAAATCCTAAACCCAAGACCTTAACCCAAAACTTAAACCTAAACCCAAAATTCAAACCTAAACCCAAAACCTAAACCCGAAACCTCATCCGTAAACCTGAACCCTAAATGTAAACCCTAAACTTTTTGAAAAGTACATAAAAAGCACTCCTATCAAAGGTGTAATCTCTACCAGCTAAGCCGAATGAACTTTCTATTTGAATAAGTTCAACAAAGGTTTAGGTTTATTATACTGTAAATTTCGAAATGTGTGCTCTGTTGGTGTTGAGAAGCGTGATGGCAACACCTGCTACAAAGAATGATGTAAAGAACATTTCAGATAAGCTTGACAAGTGTGGCGGCCAGAAGATGGCGCCACATGTAAATAAATGGTCACCGCTAGATGGTGCCCATAAGTTACAAGTCACTGTGATAGTCACCACTAGCGAATTATCGTAATTCCCTTATCCCTATATAATGATAGTGCAACCTTGATAACAGCACCTCGCTGCTTCAGTTAACTGAAGCAATCAACGAGGTTAGGAGTCAACAATTCTTGTCTGAACAATATGAGGACATGAAGCAAAGGCTACACTCCAAAGATGAAGAGGACAAGGTTTTGCAGGCTGAAAACCAGGACCTCAAACTGCATTTCCGCAAACTTGAGGCAGTGACGAACCGGACTCACGAGGAAACCTTGAACAGTATGGCCGTCGCGAATGTCTTGAGTTTCATGGACTGGCCTGGAATAAGAATGAGAACACTGATGATCTAGTTCTCCATGTCTCAAAAATATTGGGGGTGGACTTGAAAGCGGAAGAGATCAGTGTCTCTCACAGACTGTCTCCCGCCTTAGATAAAAACTCGCAACCTGCCATCATTGGGAGGTTGTGCTCCAGGAAGACCAGAGACGCTGTATTCAGCCAAAGACATCAGCTGCGTTCTCATAACAAAGCCCACCCCAAAGGACGCATATTTATTAATGAAAGCCTGACCAAGATCAATCGACGACGCTTCAACCTCTGCCTGCAATTCAAGAAAAAGAAGAATGCCAAGTTCATATGGACCAAACATGGAGTCACCTATCTAAGCGAGTCTGAAGGAGCTGAAGCAATGGCAATAAAAACTGAAGATGACTTGGTTAAGTATGGTACTATTAACTCTTGATTTATTTTCTGATAAATACATGTTTTTATCCAACTTAGAAAATAACCTAAATCAAAATGGATATTTGTCCTAAATGCCAAAAACCATTAAATTGTAGTTCAAAAGCTATTTATTGTTATATCTGTAACAACTGGCTTCATCTTAAATGCTCCAATGTAAGCAACATCCAATTTGCTGAGCTTGCTTCAAGCTCAGCACCATACTACTGTCACGCTTGTTCATCAAACTCCCTGCCCAGTAATGCAGTGATAAACACAAATGATGTAAAAATAGACTACTTAGGACTAGCAGAAATGAAGAATGAAGATATCGAAGTGGGATTCGATTATCATGACACTGACTCGTACCAGCTAAACACTCATAAAAAGGAAAATGTATGTCTTTTTCATGTTAATATGAGACGTTTGAGAAAAAATCTTGAAAAACTCTCCATGATTCTAGCAGATTTGCAGGTGCCACCTCAGATAATAGCCCCAAGTGAAACCAAAATTTATAAAAAACAAGGTGTAAACGTTTCAACTAGTTTAGTAGGTTATAATTTTCTGCACTGTGATTCTGATACATTGGCTGGTGGAGTTGGAATTTATATTAATAACAGCTTATCATATCAACTTAGGAACGATATACCAACTACATTTGGCAACTCTGAGAGTCTCTGGATTGAGGTGTGCATATGTCATAAAAAGTGTGTTATTGGCGTGATATATAGGCATCCTAACAATGATATTCATACTTTCACTCATAATCTTAGTGAAACTTTACATTACTTGAGCAATTCAAAATTGCCATTCTTGATTTGCGGTGATATAAATATTAACTTGCTGCAGCAAGACACAATGTTATCTGTCAGAAACTATGTTAACACATATAACAGTTACAACTGTTTAGATTTAATTACAAAACCAACTAGAATAACAACTACCAGTAGTACTCTGATAGACCACATATATACACTAATTTGCCAGCCAGTAAGCTAACACCAAGAATTCTGATAAATGATCTATCTGATCACTTGCATGTTTTTGTCTCAATCAAATCAAAAATCTCTCAAACATGGAATTTGAAATCAAATCAAAAATCTCTAAAACATGGAATTACTCTAACTTCAATGCAGAAAACTTTGTGACAAAGGTCCAAGAAGTCTTAGACAACCTCCCAATCAATCAAAACAACCCATGTGAAACTTTAGATTCAGGCATCTTTTTGCTAGAACAATGTCTTAATGAACAGGCTCCTATAAAAAATCTGTCCTAGGCCAAACAAAAATTGTCCCACAAACCATGGATAACTCCGTGTCTTCTCAAATCCATTAAAACCAAGAACAGGCTATATAGAGCTCTGGTGCGCTCTGGATTTAGTAGTCAAAAGGCCCATGCAAAGAATAAAAAGTACAGGAACAAACTTACTCATTTATTGGAAATTAACAAGAGAAACTATTATCAGTCACAATTTTTGTCTTGTCGAAATGATTCTGGGAAAATGTGGAAGCTTATTAACTCCCTTATTAGTTCTAAAGAAAAAAGTGTGTGCCCCCCAGAGAAACTATTTGACCCTATCAAATCAACCTACACATGCAATCCAGAAGTCATGTCCAATATATTCAACACCTACTTTGTCTCAACTGGACAGCAATTAGCAAGCAAGATTCCCCCCCAGTTCACTATACATATCCGGTCAAAGTTAATGGCCCTAAAATTCATTTGTGTTGCATGATACTTTTATTGAGGAGGTGAATACGGTAATCAACAACTTGCTAGTATCTAAAAGCAATAGGCAAAATGATATTTCAACTCACATTCTTAAACTGTGCAAGAATTCCTTATTCCCCTTCCTGGTGCACATATTTAATCTTTGAATCATGGAAGGAACTTATCCCCAAACCTTAAAATGCGCTCAAGCGGTGCCCATTTATAAAGGAGTCCAGAGGATTTATGCACCAATTACAGACCCATGTCTCTCCTCTCACCCATAAATAAAATCTTTGAAAAACTTCTCTACAACCGCTTGTTCACCTATCGTGAGCAGAATTATATGTTATTTAGCCTTCAATATGGTTTCAGAAGCGGTCTATCTACTCCCTAGTTACCTACAGCAATCAGACTTCTAATTTACAAACGCAGCATATTCTTCGGCCACAAAGTTAATCATGTGTTGCCGAACGCAACAGCAGCCTACTATTATGGTTGTAATCACACACTGAAAACGATTTTGAATGAAAAGTAGGCTATGAGTTTTGCAGGTAACAGTAGCGCTGCCAGAATGAGACCGAAGAGGCCATGGCCTCCCCCGAAATAAAATTGCCCAGGTCTTTGCTGGTAATTTGTATCAATTTTCAGCTGTTTGAAAATAAACGAAAGTGACAGTCGGACTCAAGACGACGTCAGTTACTGACGACGTCATTGACTGGCCCATCCCGAACAAGATTATTGACTGCGCTACTGCCACGTAATCCTATTATTTTGACTTCGACAATAAGTGGTTCTATGTACAAAATTTAAAATGTGGAAGTAATTATGAACATATACATAAGAAGCTCTCGAGACCCTAGAAAAAAGCAAACAACCCCCCGGTTGATAACCACTGCCCTAAACACCAAACGTTTTGAAAAAGTAGTTCAAGCCAAGCCAAAAGAAATGGTGAGAGCAGAACCAATGAACACTCGCACAACAGGCATAGACACCACTCAACTATGTTCACGTTACTACTAGAAATCAACGTTATAAGTGGGCAAAGGTGGATACAGTTCGAATGGCAAAATAGTCTCAGCAGAGCTTTTGTCATTGATGGCGGAATTGCACTGCCATTTAGCAAATCTGTAAAATCGGATCACAACTAAAAGTTTTGATACGTTCAGAATAATCACATTAAAACAAAAAAAAATTTCTCAGTTCAATCCAGTCCTGTCCGCCAATTTTCAAAAAAATTGCAGTCCGATCCAGTCCTGATCTGACCAAAATTGGCTTCAGTCCTGATCCAGTCCGATCCAGTCCTGATCCGTGCTCATCTCTGCTGGCTAGCTATTTGCAAAGACGACAGCAGTACACTATCATTGATGGCTGTACATCAAATATAACCCAAGGGATCCCTCAGGGCTCATCGCTTGGCCCCTTGTTATTTGCACTTTATATTGATGATTTACCTTTGACAACAAAACTGACTCCTACATTTTTCGCTGATGACACTGTATTATCCACCTCTGGAAGCAATAGCACAGAACTGCAGAACAAAGTTAATGTGGAACTAGGCAAAGTTAATGAATGGCTGCGCTTTAACAAGTTGTCCTTGAATTATTTGAAGACCTCATACATGATTGTAAGTCGTAAAAATAACCAACTTATTGATTTTAATGTAAAAATAAATGACAAAACCATTACTCGAACAAAATGTGTCAAGTATCTTGGGGTTTTCATAGATGATAAGCTTGCTTGGTCTAACCACATAGCCTACCTTGAAAAACAACTTTCTCGCAGTATTGGAATTTTTTATTGAATATGTCAGTGTCTGAGTGATACTGCACTAAAATCACTTTACTTCGGTTTTGTTTATAGTCGTCTACAAATTGCTATTGGTGCTTGGGGTGGCGTTGGCATAACAACCTTAAACCAATTAAATGTATTACACAACAAGATAATTAGAGCAATGACATACAGTTCTTTTAGGACAAAGATAACACCACTATATAAAAAGCTCAACCTTCTTAAGCTGGATGACATTTATGGCCTTGAATTGGGTAAAATCATGCACAAATTTCACTCTGGCAACCTTCCTGACAACTTCAACCTCCTTTTCACCCCTGTAAATCAAGTGCACTGTCATGCAACACGCAGTGCAACTAGGGGTGCATATTTTTGGCAAATGACCCATACCAAATATGGAAAAAGGTCTTTGAAGCATCTTGGCCCTAAGATCTTGGACAATATTGATCCCTCTCTACATGACAGCTCCCCGCTCACATTTTAAAAAACAGTATAGAGATGTACGTATCTCTGCCTATGATGACAGATAGCATGGTGCTGAAACATGGAGTTCTTTATGTCAACTGTAGTCCACTTCTTCAAATCGCACATTTCCCCTTGATCGTATTCCCTCCTCCCATAGCCATCTTTATTCCATACTTTTCTTAACCCTATTGTGCATACTCCCATTATTTGCACAACTAGGTTGTGCCTGCTTACCTAGGTTTTGATTGTTTTGTTTTTGTATTTATGATTTGGTTTTCTTGTTTTGTTGTTTGTTTGTATATTTTTGTGATTTGGTTTTCTTGTTGCTGCTGGTGTTATTTTGTTCTGCAGTAACACCACGTCATTTCCCAGTATTCCCACATATCACTTTTGGTGAACAAAGAAATTCGAAGGCTACATCTCTGCAGGTTGGATTCCATGAGTACCAAGCCAACCATCATCCAAATGCAAAAAAATACACTGCAAACAATTTGTAGAGCTTGCTAGATGCGAAAGGGTTATGACAACCTGGACAGAGTTTCATTTAAGCTGGGTTTATACTTTCTCTGCCACACACAGATCCTTGTGGATCTGAGCAACCCATCCACCGAGAGAGACTGGTTGCGACCCAGCACCCCCTGCGTAACTGTGTTGATCATCTAGCACAGTGCTCTTCAACCTTTTTGTCATCGCGGAACCCCTGATATACTTTCCAGTTTATCATGGAGCCCCATTAACAAAANTTGAAAAAACACGAGTTACTTGTAAAAAAATCAAATATGTCGTTATTAGACACTTCAACAAATAAACAGTTACTACAGAAGTTAAAAANCAAGAAATTTAATGACTTGGTTGTTCTTGCGTTTGTGGAATGTAGCCGCTACATTCAAAATTTGACCATCAGGCAAAAATAACCCGTATCTGATATATGCGCCGTTTCNTTTTCTAACTTTGGCANTTGCATTAGGCCTACATTTGGCCCGCTTCGGATTAGGTGCCTCTTTTACATTTACATATGGACTACATTGCTCATTACGGTCCACACCTTCGCTGTT
>JGI24159J19872_10008111_pt1 | contig 13739 bp, 3 predicted proteins | sample Ectturendosymbi4_FD_19872 | JGI IMG/M metagenome (IMG submission 19872) | reverse complement strand
GCTCGTAACTGAAGCGCCTCCCTAGAAACTTTTTCGCCCCCCCCCCTGGAAAAATGTGTTGAACATATTTTAAAACTATTGGACATAGTTTAAAACAGTTGTCCTCCTCTCAGAAAACTCTTCCCCCCCTGGTGTCCCAAGCTGGTTATGGGCCTGTATACACAATAATGAGCGTCGAAAGGGGAGGGGTAGAAGGGGGCCTTGGAAAATTTGACATCTTCCTATCAAAGTTTTAGCAAAAAGGTTGTTTTCTTAGTTTCGAGTGGAAAAAAATTCATCAGTTTTGGCCCCCCATAGAAAAATCCTTCGTTTCACTTGAAAAAACTACTATTGCTCGCCCTGGATAACATTTTTCGACCCTCATGTCCACAACGTTTGATTAATCATGGACAATTGGTAAAACATAGTACTTTGATCAGGTTCGACTAAAGGCTGATGTAATAGGTTCCGTAAGAAATGTCGTTGATTTGCACTGGAGTATTTCTTTGGCTCACGCATAAAAACCTTGATTACTCTGAAAATTTTTGGTGCAACGTTTGGAATTGGGGGGGACATTTCCCCCCCTGGCTACGCGCCTGTATACAGTATAGATGTCTCACTGGCAACTAACGGTCGCTTGGATTTTCGGCCTACAGGCTGACTTGCACACACTGAGCTCTGTGGAGTTCGATTCTTTGTTGGAACAACCGTCAACGCAGATTGCCGATTTGGTTACTTTAAGATGAGTGCTTCCCAACATTTTTAGGCTTTCGGCACCTTACAGATGGGAAATATGATGAAGAGCCTATAGCAGTTTGCCTTAAGGTTTGATGACATTTTGAAAATAGTATTTTTAATGATATATTGAAAAACGCATTAGCTCGCGACACCCCTGAGCATCGTAAATAGCACCCTAGGGTACCGCGGCACCCCGGTTGGGAAACACTGCTTTAGATTTTTGAAGCATTGCAAAGTTCGCTGTTTTTGAATGGTGCTAGATTATACATAACAACTACCACAAGCCGCATTTGTGACAAGACAATTGTGTGAAACGCACTTTTACAAATACACTGATTTTTGAAAATACGATAAGAATTTAATGTTTTTATCCATCACATGATTGGCTCTTAGAAACTCTTTCTGTAAAGCTTTTCATAAAGCGACGAAAACTATTACTGATTCCTTTCCAGCAGTTTGAATTACAACCAGGGGCACCGGAGAGCGGGGGCACCGAGGCAGAGGTGTCTTTTCATGACAGTGCCATTGGCAATCTCATGGTTTATCAAGATGGACTTGAAAAACATTATTGCAGCTATTCGCACACGCAGAAAATTCTGAATGGTTTTCTATAATTTCCATTATTATTTTTGAGGTCAGCTTTGTTGTTGAACAGAAACAAACGTATTGGTAGTGATTTTTTTGTTTTGATTAGATTTCTTTTCCTCAAATTTTTTCTTTCCCCGCCCTACCACTGTTCCGGCATACCTGATTACAGCTTAAAACATCACCGTGGAACGTCACAATTCGCCGTTGTCATACACTCTTCGGTTTACACGAGCTTGCACGGTTTACACGAGCAAGTCTTTCTACAACCGCTGCGAACATTTGTAGAGCTTGCCAGATGCGAAAGGGTTGTGACAACCCGGGCAGAGTTTCATTTTAGCTGGGTTTGTACTTTCTCTGCCACGGCCAGAACCTTGCAGATCTGAGCACCTGATCCACCGGGAGAGACGGGTTGCGACCCAGCACTACCTGCGTAACTGTGTTGATCATCTGGCAACTCTTTCCCACGTATACGACTTCGATGTAAACTTGGCTTGCTATAGACCTTATCCACCAGATAAGGGGCAACGATTCGATAACCTTCCGTTTTTTTCGGTGCCCTGGCGTTTTTGCAATTGCTATGGTTTCTTTCTCGTGGTTGAAATTCTTAATTTTTGCCAAATAAACTCAACACTTCGCATGGCGCTTTTTCGACCAAGGCATTACAGCTACGCTTAGAGTTTATCAAAAATCCATGTTTCCTGTTCACAGAACCATGGATCCATACTAGTGAACCTGGCACCACCTACAAACTTGGAAAGAAGAGCATTCGCCGTCCTGATCTTTCATTTGGTAGAACGACTAGTTACACTTTAATCTTCTCTGTAATATACTGCAGGGTACACAAAGAGCTACTCGAACTTGTTCCGCGGGGATGTACAACTCTCTGATGATTTTCCACCAGCATATCGGGTCTAAACCACCGTTGCCGAAATTGGAAAATGTTTTACGGGGTGTTTCTTTGTTAAAGCTCATGTGCAAGCCATTTGCTTCTTCTTTTAGTATACAGCAGTTCTGAGCTGGAACTAAGCGCCGCGCAAGACATGACGACTGCCAGGGCAAATTATTCAACTTTGTCCGTTTGATCTCTACGCTGGTCGCTTTTGATCACACCATAACTTTGCTTTGCGCTGGTCCATAGTGCTTGGTATGCCACGTCCAAGCAAAGACCTGTTCTGACTGAATAAACGAAGCGGCAAGATTTACACGGGCAAACCTTGCGGTAAGCTTGAAAAGAATGCACTGCGGAATGCAGCAGCAACATTAGCGATGGAGTCGCAAGCGGTCGATCGACGAAAACAAGCCTCCCTACTTTGTTCGCCTTGCGATAGCGGACGCCGTTTACAGCGATCTGTTTTGTAATATCTGACCTGGGTCGGTTGTCCAGCTTGCGCAAACACAATAACATGTCACTCAGGGTCGCGACGAGATGATGACTAACCAATTTCTTCCCGCGGCGAATCACGGAGTTTACCAACGACAACTTCGATTCAACCACGTGACATGGTGAAAACACTCTTAAGTTATTATTCTGCGGTACAGCGGTCTACCGCAAACAGTTGACTTTTGTCAACCACTCTCCTTCTGGTCAAACGGCTTCGGGAGGTCGATACGCAACAATCACTTTTGTCAGGGCTATTGTGAGTCATGCGGTCAGTGCGTTCAAGGGGCAATCTCCAGCTTTCCACCCACCCTCTGACGACAATTGCTATGCGCGCATTTTTAATCACTTAACAAAACTGTGGTGCATTTATTCTGAAACCAACTCCTAGATCCTCAAAGCGGCCTGCTGACTGCGGGAAACCTTGCGCAGTGTTTGTCGAAGCCTCATTTTAAGTGGCAAAGTTCGAAACCATTTCATTCGCAGACAAAAGACGCCCATTTGACAATTTTTGTTGACCAAAGCAACAAGGCGCAGTTTCTCACGGCCTGAAGTGATTTTAAGAAAATAAGATAAGGCTTGAGTTTCGGAGAAATGTCAAATTGGAAAGAAGTGAAGACAGCAGTTAAATTTTTGGAAAATTGTGTATTTTTTAAATAAAATTTTGCACTTTTGCGAAAACTGCGTTAAAATTCCTCAGTAAATAATGCTTAAACAATGTTTAAACAATTCTTGTGTTTCGCAAACAACTTGTGGCTTGCTACATGGAAAAATTATCTTCCGTGCTTACTTGTGACAAAATGCATCTGACCAACTAACACATTTCTATCTCGCTGCTGTAAGAGTCTATTAACCTGAAGAAAAGCTTTAGCAGGCAGAAAAAAGCTTTGGTTCAAGGACTATACCCACTTGAACAACTGCCACCGGACATCTGCTACCCTGACATGTGTCACACAGAACAAATACCACCCGTACAACTTCTACCCAGGAGATTTTGGATTCTCTAGTATACGTTTATTGCCAAGTTGCTGCTTTCATGTCAAAAGTTTTGAAATCACGAATGTATATAACGAAAGTTTATTTCAACTTTAATACTTTTGGATGGAGAATGTTGCACCGATGTCATTACATTTTCATAAACATTATTAAGTCAGTGCAAACTTTAATTTTTTTGTGTCTTTTCAATTCTTTTCACAACGCAATTCACGCATGGATATTATTGCACCGCATTCACTCAACGCACACATCAGCCATCACACACGTTTAGTTCCGCGCATTTTAAGTACTGTGCATTGCGTTACCTCAGCTTTTGATTTACGAGTTGCATGGCGGCAATAGCAATGTTGCAACTCACTTTTGCTGCACAACGTTGAATCAATAGTGGTGTAGCACAGTGGTTTCTAACCGCCGTTACCGCGCGAAATCCTCCATGCTGCAACGCGATAGTGTAAACTGAATTTGATAGCTCGTATATGATGTGTAAAACAAATTATCCGCAGAACCGTCACCAAAAAGTCATAGGGGGGCTTTACGTTTGTGCAGGGGGGTTGAACTTCTGAAAATTTAATAAAAACTCCACTAATTTATAGTGTTTCATATTTCAATTTGGTTGAACTTGAAGCTTTGTTTGGGGGTTAAGCCCACCAAAGCCCTACCGTGGCGACAGGACTGATTATCCTAGGTGGCAATTGTTCGAGTGGCGATTGTCCTAGTTGGCAGTTGTCCTACGTGACAGACGTCTTAGGTGGCAGATGTCCGGGTTGATGTTGTCCTAATACCAGCAATGTTTTATCTCGACTGTAAGACAAGTCTAGCTACGAGGTTTGACTCGTATAGTTTTCGTCACTGTCCAGGTATTAACTGTTCAAAGGAAGTTGTTCAAGCGTTGAAAAAACGAGAATAAACTGAAATATAGAAAAAGAAGCAACAGCTGCCACGTGTAAAAAACTTGTAGGTTTTACGCTGTCCTCTCAGTTTTGTACACTGCAATGTGAACGGAAAATGTTACAATTCTGATTTTTTTAAATTGTCGTATTTTACAGCGAACACACGGGGAAATTGCGGATGGTTGCACTTTCCCCTCAGGTTTGTAAACTGCAATATAACAGACAATATTTCAAATCTGAATTTTGAAAAAATTTGAGTTGCACCGTCCTCCAGTTGCTTTTAAAGTGAACACACAGGTGAGAGAACCGGTTTCTTGCTCCCGACTAGTAACTCTATTATTCAGGTACTGTGCGATTTTAAAGGTCCTCGTCACCATGACAACGAAGCGATACAAATACAACTGCAGCTGCCTCTTGCAGTCATGATTGACTCAATCATGATTTTATCATCCTTTACAACGATATGCGCTTTCGACGTGACAGAACAGAATCGTATCTAGCCGATAGAACTTGGGGTTGAGAAATGGTTTCCGGACAGGCAAAGCTTCTAGCAGCACTTATTTATGAAAATTCCTATAAAAATCGAAAAGCTACTTAGAACAAGTGTTTGTTCTTGCAAAAGGAAAGGCCAAATTTCGTAGTTCCGGGAAACAACACAAATATAAACCCCGATTCCTGGCGCCCATGCCGCCGATGTACGAATTTTTACTTACAGTGGTGGTGAACGCCTCAACCACAAGATACTGCACCCTTGCGTGTCGATAAAAAGCAGTTTATGAATGGAAGTTCGTTGGAGCAACACTGAACTACAAAACGTGTTAGCACCACTTTGAAAAACTTTTTAAGTCTTTCAAATGATTTATAATAGATGAATGTTAAAACAAGCCCTGCGCGTGCTGACCGCGATATGTTTTCGTAATTTGGTGTAAAGGCTCACTCGGTTGGTTGACAAGATCACGTGACCGATCCTCAACCTTTCATTAAACTTCTGCGTCGCTCGTCGTATTTGCGCGAAGTACTTGATTCCCTTTGTGGCTGTACGACGACTCGCGCAGCCATTCTTTCCTTGCCCTGAAGAAATTGGTCCGATTATACTAACGATACGCTGCTTCGGAAAATTTTGTTTCTAATTCAGTTAATTACGTTTTCCTTGAGTAGCAGACCAGAACGCTATGTGTGTCAGAATTCAACTCAGTTTATTGGGAACACTTTGCCGTCTTCCTGGCTTTATCAGTAGATTAAATGCACCAGTTGCTTTTTCACATTCCAAATAGTTGAATTACATCAAGGTTTACTGTTCTTTGCAGTTGTTTCGTCAAATCGATGCATTATTGGAATTAGAGTGTTCGACTTATGTCGTTGCCTTGCAAGGGATTACAAAACTGATCAGCTGGCTCCTCACAATCGAGTTCAATCGAGTTTCTGTTCTTTCATCAGCAGGGTCGCAACCAGTTGAACATAGCGGGGGGGAACAAATGTTGTTTTACCTAGCAACTAAAAAGTTTTTCTTGGCGCATTAAAATGTTTTTGTAAATTACCCGATTCCCCCCTGCGCCTGTGGGCCTGTTCATCAGCAAATGTTTTCGTCAATAACCACGCTATTCACACACAGTACTTGTGGCAAAGGTTATTGCTGCCATATAGTAAACCTGACCATATAGGATGATGTTGACATGCTTGCCTCGCCAATCTTTGTTGTGGAATTTTGGTCAAGTGACTGAACCATCGCAGTCAGGATCTCTCTCCATTTGAAGAAGCAATAGCTCGACGTTAAGGTTTTACGAGTTTCACAGCTGGGCACTTTGTCACGAAGTGTCACAGCATGAACTCTTCGCAAAATTCCCATCTCTACCGCTTGTACTTGACAAAGCACATTAACCACAATTAATGGCCACAGGTGAGGATCGGAACAAAGACCGGCTTAAAAACTGACAGGTTTGCTGTTGTTTAAAGCTCCCGTTTTATGACCACAGGGCAATATAGCTCACGTAATACTGTGCTTGCATTATCAATTTTATCAATCCGTGCATCAATATTCTCCTTGTTCTGCCCGTGAATGCCACCCCAAGGTTCACTTAACTAATTGAAATATTTGTAACGCGACTTCCGTGTTTGAAACCCCCAAATCGCAAAACTTGCTTCGCATGACGAAAAGTTTTAGCGATGTTGGAGGCCAATCTATCATAATGTCAATCACAAAATTATCTGCATTATCAAGTTAAAGATCTGTCATTCCGCCAGCTTTTATCACTCTTTTCGTTGACGAGATTTTGCTTCTTCCTGGTCGTGACAAACATTTCAAGGGTAAGTTTGAAACATTCACGTGGATTTCAAAATTATTCTTCCAATGAATCCGCAGTACACCTTCAAATATGGAAACGTTTGCCGACACTCGCGCTTCTAAACCAAACCATAGTGACTTCTGCAAAATAAAACTAACTCGGCTGCCTGCACTCCTTAACTGAATGTGTTTGCTTTCATGATTGGTTGGCGAGGTCTAACTGGAAAGGCGGAGTAACGAGATACAAGTCTTCTAGTCTCATAAATCTTCGTTAAAGATTAGGTTTAAAGTTTAGCGAATGATATATTTGGACTCTGCATTATTTCGCCAGTCGTCAGCGTTGACGTGAGTATGTGTGCCAGTGTGTTTGCACACGTGTTTCCACAGCACTTGATCAGACGCTGTGCAAGAATGATCTGGATTCTTTTCCGCCACAGCCACAATGCAAGCATCACTGTTCTAATATAAGGTGACCGACAGGGTCGAACGCTCCGAAACAAAATGTTTTATTATACTGGTGGCATGGGCGTAACGAGGGGAGTAAGGGGGGCAAGGGGAAACAATTCCCTGGGCGCCGAATCACTACGGGGGGCGCTGAATGACTGCGGGGGGCGCCGAAAAGTCCTAACAATGTCACAAGTACTTTCTTCAATACAGCACATTTGCTTCCTAATGACTTCAAATTAGAACATGGGGACGCCAAACTAGCTTCTTGCCCCGGGTGCCGTCTAACCTCGTTACGCCCCTGACTGGTGGCAAACATGTTAGCAGAAATTAACACTGTCTATCGAAAGCAATCCTTTTCCTGCAGGGAATCAGACACTACGATCTTACAGAGTGTAAATTTCGCCTTTACTAGGTAGGCATCATCAACTTTTATTCAATATTTTAACTACAGTGTTTGAATGAACACATTTTGCCATGCAGTATTACATATATGTGCAGTTGAACAGACCATCTTGTGAGACTCACAACCTAGCGTAGCCTACTCATTTCCATTCGGGTTATTAAGAACCAAACTTCAAGTATCAAATTTTTTATTTTTCAATATTGATTTGATTTGATCAGAAATCAACACTGTTGTAATGCATCGCCGAATTTGAGACTTGCTTTCAAACTTGGAAAGTACATGACAAAATTAAAGCACAATCGTGGTTGTTACCATGCTGTCGTTTCCAATAACAAAAGTACATTTTGCAATTTACCACTACTGCGTCTCATTTGTTGGTATGTCCCAAGCAGTACGCGTTTGCTCTATTGTTACGTCACTATACCCTTGATAGTTTGATTTGCATACTTGTCTCACAAATAGTACAGCCGTTAAGCAAACCTACTGTGCAAATTGCGATGAAAGCTTGAAATTTTCCGCAGTCATTCTGTACATCATAAAGTATATTTTCAGATGTGGAGCCATCTTGGATTTGACCTGTGACGACCTTGAGAGGTCAATGACCTTGGATGACGAAAACATATCATTTAGCGCTAATTGTAACAATACCATCTTCAGTAATTTGGCATAAACAATCAGGGTTGCCAGATTGGCTTTTTTGACGCCAAATTTCACAAATTTGGCTTTTTTTAGAGGCAGTTGGCGCCAAAAAATTGTTTGGCTTTTTCTTTTCAATATTTGGCTTTCTTTGAGGCAGTTGGCACATACAATCAGACTGGTGTTTTGGCTTTTTAAATATCATGCTGAAATGTATTATTGGGCTTTTTTAGACAGTGCTTGGTGTATCTTCTCAAAAGTTATCTGGCAAGCAATAGAAGAATAAAGCTGTAGCATATATGGCAAGCCATACTGCCAAAGGTTCGAGTGGAAACACTGTAGAAAATGTGGAAGATATAGATTTGGAATGTTCCTAGAGTGTAGAGGTGATAATACAACTTTATTCTTCTAAAATGTCCTACAACTAGTAAAGAATTTTAAATTTCAAGTTTATTAAACAATTTGGCTTTTTCTTACCCGGTTTGGCTTTTTTAGACATAGTTTGGCTTTTTATCTCAAGAAATGTCTGGCAACCCTGTAAACCATGGCAAAGAGCATATCAAATGAAAGATGTGAATGCGTATAGTACATATAAACAACAAATAACACCCTTCTGTCTGATACTGAGCTGTTAGTGCAACAAAATGGACACATTTTTTATACGAAAACGACAGTCGCAAAATTTTTACGTTTAGCGTTCATCATAATAAACTACAACTTCACCAATGTTATCCAAAAATAAAACAACACATTTGTAATATGATACTAAGCTATTGGTTAACTGAAACAGACTGAAATAGCATCATGATTTTATTCTAAAAAATTGTATCAACTGCATCATGATACTATAAGCAAAGTTAGTGGCTCAGGTCCCAAGAAAGAGTCTAGGAGGCCAATGAGCCTCAAAAGTCGAAAATGAAATGGGCAATTATGCACAAAGTTTTTGTTGTTATAACTTTATTTACAACCTTGTGCAAATTAATTGACTAAAGTTGTTCAAGTCGATATATAATGTATGTGCATTTCTTCTGGTGTGCGTTTGGGAATATCTCAATTACTGCTGTTTCATTGTTAGCCAAATGCATTAAGCACTGCATGACGTGTCGGAACAATCGAAAAATATGTTTCATCATATCACATAGAACTTTTATCAGCTCAATAGTGTTATAGAAGGAAGCTAGTTCCTTCCGTTGTATATATTTAAGAGCAGGGGTGGACATTATGGGAGTAACGAGGCAGTCACCTTAAGCCCCTTTTCCCGAGATGCTGTGGGGCCCCTCTTTGAGAGTGTCGCACTTACTGTAGTTTCTGCAGTGTTTTGTAAGCTGATGAACCACTCTAGAGCTACATTTAATAAGCTCTGAAGCAAGTCATATGCTTTTAAAAATAAAGCAAAATTTATGTGCAAATGTGCTAAAGGGTGGTTCTCAAAGAAGTGTGGACAAAGAACAATTTAAAATAAAAAGATTTCAAACAATTTACAAGGTGAAAATTAATTCCACGCAGAAACAAATTCCCAGACAAAAAGAAAAAGTCAGCTTGATTTCAGCAATAATTTTTTTGTATAGCATGTGCAAAATATAGGGACCCATTTTTTGATATAACGAATAGGGGCTAGGGCCCCTTTGACCACAAATTGCACACATGAAATATCACAAATTGTGCAATGGTTTGGGCCCACTTTCTGAGATTTTGTCTCGTACCGCTAAATTCTAATATTCAACTCTGGTTAAGAGTCGAATATGTTGGAATTTCTTTGATTTTTAATGGCAGATATCACACCTAGGAAGCGGGATATCGTATTGTTGCGCTTTCGGAACACTAAAACTACGTCCGAACAGCCGTTGCAAGTTGCAAAAGGTATGCAAGATGACGAGGTTTGATTTACAGAAAATTTGATGCGTGCTGGAGTTCACGTAAGCTCACGTATAGTGCGATGGCACCTACTGGAGGCTGGCAGAAATACTAAAAACCGCTTAAAAGGAGATTCTTACTCATAAAGCGAAAACAAAAAATTAGAATTGACAAAAAGCTTAAATATTGGACTGTAGAAGACTGGAAGAAAGTGCTGTTTTCAGATGAAAGTCATTGTTGTTTAAGGGAAACACAGCAGAGTTGTCAGGATTAGGAAGTGTGAGCATTCAGCAGTTAAGTCCTGCCTATTCAATGAGGTAGTAAAGCACCCGCATAATAAGATTTTCTGGATAAGTTTTAGCTCTTCTGAAATAGGTTCACTTATGGCAACTGAGGGTATGATGAATTTATACGAATACATTGATGTAAATTGAAAGAAAAGTCATTCCAGATATGTGAAAGGCATTTACTGATGGTGGAGAAAACTTCCAACAGGATTATTCCCGTGTCTTTCATTTGAAAAAGTGAAGACGGTTTTCATGATACAAAAATTAAATGTGTTAGAAAACTTGGGAGATAGTTTAAAATGTTGGTTTTTCTAAGTGCCTTTTCTATCCTTTTTTTCGTGTACCACAAACGGATCACCATTAACGTAGCACAAAATAAAAACGTTGTTTAGTTGCATTTTCGGTTCGAAACTTGATAGTTTTAACTAAATTTAGCGTGAGGGCTGTTTCACGTTTTAGTGTCTTCCTGGGTTGGTACCAGTACCACGGCTTTGGAAAAAGGGTTTAGTAAAGTGTCATATGAGTGCTACTGTAGTCAAGTACTGAACGCAGTCAACGCACCTACCTACTGAACCACTTTGGCTCCAAATGACGCTTTACAAGAGCCCAACTTTTGCAACCAGTGCAAGCCCTGAAAACTCATAGCCTTAAACTTGTTTCTAAAAACTTTCACACAAGTCGTGGATGCCAGAAAAAGCCATTTCGCCCCAAACACACCTGATCCGTTATCCACCAAAGACACAAGACACCTGATCTGTTTTGCTCGAAATGGTAGCATTCAAAGATCCCCTCACCCTTGACATTGGCTATCCCTCAAGTTTGGATCTTCATTTGTGATAGAAATTCAAACACATACTAGAAGAATAGGGCTAGAACGAATTTGCTAAAACAAGGCGTAAAGTTAGGCAGGCTTACTAGCAGCCTATACATCCACACTAAATCCATGACTGTACTAGTTGAATATACGCAACCAGATGTTTATACTAAGCTACTAATTTTTACTCTGTCCTGATCGTTCGGTCTGCATCTTGATTAAAACTGAAAAGTTCTCATTTGCGGAAACGTTGCGAAGAGAACTTTATCTGTGACCGTTTGCGAAAAAGTTGTACCACGGTTGAATAAGCACGATGACGTCATCGAATGAAATTTCATGAAAATTGTCACCCCCCGACATGAAGTGCTGGTTGCCCTCCTGGTTATAGGCAGATCATTTCCAGCCGTCTCTACGTTCGTTTACACGGAACTTTTTCCCTCGCTAGCCAAGCACTTTTCAAACACCGGTATTAAAGTAAGCAACGTCAATGTTAATTACCAGTATTTGAAAATTCCCCAAGAGCATCGCGGGCCGCACAAAACGCCCTCGTGTTCCAGACCCTGGGTTACCTGGATGCTAAGCTTGTATGATAAAAATGCTTTGCTGGACTCCTACTGAAACCAACTTATAGTGGAAAACTAGTGAGCTGGTAAGGATTAACCTTCTGATAAGAAAGAAGCAGCAAAATTCGTGCTGTGTTTTTATTCAAATTTACATACATGATACGTTCAGACATCATGCGACTTTGCATATATACAGATCAAAACGGGCTTCATGAACAGCACATTCGTTTCATGTGATGTCAGCATGTAAAATGATGTGCTATTCTGCTGAAGTCTGCACGTGGAATCAGAATAAAGCGTTTTAACTTTGCGTGCACCAAAATTGTAAGCATGTTTGCCACAATTTTGCCATCACTCAATAACACACAGGTTGCGCTCCTCCCTTGCCAACGAAATATACTGACACATTCGTACAAATATACAGCGCTTATGGTACAGGGAAACCAGTCTCACACAGTTCAAGCAATGGAACTAACAGCTTTCACTCTTCTTTTTTATAGGTGCTTTCACAAATTTCACCATTCACACGTTTCGAACTCCTGGAGAGGAGAAGAACGTTAAGTTATGATACAAATAAACTAAACCAATAGCCAGTATTCATAAATATTTCATGTATTTATTTCGAAACTTTCAGCATAAGTTTCTTGGAAATGAATCGTGTTGAAGTTCTGTTTAACGAGTAGCATCTCCGGTCGATTCTCGAACATCTTCGCTTTGACTGACAACCTGTTAAAAAAAGATGTTTTCAACAAAAAAACTAAATTTTACAGCAATGGTTTTTAACCTGGCGGTCGCGAACCCCAGAGGGGTAGTGAGCCATTTTTGGAGGAGTCGCGAGTAGATATTTTTTGTGCACAGCCACATTACATTTGTTTTATTCGAGTTTTAGATGGGGGTCGTTAGGTTATAGTGAGTTGCTATAATGGGTCGCAATATAAAAAGGTTGAAAACCTTTTCCTTGTTTTACAGAAGAAGTGTTGAAAATCAGCAGGAGTTGGCTTCACCCGAATAAGAGAATGATCTCTGGTGTTGATTCATTTCGGTCGCGTTCCTTTTAGTGAGCTTTTGTTTTGTGCTACAAGCGCACTAACTGTTTAAAAAACGAAAATTAGATTCCAAAGACATTTTTTAGACACGCATCACTCCGGCTATGCATGAACATGAGCATCTTTCTTATGTTGGTAGAATGCAGCGCTTCTAAGTTGGCATGACACCGAAGTGTCAACTACAACATTCCTTGATATTGGTGGCAACACTACGTGGTAGTAGTAAGCTGATGTCATGTCAATAAACGTTTTAACTGATTATTTCCTGCCAGTCTATTTGCTGTTGGTCAAAGGGGGTGTGGAGCGGTTGTTGCTGCAATGTTGGCAATCATGAGGGAAAAAGTAATTATGGCGCTAGAAAAGTATTGACTGTCCATGTTCATCAATATTAATTCAACTGTAAGACATTTTCAGAACCATTAGTAAGTTAGCTCAGTCCCCGACCTCAAACAAAATTTGATTTAAGTTAAAGCTTCACCACTTCGAACCAGATCAAAGCTGAGTGTTGTGAATAGTTTTCAAGTAAAACGCATGCTAAAAAACGAATATTTCAATTTATCAGATTGAAAATTCTTACCTTTCCATCCTTTGTTTCAATGGTTTTTACAACAACTTTTTTGGTAGTGACGGTCTCTACATCATCACCACTTTTGCTTCTGGAGGAAGATGATTCTCTTTGATATCCTGAAACAATACCAGCAAAGATGTCATGATAGTTACTTATACAACAAACAAACTTTTAGCCTTGCGGCAAGCTTCTGAGGAATCTGCCTGCTTTCTGCTTTCATTCTTCTGCGACGATTAAAACTTGCAAGCGTATCTATTTATCATAGTTAAAG
>JGI24159J19872_10008110_pt1 | contig 13739 bp, 6 predicted proteins | sample Ectturendosymbi4_FD_19872 | JGI IMG/M metagenome (IMG submission 19872) | reverse complement strand
AGTATTTCGAAATGAATAATATGCAAACATAATTTTTCCCTTCCATTGCTAACCTCAAATGTGCCCTTTCAGATAGGAAAATCTACCCCTAGGGGTACATGCACCCCAGGTAGTGAACCCTTGGTTTGATATTAAGGGTAAGGCTTAGGTTAGGGTTTAGGGCAGGGGTCAGCAAACCTTTTTGAAACTCAGAGCTGCTTCNTGGTACAAATTCATGCGAAGGGCTACCAGTTTGATACATACACTTCTGAAATAAAAATTTGCATAACTTGTTTTCATATGNTGTTTTAATTAATAATAAAAATTAAAGATATTCATCATTTTAAAGAAACTGGTCATGTTTATGCTATTGTCAGAACAGGCCATGGGCAACCCACATGGTCTATAGGGGTGACCTGGTTCCCGCGGGCACCATGTTGGTGACCCATGGTTTAGGTTTAGTATGTTACTAGCAAGTGTAGTGCAGCCTAGGGCACTTTTGTCATGTGTCAATGTCATGTTACAGGCGACGGGCAAATATGTTTTCAAAAGGGAAGGCCCCCTGGCGGACCTATAGCAAAAGCCACTGCCTTAAGACTGCATGACTGTTTTTAGTGTACAAAGGGCAATGAACTGAAAACTTGCTGTTACTTTGCATTTGAGATTACTTTATAGGTAGTGTCTATTTTACCGTCAAGATGCTGGTGGCAACAGATCGACTGGAGCTATTATGCCGCCAGTTGAACATTCGGTCTCGTGGCATTACGCAATTCGAATAAAAAGGTCAGTTTATGCATCAAGTCTTGTATGCCATTGCTTTTCGGTCGACTCTCACCTTGGCGACTTCCCTTTTTTTATTTTTTCAAAAATTTAGGGTTAGCGTTAGGGTTACGGTTTAGGTTTAGCGTTAGGGTTATGGTTTAGGGTTAGCGTTACGGTTAGCATTAGGGTTAGCGTTAGGTTAGGGCTACAGTTAGGGTTAAGATTAGGTTTAGGGTTTATCTTTTATGTCTACTTTGCTTCTGCCAAGCCTGTTGGCGCTGCCATCTTGGCGGCAAAATAGACACTGCCTACTTTATATTACAGGCCACAGGCCAGTCCGGGCTAGAAAATAAGTTGTAGTTTAACATAAACGGGCCAGGCCGGGCGGTTTCTTGTTAGCTCCGGGCAGGTCGTGCTGCAAAAGTGCTGGCCCGTGCCATCTCTACTGTCAGCCATGTCATCAAGTTGGAACAGGATTTTGGATCAGTTTCTCCTAAATGCAAAGGGAAATGTGGTCGTAAGGAGAAAGTTGCTCCAAGAGACAATGGTTACTTGCTCCGGCAAAGTAGAAAAATCCCCGCAAAACGAACGACGCATTGAATGTGGATTTGAAGTAGAAGGGAATCCAATCAGTTCCTCTATAGTTCGCAGACGTCTCATCGCAGTTGGGGAAAGCCAGAACCAATGAAAAAACAGCTTTTAACCAAAGTAATGAAAAAACGATATAAGTTGGACATACTAAAAATCAGTTTGTTAAGCACTCCGAGAAAAAGATGCTTTGGGGATGCTTTAGTTCTGAGGGGAACCTATTGACTACCACGGACCGCATAAATCGTGTACTGTATTATCGCTGGCGAGCCGCAAAAAACAATTGATTTTAACCTAAAATTCTACCTATATTTAACTATAAGGTGTAGAGGCTTCCTTGACATGCTAAGTGCTTGCTTATCATAGAAGTTTGTTTTGTCGCGATGTTGTTCTCTAACTTGGGAAACGAAAACTCTGATGCGGGCCATATCAAATGTACATTGTTCATACGGGCTGCATTTGGCCCGCTGGCCGCAGGTTCCCCACCCCTACTTTAGTTACTACGGTGTCGGAAGCCTTCAGCCAATCGAAGAATGATGTGCTCGCCACAATATATTGAAGTTCTTCGAAGAAAAGTTGTAGCAGAGCTGGAAATGAGAAATCCTAATAGTTCCGGAATCTTTCAGCAGGATCTTGCCCCTGTAACGAATCGAAAGTGATGAAAAATTTAATGCCAGAGAATAATATATCGATACTTGATTGGTCCGGGAATTCGCCGGACGTANACTTAATTGAGNTTTGTGGGCACATGCAGANGTCGACTTCGTGCTATAGACTGCACGACTGTGGAAAAGCTCATTCAGGCGCCCAATCTCACGTCCGGTACAAGGCTACGAAGGTTGTCAGTGACTGTTCAAAACTAGCAGACTCTCTGCCAAACCACGTTTTATTGCTGCTTAAAAATAAACGAAGTCATATTCGTTACTAATGTGCCTGCATGTNAAGTTTTGTAACCAACTACCAGGTAAAATAAAAATGAATCTTTGTTGGGCNTATATTCGTTACTGTTTAATTGATTTGCACAAGGGTGTACACCGCGGACAGGACCTGTTTTGGATGAGNCAGTTGTGCAAACTAAAAAGACTTTCTATTTCATTGGACTGTCAGAGCGTTTTTCTTCAATATAAACAATTTACACCTAAGAAAGCCTTGGTGTTGAGCATTGTGTCAGAACGTTAAATTAATCGAAGTTAACCTCAGAATAATTTTAGGAAGGATGCATAGAATACTTTTGTCCGGGCCTAATAAATTTATCTCTCTTTTTCCACTGATGGGAAACCATGCTTCGAAACTGGGAATTGGTGATTTCCCGACACCGGGAAAAATTCTGATTAGGTTTGAACTTTCAATATTTGAAAACGTTTAACTGGCATAATTTTGGTAATGACAATGATATTGCTATGTATTTATGCGTGGGAACATCTTGTTCGAGAACACTGTCTAAAAAATCTAACGTTTTAAAGAAATTCGCTATCTCGCGGATTACGAATATCATTTCCACTAAGTAAAGGCAAATTTCTTAAAATACTTGCTTTTACTTTCACCGATTTCTAAATAGAAGAAAAGTAGATCTGACCCTGAAAGGAGTGCGCAACGAAACAATCTATTACGGTCACTTGCGTTTTCGAGATGAACTTGAAGTAGTTTACGCCAAGGTTTGTGGTCTCATTGCTGCACAAGCAAAAATGCTGACGCAGTTGTTAGAAAGCACGCGTGAAATCCAGAAATGTTCTCACTTAAGGCGAAAAAAACAACTGACAAACCTTAAATTCTCCTGTACCTGCGTTACTGTGCTTCGTATCAATCGTATGGGTTAGCAAATTGACACTTTTGTATAGATTTGTAAGCGACGTGCTATATAAACGCAACTATTCGAGCTATGTTATCAATGCTACCCTCCGAAACGTTTGGTGCACATTTTTTGCTCTTGGATACTTACAGTACGTTTACACTTTTCGAAAGTGTCGCATTTATCGCAGTCCGAAAAGTTTCTGAAAACCGCATTAGAAGTTTCTGAAATACGTGCCATAATAAGCATCTGAAGAAGTTTTTAGCATTTCCAGAAATTCCAAAAAACATTTTCAATTGCTAAAAGTAGCGCGGTTCCATTTGTTGTGGGAACCGAAGTTCTCTTTCATGTCAATGCACACGTTTTTGTTTTCCTAATGTTGTGCTGCTGCCATTAAAATGACCTTTACACCGTATCCGACTGTTCACAGCAGAGGTGTCTGTCTCTTGTTCTGACGATTTGTTTTATTTATCCCAGCCGTAGACCAGCACTGACGTGATTCACACAACACCGAATCACCAATTATGCCCACCTGCGTGGGTAGCCTTTCGCAGCAAACTTGTTATTCCTCATCTCCATTGATCTTGTCATTGCTTGGTTGACTTCCTTCAGCCTCAGCTGTTGGTGACAATAGGCTCTGGCCGTGACGAACAGTAGTGAATACAGTCTGGAATATTTCTTTTTACGTGTAGAGAAATGTATCTACACGCTTCACTGACGATGGTGAATGGTCAGCAACTACCTAGAAAAACAGTTCCGCTCAGGCAATTTCAGTGTCTAATGGCTATGCCCTGTTAATAGCCTAAGCTATGTTCTAAGAGTAAAGGGAAGTTTTGCTGTAATTTTTAAGGAATTTTTTTGTGAATTACTCGTTTAAAATCTACAGTTGTTGGTGTCACAAACTGATAAATGCTGCAGACAGGGCGAAAGAACTGAAATTTGAAATTTACCATTCGTCCGTATGTTTACATCTAGCTTTTTATGAGCACAGAAGCAAGCCTGAAGTGTATCTTACACCGGTCGGTCGTTTCATTCCTGATCTTAGCTTCGACATCGCAGGACAACAGGCATAATGTCAAATCTTCAAATGCGTAGTGGGTAACGCAATGGTGACGGATTATTTATGCATTTTCGTGATTCGAATCACGAAGTAACACGAATTCAGCGAAGTAAAACCAACAACATCATAGAGCAGAAATTAAGGTGAATCACAAAAATCATTTGGTGAAAAATCATTTGGGTAAAGTTCTCAGCCAGCCCTACTGCTAGCACAAATCAATTTTCAACTGAAGACGTTTCGCATGCAGTAAAAGAAAATAAGAAAATGCATCGAATCAAGGTCAGATAAAATAAGTAATCAAAACAACGACAAAAAGCAGAGGGAGAAAAGAATGCCTATGTACAGGGATGGGGTGAGCAACTACAGAGGTAAGAGGTATAAGAGAAAAAGGGGCATCAAAACAATATTACAGAAAAGTGACAAGCATATGAAACGAAAATCAACAGGAATTTTGGCAAGGTAACAGGACGTTTTTATGTTGTTTTCCAAATGGATAAAGCAAGAGAGATTTCAAATTTTCAGGAATTTCCGACCAAATTTTGGGACCAATATACCTTAAAGAAAACTGATACAGAGAGACGTTTTCGTTCTGGGTAAATGGTATTTTTGCAAAGAAGCAAGTCTTGTTTGATATTTGTGGACTGATGCAATCTCAGAAAAGTAGCTATCAAAGTGATTAGGTACTTCATCATTACCAAAAGAGTACATAAATTTAGCAACTGACAATTTAAATAAGTCTGGTGCATTTAAAATTTTGTGCTGAGAATAGAGCATAGTTGTTATAGTTTTATCATATTTAAAGGTTCATACAGTTTTATTCTGCATCTAATTAGAGGGAGAAAATAGATGTATGATTTTTTTAGTGTAATTTCCCACACCAGAACTGGTTGTTTCCAGAAAATTTTGCAAAATTGTAAGGTATCTGGTAATCTGGTCGAGATTGTTTAGCTAAGCGCAAGAGCTCTTCTTGCTGCAAGTCGAACTGTGATGGCTGGCGTAATGCAACTGATGTCTTAAGGTCGTTTGCTTTCTTAGTTAAGTTGAAAGCGACCCTGTGATTTGGCTTTATCTAATCCCTTTTCTGAAACCTTCCCTGAAGCGTAGGGATGCATTGCAAAAAGTGGTTCACAACAAATCCGTAGGAAAGAAAGATTTTTTACAATAAAGGATTTCCACATGTTCGCAGCGTTTTTCCCAAAAAACAAGAATGTCCTTTAATTGGTTCTACCTCATTAATAATAAGTGTTACTATTCAAGATTCCTGGCAGAGATGAAATGATGAGATTGATGTTTCCAGCTCCTCAAGGCAAAAGAAAAATAAATTGACTAACTGTTGCTGAAATTATATTTTTATAAAACAAAGTCTAGAAAAAATAGCCTTCAGTTATAATGTCAACTTTTGGGAGGCACTGTTGTTTTGTCGCGCAGTTGTTGCATGCCTGCTACGTTTTAAAGTGGATTTCTCATCAAGTTTACGAAAAGTTTTATTCGTTGCGTCACCCTGTCAAGTGAGAATCATGTTTGACAGTTCTTCAAAACGTGGAAATGCCGCTTGGAGGATAGAAATAAGCTACACTTCTTAGATTTTTAAACCTCGTAACCCACTCATTCACCAGTGCAAAATGTTTACTAAAAGTCGCATATCACGTAACAAACTTGCTATGGGCATCTGGATGAAGTTTGTCTGATTCGATTTAACAATCACAAGCAGTGGATAGATTTATGACCTTTAGTTTTTTAGTTACGATAGGCTTAGAAAGAAACTTTTTAATTTTTCGCCGCACAGCTCATTTCACAAAGTCCAGTTATAACAACAGACTCGAAACATTTCTAATCGACTTCGAAATCGTGGTCTAATGAGTTGATTAAATTTTTCTTCTCATATCTAGAAATTTTATCCACTAATTTCTTATACACTGCCCATAATGAGTAAACTCATTGTAACGAATCCACCAATACCATTTTTCTGCAGTTTTTAAAGTACAAATTCCTTGCACACATCAATTAACACCGAGCGCGAGAATGGATAAGCCGAAAATACTGTTTTTCAAGTCATTGCTATGAGCCGACTAGGAAGCGCACGCAGCCTACTAAATTTGGTGACAAGTACTCAACAAACTGTACCACTCAGCCTGTACATTTTCAGTCATTCAAACAAACATTGACTGTGAACGTAGTGACGTGGTCATTCATGATGTGAAGAAATCGGGCACTACATTTTTATGTCTAAAATATGACATTTCTAATTTTTATGTCATTTTAAACGGCAAGCTCCGAGTTCGCTAAACCATTAGTTTAAATCAGGCCTGCACAACATACGGCCCGCGGGTCACATGCGGCCCACGAGAGCTTTTCTTGCAGCCCGCGAGAGCTTTCTCAGTTGCAGAAAGTGTTGCAAAAGCTCGACTTCAGATAATTAATTGTCGTTTCAGACTTTCCTCTACACTGCAACAAAATAGACTTTGGTGACCCACGGCGAATTTATGTTGACCAATTTGGCCCTTCAAGCTTTCTGAGTTGTGCAGGCCTGGTTTAAATGATTGCTTCTGGTTATAGTAAACCTCGGTTAATCCGGATTCGATTTGAGCGACGATTTTATCCGGTTTAGGCGAAGATCCGAATTAACCGAAGATGGCTGTTTCTAGCTTGACGTCATTTAAGCACTGAGATATCGGTGAAAATCACTTGAATTAAACGCATTTACGACTCAGCAGCAGACTTTCGCAAAAGCAAAACGAATGTATTGATGTATTTACAATGGTAGGCGTACATCAGACTAGTAACCGCCATATCCAGGCAGTTATAAACAATCTTAAGTTCATAATTTTAATTACCCTACTTGGCTGCGAAGTAATCTGGGATTTTGGGCTGACGCAGAGATTTCTTCAACTGGTCCATAAGTAGTCACTCTATTCGGAAGGCTATGTCCTACAGACATCTTACCGCGTACAATACACTCAGTGATAATGCTTTGCAAATGCACACTCAAATACACTCAGTGATAATGCTTTGCACATGCACACTCAAAACTGATCAATAGACTGAAACCGTAGTGCGGCGGCGTGCCTGGAGCGTACGTTCAATGTGAATGCCATGCCCATATGTGACNCAATAATCNTCTCTACGATTAGTTGAATGTTGTGTGGGGTTGCGGCCGTTGTTATCATAATTCTAAACGTTCGTTGGTGATTGTGAGCATCCTAGTGTTGCGTCTGAAAGCTTCCGAATCTTTCCTAGAGACCAGTCAGTGCACTCAAAGAACACAACAGCGTGGAAGTGCAGAAAAATCTGGATTATTAGATGTGAAAAGAGCAAATTTTATCCAGTATTGGCAAAGATCCGGATTAAAAAATCCAGATAAATCGAAGATTTTTATAAAGAAAAACATTAGAAATCATTCGTACCACCAGTTTTATCCGGTTTTGGCGAAGATGCGGATTAACCGAATCCGGATTAACCGAGGTTTACTGTATCTGAAAAGCTTTCAGACTTGCTGGAGAAATAGGAAACATCTTTCCTTTGTGAATTTCCCTTTGTGTGTTCAAAGATAAGCAGGAAAGTTTGTCTCCAAAAAAGTTGTGTACTGTGTGCCTGGTCATGAAGGTGCAATAAGCGCAATCATGCTAGGTCCAGTGCCGTAGCAACCAACTCTGGCCTCTCCAAAAAATGTTCACTGGGACCCCCTAATAATGATTTATAAAAAACGTTTTCGACGTTATGCTACATCTCGACGCCGAATGGCCTTCAAAACAAAATATCCTAACTGCAGACACAATTTTGGCAGAACCAGGCCCGTAGCCAGGTTTTAAGATTTAGGGGGGAATTACATTTTTAGGGGATAAAGATTTTTGTTTTTATCATATGTTCAAAACAAATGTTTCTGAGCACAATAAAATTTTGAGAGACACAAAAAAGATTTGGGGGTAACTGTCCCCACATGCCTGCGGGCCTGAGCAGAACCGTTGCCAGAAAGTCTTCCATTGGGGTCCTTCATGTTGTGCAGGGGGGCTAGACATTCTGAAAATTTATATTTAATTCACAGCATGAACAGCATTTGCAGATTGTGCAAATTAATTATATTTTCCCGCAAATACCCATAGTAGGCTCGTATTTTCCAACTAAAAATTTTTGAACGAGCTTAACAAAAGGAATTGGGTCATAAATCATTGTCGTTTAATTGACGGCGATTTTAGAGATGTCGTAGTAAAATACAAATGTAAAAAAATTGCAGGAAATCAAAATCAATCCTATCGTTTAGTTATGAAAACATTATTATCAAAGCAGCAAACATAAGGCCGGTCAAAGCATGTGCGTCGCGATGAACGTTTTCCTTCATTAGCGCAAGTTCATAAACTTTACCATGAGCTTAAGTGAAATATGCTTAGAAAGCGTGCGCATTGGGCTTTGTTCTGGCCGAAATACGCATGCATAAACTTAGCTAATGTCTGGATTTGTTAATCTCCTGGTGCATGGCACATGTTTAGATTAATAACATTTTTGCATTTGTTTCAAATCGCCTATAAATGTTGACAAATATAGACTAAGGCCTACGTGGACGCAACGGTTAATTAACATCCATAATCCACTAACTGCAATACTCTGTGTTGGGACAACTTAGCAATGATTGCTAAATAGATTCTTCTAACTACACAATTAACCAGTGGCGTACAGAAAATGTTCACGAGGGGGGTTTCATTCAGTGGCAGATGGTGGTCATTTGTATTTGGTGTGCGCTGTTTGTGACGTCACAATTGGACGTCATATTCATGTTTTCAAGCGAAGTTTGTTGACATAATAGGCATATTCTTCTACACACACTCCCCTTATTTTTGTAAAAAAATCAAGCCTTATACATTCGCCTTATAATAAAGTTTTTGTAAAATATCAAGATCAAGGGGGGGGGTTAGCCCCAAAACCTCCCTCTTGCGTACGCCCTTGCAATTAACTCTATCTGGCTGTCTAAACAGCAGGTTGCGCAAATGTGTAACTTTGGTCGGAGGCCTAAGCACCAAAGGTATCTTGCTGCTATGCAGTACAAAATAAGAGAAGACTATCTGGGCTAGACATAGTACATTTTTTAACAATGATCATAATCACTGCACAAAACATGTTGATCAAGTGGAAGTCTGACTTCTGGACCTCTACAACTAGGCATGTAGGCAGGGCCGGATAAATGAACGCGAGGCCCATTAGGGAAAGTCGTGACCGCAAGTCCCCAGAAACGCTTAGCGCAACTGCGCAGTTCGCTCATGACCGATCCTTTGCCTGCAGAGGCAGGTTGCGAAACTTGCTAGCGGATTGTTGTACTCCTGGGCTTTGCTGCGTAACAATTACACTGCAATAAATCTTCAAATGCTCACTTCAAGTTACGATAGTAGGCGTTTTTCCGCATGTGACCAGGGCTCCCACTCAGGGCCGTTGCCAGTGGTGCCCGTCCCCCCAATTGAAAATATGTGCTCCACCATTTCATGTTTGGTTTTGCTGCATACATCCAATATTGTATTTTAAGAATGTGTCCCCCCTTCTGGCTTTTACCCCCTTGCTGCGAAATCCTGGCGACGGAGCTGCTCCCACTGAGTTTTTTTTTCACTCAGATCTGTCTTTTTAGTCGATCTGGGTGTCTAGGTATAATTATGAAAAATTCCGTTAAATCTGTCCTTCTGAAGTGGTAAATTCATCAACAACTTCAATGTGTTCACTAGTATAGAGACTTTTCCTTACAGTGTTTACATGCGTACATCAGGTGAGAAAGAATGCATATCCGATGAAGTAGAACGTGTTCAGTCGGTTGCATATTCTCAAATAAAATCATTGTCAGGGTTATATACAGTGGTGTGTTTAAGGGAAGGCAAGCGAGGCACTTGCCTCGCGTCCCCCCTTTTTAGGGACCCCCATCAAGGTATTTCGCGCGTAAATATTCCTCATTTTTGGTGAAAAATGTATTATCCGCTCGTATAGTATTTTCCGAACCACATCGTAATTCAGTAGTCTGCCTTCCAAGGGGTCCCCAAACTACAATGTGTCAGTAGGTTACTCTGCTTTCAAAGGGGCCCCTAACAACAACTGTATGTGCAGGCCCTCTGCTTGGCAAGGGGCTCAACAGCAGCTGCGTTGTGTAAGTACTCTGTTTTCAAGGGGACCACAACAGCAACTGTAATGTGTAAGTCCTACGCTTTCAAAGAGGCCCACAATAGCAAGTGTAATGTGTAAGTAGGCTTACTACGCTTTCAAAGGGGCCCCCAATATCAACTGTAATGTGTAAAGTGCCTTGCTTTCAAAGAGGCCCAACAGCAACTGTAATGTATAAGTAGGCTACTTTGCTTTCAAAGGGGCTCAAAGTAACTGTAATGTATAAGCGCTTTTCTTTCAAAGGGCCCCCCAACTTCACTGATTTCTAGTGTTTCGTATTTCAATTTGGGGGTAGAAGCTTTCTTTGGGGAGCTAAGTGGTGACGGGACTGAATGTTGGGCTCCTGTGACAGCGTGGGTCCCCCAATTGGGGGTATGGAGTGCGGCTGATACGGCTCTGGCTAGGTCCAAAATAAAAAAGGTTTATGTTCAAGATGCACAATTTTATTACCAAAAAACTGACTTTTTCAAAGGAAATCTGTGCAGCATTCCCTTTTAAATTTCTTAGATTTTACAAACCACTTTTGTTCACCTCAGAGAAAAGCAGTATTTCTGGAATCTTGAGTATGATGAAAGAATATTTGTTTTTAAGGGTTCATTTCAGCAAAATTACAATTTCATATGCGAAAAAGAGTGATGAATGATAAGAGTTAAGATATTCTCCTGGTCATAGGAACAGAGAAACATTGATGTTCACGTTAGCTATTTGTCTGAGTCAGAGTCAGTGATCACAACTTACGAGTTAGCTCATGAAAAATAGAAAGCGCGTATACTTGCACAAACGGTGTGTTTGCTGCAGACCCCTGGGGCTAGGACCTGTGCCCTGAACATTTAAAAGAGAAAAACTGTCCTTTTGGAGGTTCGATTGTTTTCCACTGTTTTATCGTCGACTTCATTCTAAGGAGCTTTCTATTTACAAACAATGAAATTGTTATCCTGACCACTAAGAAAGATTTCTTGCATCGTGCTTTGTTGTTCTTATTTATGAGTCATAAAGCCTAACTTTTGCTGCAACAAATAATTCAGTGAACTTCATAAGGCTAATAGCGCAAGGCCAAGTAACCTCNCGAAATATTACCACCGAGCAGAACTTTCTGTTTTGATCACTTCACAGTTGAAAATCGAATTGATGCCATAATAAAATCACGGCGATTCGAAGACAGTCTAACTGCATATAGTTCCTTATTCGAACCGTGCGTTGTCAGAAGCATAATTTACCTATAGCAAGTGTTTTTCAGGTTCTGCAAGCCTGCTATACACGTGGGCTCACCCGTAAATATTCAAGTGCTGTGTATTTATGTCACAAAGCTTTCGTTGTGGTTTGCACACGTTCAGAGTGTTTAAAACACAATTTCGAAGTCCACGCTGCAAAGATTGGTTTACATAATTGCATTACTTTCAGGAATAAAATTGTAACAGACTCCAGTAAATTATCATATTTTGTGGCCATGTGTCACAATACATACACTAGGCCACGAAGAGGAGGCAGGCGAATGAAAGTCTCACACATTACTGCGCAAAAGAGAATCATTTTCAGAAATTTGTTCCTTCAATATCGTGGCCACAAACAGGATGCTTGATAAATGGACATGATAAAATGCTTTATGAGATGGCATTCCTTCACATGAGCAATGTGCAATAAATTTATATAAAGTTGACCAGGAGCAGGCATAGAACACAAATTTACCACCAANATTTTGTGCTTCTTCGAGTATTAAGTGACTCAACTTTCGGNGCTTTTNAGCTCCTTTCTNTTCTAAGTACTCTTATTACAGTTCCTTTAACATTGTTGGTTATTACAACCAACCGCTTATTACATGCAGATTTCTTGGGGCAAAATTTTCCGATTTATTCTCTTCTATGAAAACCCAGACGAATGCACCCAGCCACCGTTATATCCATGTTTGATTCCTTATGCAGACAAATTGTTCTTTTCCGTGTACAAATAAATAATGACCTATTATGAATGAGAGTACAGGTATGGCAAATGGCATTGAGTTAATCTCCTAGTCTATTTTCGTCCAAAGTAACGTCGAGTCCAAAATAACAAAATGACAACCTCCCGTGAAGAAAGAATAGTTGGTTACTGTATCTGCACTGTTCTGTGCAAACAGACTGTTTCAGAACTGCAGTGATTGTAGTTTAAAGCAGTTTGTTGCTGCGGCCGGAGTAGTGCTTTACTGTATTTTTTACATTTTTATCTCATACAGGCTGTTAAGTTGCAATTTTAGGAAAACCAGTTATTACAACCACCGCTTAATACATCCAAAATTGGTTGGCCCGAGGTGGATGTATTAACCGAATTGTACTGTAGTGCTTTTCTGAAACAAGAAAAACATTCAACGACAGTTTGAGTTTTCTTTGGCAAAATATTCGTAAAATTAAACTCTGGCAAGCAGTAATTTCATCTCCGTCATTCTCAGCCGTCATGTTTACCACGAACAACCGGGACTCAACCTAAAGTCAAGTGTGGTAACTGGGAAGTACGAAGAGCATGCGTGTGTTTTAAACCGCTGAAGAGTTCGGCATATAAAGAAACTTCCCTGCACTAACATTCGTCTGCATTATAACCAGGGATGTAGTGCTAACAAAAGAGGAGTGGGAACGCATCAAGAAAATAGCCATTTTAAAACACCTTCCAACTCATTTTAAAGCAAAACGCGAAAAAGGTGTGGGAACGCCGTTCCCACGCGTTCCCGCCCCACTACACCCCCCGTTATAACATGACGCGAAGCTGCACCACAGTATACAGCACTTCACTGCTTTTCGCTTAGCTATAGTTTTAATCAGCCGAATGTGTGCTGTTGCATAAAAATAAAAGGTTGTGACTGAGTGAGGCTTCCAACAGTCCATCCAAGCCAGACCGTTTTGTGTCTGTAGGTCAAAAATCTGTCGAGGTTTTGTAATATGTTACTAACCACCAAGCTGGCAAAACTTTATGATTACCAAGTCAACAATTACCAAAACCACCAAAGTGCAGAGCTTCACGATTTGATTTATCTCTATAAAGATTTGTTCGCGCAGTTTATTAGGTTAATATGTCTATATCGATATTTCATAGTCGTTTGTATCCTTTTCCTCATCAGCACGTTCCAGCTACTCATATGCGTACTCGGTATTGTCACGAACAATGGTTAGAAATTGTCGTCTTAACGCTGCAACATCGAATTATACCATCGCGAGTTCCTGTTACGCTAGCAGAACTTAGTCATACTTTTGTTGCAGGCAGAATTCGTCAGCTCAGAGAATATCCTTAGACCAGTGGTTCTCAAACTTTTTGAGATCGCGAACCACCTGATGTTTTTTTAATGTTGGAGTGTACACCCTTGGTTTCACAAGAACGTAATTTGCTCAAAATGTACTTAAGATTAATATAGCAAATAAACGAATTAGCAACATTAGCAGAACACACGAACGAATTATAACACAGAAA
>JGI24159J19872_10008109_pt1 | contig 13740 bp, 7 predicted proteins | sample Ectturendosymbi4_FD_19872 | JGI IMG/M metagenome (IMG submission 19872) | reverse complement strand
TCTCACGATTTTATTGCAACAAAAACTTGCCCTAGTTATGAGTTTTTAGTAGTTTTCGGACAGGTGCTGGTTTGAGACCGAAAAAGTGCGGGCGGGTTGGGATGGTCTGCGGTGCGGGTGCGGGCAAAATTTCTCAAACTCCATCGGGGCAGGGCCTGTTTTAATTTTGCGGGTGCGGGCCGGGCGCGGACACAAAATTGCAACCCGCGTAGGACTCTATAGTGTACACGTATTAATGCATCCTCTGTGCTGCTTGGTTTGTATGTATTTTCTCGCATGTGTACTCTAGTAACCCGTGTAATATGGACAGCCACTCTTATAAAATTAATACTGTAAATGAATAAACGAGTGGATTGCAACAATCTAGATTTTGAATATGACACAGTTTCCATTGGTTTTGCGGATGTTTGTGTGTTGATGTACATATTTTTAAACTCATTTCATGTACACGATTTCCTTTGCATTCGCGTTTTTGTATTTCAAACAGATTGCTCAGACCTACAACATACTGATCATTGAAGATGATCCATACTACTTTCTGCAATTTAAGGTTAGTATCGCCAACGGTAGTATACGGCTAGAAGCAATCAATTTCATCCAGTCCTTTTGAAAAAACCTAAATTGAATAGTGATTTTCTGAATTCCACTATTTCCTGCCAGATTTTCCGTTAAATGTCACAGTACTCCATATTACCCAGTCGGAAACCACGTGATTTACGTGCTTTTAAAATACGATGAGTTGTCCCTACCCTTTAGAAAAATAAACTAAATTTGGCTTACCCTTTTGTTGTTCTTGATACGCAGCAACCAGCCCCAAGTTATCAAGCTTTAGATGTTGATGGAAGAGTTATTCGCTGTGATTCTATGTCTAAGGTAAGTAACTAGGCCAACTACTTGATTTTTGTCTCATCTGTCAAATGAATTTCGTTGCCTTTTTTGCCCTTGATATCGCAATCCTGCTAATGTATCAGAGAAAACACAGTTTTACGAATGGAACTGCACTTTGATTTCAAAACTCTTCGATTCCACCCAAATGAACAAAATTATGCTACTCTTGTTTGAAAACAACAGGATATGTGGCTTTTTTCAAAGGCAAATTAGTTAATAACATGTTGTATTAAAAAAAATTCTTAGAATACCTGAGAAAGGATCGAATGAGAATACTTGAAAATAAAACACTCCTTTTCAGCAAAAATCAGCCACTATGATGTGATTAGTAACGCATATTTGTAGGCATCCAGGGGCGTAACGAAGAGGGGCACAACTCCCCGGCCGCCGAGTCGCTGCGAGAGGCGCCGAAAAGTCCCAGCAATGTCACAAGTACTTTCTTCAATACAGTAAATTTGCTTCCGTAAGACCTCAAGTTCGCCAAACTTGCTTCTTATCCCGGGCGCCATCTAACCTCCTTACGCCCCTGTAGGCACCCTAAGCTCTCTTTCAAATAGAGGAATCAATAACATACAAAATTGTCTTGCAATGCTTCTGAAAGTATTTCATACAAAAAAAATTAAAATTTGCTAATGAAATAGTTGTTTAACCGCGTGTCCCGTGGCGGAAGAGAAAGCTTAAAAAGTTTGAAATGAAAACTACGTTCGAATGACATGCTGCGATAAATTAGCCAATGTAGATCGATGTTTATGTTCCCTGTTATTCACTTCATCGACCCGTAGCGGAACTTGAAATGATGACATCCCCGTTAGTGAACTGTTGCTGTGAGTTTGAACTTTGAATTGCGTGAAATGTTGCAAGTGCAACAAGCGGTATTTATTGACAACTGTGCTTGAGCTATAGACGCGAAACTATTGGATAAATTCGAATTTTTCCAAAATCGATGCAAACTACCGCTCAGTGACTGGCATTGTCAAATGAGAGCTAAGGTGTCTGCGCCGGCAATACTGCAGATATATTCGAGTTTCCATTCTGCTGTAGCTGCGCGAATTCTGATTTCGCAACCTTTGCACACTGGCGTATATCTTATTCCAAACTTGATACGGACAAGATTTTTGTTTAATTTTTCATTACTGCATCAACAATAATATATATATGTAAGTACAGGTGTATATCGATGTTCGTTAACTGCTAAGCATTATTTAAGAACAACACGTGCCTTGCAATTTACTACTTGGTAGTTTAAGTGAAGGTTTTAACAGATTTAAGAGGTAAATACCACAGACGTTTACATCAACACAAAGTCCGACAAAATTTTGACTTAGTCGGTGTCGGTTCCGCATATAGTCCATAGAACTCTTCGTTGCGTTCGACCCGGATGTGACCCTACCATGTTATTGTTAGCGCCAAATGTAACGCCCTCCCTAATTGCTAAAGATGTCGGTCTTTGCAAATATAACCCAAGCATTCATGCACTGACCGGCTGGTTAAGCATCAGTGCTTTATCTACGACTTACTGAAGTTACGCTAGAACCCTCATTTTTTTCCCCATCTTTTCATGCCGACAACTTTGAATTGCTTTTAGTCTAGCTCAGCTACGTCCAACCGAAATGCATTGCTGGCCAAAAGTTAAGTCACTCTACTAATGAGTGCCCCACATTGAATAACTTGCGTTGTTCTCAGCAAATTAAAATTTAGCTCAAGTTACTGAAAGCGTGCAAATCCTATCAGATATGATAAGGACTTCTTAGGCACCTCTGATTACCGCATAACTGTGATGTCATAGGCAAGTTTAAAGTGCCTGTGGAGCAAAAAATAGAACTACTCAGTTTAGTGCGAATGGACCAAAAGGGGTAGAAATCAAAAAACTAGAAATGAGTTTTTCACTTCAGCGGACACATGGAAATCTGCCCGTACGCAATTCAGACGTGATAGAGTGGCACTAAGGAACACTGCATCAAAAACGTAAAATTTAAGATTGTAAAAATAAGTACAGGTTGTCATTCGTATTGTACACATGGTTACGCAGAAGAAAAAGTTCGCAAGTTCAGTAAGTTGGTCGGGCGGCTCTCGTTTCACCTACACCCTTGACACACCATGCCCGCACTTGTTTATCTCCGCGAATAATTCTCTACCTACACACTGGTGCACCGTATACCCGGTTGAATTGCACTGGCTTAGGCAATTACAGACACATAAGAACAGTTTGCTTTTTTAGATTGTACTGTCATGATGTATCAAAAACAACAACGAAAATTCATAGGTTTAGACTTCCTGACGAGTAACAAAAAATGTTGGGCTTGCAAGTTTTACTCTATTCCAATGTCTGATGGAACTAAACCTTTCAGGTGATGTCGTCAGGCCTACGTCTGGGATGGGTAACTGCCGCGTATCCATTTATTCAGCGGTTGATCCTCCATCAGCAAGCGTCTCTTCTTCACACAAGTACTTTTGTACAGGTGGTTGCTCAGTTTTTATAATCTTCATCAAAGCAGTAGGACTATATTTGTATGCCGGTACATACTATTGTCTGAATGCTTTTTGTTGAGATATTTGTTGCCGCACACCTGCAACTAGTTGCTTATGACTATGTCAAGTCATAGTGCCCACAATGGCAATCAAAAGATTGAAATATATTTTTAACTGCAAGTAAAACCTCTTACATACGGTCATCTTGACAGCATATCACCTCCATAAAATAGGCTGAAGCAACTGGCAAATATAATTAAGGCTTTGATCAATGGGAAGCCAAACGTTTGTCATATCTTGTTTAGTTTATCTTTCTTTTTAGTCAGGCCACAGGCACGCATGAAATACGTTGGTGTGTTGAAGGAATTAAGCAACTTGTTTCCAGTTTGTTGTATAGTTAGTTGCAAAAAACGAAATGCGGTGGCGTGAGTTCCAAGCAGTATCGTATATTTTGCAACAAACCATATCTTTATTTTTTCGAAGGTTGACCACACCTTAAGTTTGGATCGAAAATGTTTCCACTTTGTCGTGTAACTTATGCGTTTCCAATCTTCATCGGAATTCAGCACTAACCCGTAAAAGAATTACAAAATAAATGCTCTGTAGCCAAAATTTTCGTCTCAATTGTCATTTCAGTGGTTTCACCTCATTTGACTGGAAACAATTCAAGCCTTATAGAAATTTTTGAAGTCTGTAGTGGTGGTCAGGCGAGTGTGCCCGTTATGAAATGTAATATTAGTTTCGTTTGTGTATCTTATAGAGGCTGACCAGGGCCTCCAAGAGAAATCCTTTTAGGTGGTTCAAAACCTATTTGGGTCCCTAATACTTGCAAAATTATTTTGATCAGCCTCAATTTTTATTTATTTCAAAATAATTGTGCATCAAACTTCAACAAGAACTGCTTGGTTACTGATCATACGAAACATTGTGCTAAAACGTACTGGTATTCAGGTAATGTGACAATATTACCATTTTAAAAATCGCGCATGCAAACGTAACTCTCATAATTTTCTGTACAAATTAGCTCTACAGCGCTACCTCTAATCTTTGAGATACCATTAACACAATGTAAGTAGATTAGAAATATCTACCAAGACATGTTATGCAGGCTCCTGACTTCTCAACTGGATCCAGGACCGTCGCTAGCGGGGGGGGGCAGTGGTTCCCGGCCCCCCTATTTGAAATCTGTGCCCCCCATTTCATATTTGGCCCCCCGGTTGCTGCATACATCCAATATTGTATTTAAAAAATGTCCCCCCAAAGTGGTTTTTGCCCCCCCTGCTGCGAAATCCTGGCGACGGGCCTGACTGAATCTAAACGCATTAAAAACGTTACACAGTTAGCGATAGCAATACTGGCAATGTTGCTCTCATGTATTTCTATAAACTACACTCCACACCATACGACCATACGAAGGCAAAAATTTTAGTGCAGTATTTATCCCACAAGCGAAACTTGAATTCATTTCACCAGCCCGGTATTGCCCTACTGGTGGATAGATTTTTGCAGGTATAAGACAATCGTGGTTGTTTTATTAATTCTGACATCGTAGACGAGACTGTAACTTTATGCGCAGTCTCAGAATTGACGGAGTTGATCGAGGTTGAATAAAACGCTGCTAGTGAAATGAGACTGCGACCTCATTGAATGACTGTATCCTTGGAATGAGCTTACGTTATAACAAGAATAAAGGGACAAAACGAAATCTTTTGTCAATCGACTATTGCTTCTATTTTTGACCGCGAGCCACAATAAATAGCCACACGGTCTACAGGCCGGCGACTACTACTTTAAAGCATTCTGTCGAAATACTGTAATTGGTTAGTTTCTCCTGCATGGTTTCGAAATCTTCAGATTTCTGGGTATGTCCGCTAATCCTAAACTCATATTCAATTAGAGCCTGTATCTGTTTGCGGCGCAAGTTTAACAATCAGCAAAATGCACAGCACACCTTCCGCGGTGCACTATAAGCACTTCCGTCCTGCACTGGCATGTTTCTATTCAAATTTCACTTGAAGTATCTCTTAGTTTGAAATTCTTGCTTTATTGGAGAATTTTTTGTAAAAGATTTGTTTGAAAATATTTGAAAATGAAAGACGTAACGGAGAATTCAGTTCAGTGGACAGACTGGGACAGTAATCTCGAAGGTCTTGAGGCTGATTCAGCCAGCCACATTTCAGACAAACATTCGTTACGTTCATCTGAGTGGCACAGTTACAGCATTTTCAGTCACCTGATGTATTGTTCCATTACTTAGTTTCACGAATTCAAGCGTAGATTCGCAAAGTTGTCCATCACGTATTTTTGCTTTGATCAGATCAATTTCGACCATACAAGATCTCTCTGGGGAAACGATCATATCTCTTTCAATATAGCTGAAGTTTTTAAGCACTTGTCAAGTTGTAGTTGACTGAACGATTTTTTTACCTTACCTGAAAAAAGTGCTATGAGGATTTTAAAGATTATTTTTCGTATACTGCGTCAGTTTGCTAGTTGCAACTTCCAACCTATTTTTTAAATTCGAAAGTTATTTTTTCTTTCAGATCGCACATTTAACATGAACGAGGTATATAATAAAAATAAATTTCCACGTGCTTCGGTATCCCTTTATTTTTTTATATAGGTTGTCTATGAGCAAATACACCTGTGTCTACAAACTGTATGCAAACAAAAGAGTTTCTGTCACTGCTATGTCAGTCACCAATTTGAGTGATTTAGCGCTGGGAAAATTGTAGTGAATGTCTCGCGGTCCTTCTCAAGCAAAAACGTCAATTTTATTGAGTTTCTCAAAAGATTATGTTCTTAAATTTTCGTTATAAAAGTACGTAGCAACACTGTTGCTGCGCTTTCAAAAGGCACAAGATGTCCAAGTAGCGTAGCCAGCTCAAAAATCGTGGGGGCCAAAATGTTTGATTTTAGGCGAATAGCGCTATTTTGGTTGGAATACCGCCTCTCAAAGCACAAAATGACTATATTTTCTAGAAATGTTTTGGGGAGCGTGGCCCCCTAGGTCCCCCTGGTTACGCCTATGAGATGTTGCAATGTAGTGAATCATAAAACCACTCGCAGTACAGAAGACAATGATATTTGTGAGAACATGTCTAGTGTTTCTTGTAAAGGCTTTTATACCCAGTTTGCGCCACCATATGACAAGTATGAGGCTATTAGATACGAACAGAGCTTATCTGAAACAAAAATGATGATTAGCTTCCACAAATTTATCCATTAACAAGTCAGATATTATGGATTATGTTCCTTCATAGCAGAGATTTCTAATTTTCGGTAGACGTGGACAAAATCAGTATTTGACTATCGTTTCTGACTACGGAAAAACCAATCCTCAGCAGACTGGTTCTTGACAGAACCAACCACAACATATTGTTTACAAAATTGATTAAGTCCCGTGTACCCAGGGGCGGATATTAGTATTTTGGAGCCCGAGGAAGACTCACAGAAAGGGGCCCCAAAACTACAGTTGTTGAGGGGCCCCTTTGCCACGTTCGCACATGATTTTTGCTTCATTTTGAAAAACATATGACTTGCTTCAGAGCTTATTCAGTATGGCTTTATAATGGTTCATAAGCCATGCAAAAACCAAGTGCGAAACTCTGAAAGGGGGTCCGAGGCGACCGCCTCGTTTGCCACCCCTAGTATCCACCCTTGGGTCTACCTACGTGTATAGTGAGACTGCTGGTAAGTAGGTATAGGAACTAGATCATGGAAGTGAAGTGGGGTCCTTCACTGTAACCAATGGGGTGAGACAAAGGGGAGTTCTCATTCCATATCTATTCGCGATCAACCTCGAGTTTTCATACCCGTTCGGCTCGACCAGAGCGGGATGGACAATGGGAAACATGGTTGTGAATCACCTACTGTTTGTTGATGACATACCGTATGTGTGTTTGGTCCTAGCTTCATTAGTTTTCAACGCCTTCTACATATTTGTTGTGACTATGCTGCTGAACATAAAATCGTGTTTAATTGTGAAAAGACAGTGGATGTGCTTTTTCCCCTAAAAAATGTAAACAGTATGTTACACCAGTTGTCTACCTGAACTATCTTGGGGTGCTAATTCATGCCTCACTGAAGGATGACAATGACATTCAGAGACAATTGAAAACACTTTATCGTGCTGCAAACCTCAAAGGAACCTTAAAGTACATACAGTCTGGTAGTAAGCGCCTCCGAGTTGCCCACAGTGCCTATCCAATAAGTGTTCGCCCACATCAAGCTGCCTATATTGTCAGATCATTTATTGCCTTGGTAAGAAACAATTGGTATGCTTTTGTTGAACAATATGCATCTTGATCTAACTTTTCATCCGCTCACTTCAGTTGTTTTATGCCTTTGACAAATCTCTATTTTTCTCTGTAACGCTTCTGTATGAGAATGACCGAATGCAGTAATTACTGGTGCGTTGTTTCAGTGTTAGTTGTATGACCTAACACCTATCTTGCGATGTGTTATGTCTATTGTATCCATTAATTCTTTGACTAGCCCCTATGATATGGACCCTGTGTCTGAGCCAAATGAATAAATAAAATAAAAATTAAACTTGAGCACGTGCTGCTGAACTAACTCCGATGAAGCTAACGTAGTTCGGATGGTGATTGGTGAGAAGATCTTGCAATTACGTTTGTGATGTGACTGTCGATATTTTAGATGATGGTTAGCAACCTTCTTGATCAGTGGGGCATGGAAGGATTTGAAAAGCACGTTGAAGATGTCCAAAAATTTTATGGAAGTCAAAGAGATTTGTGCATCGATAGCATGAAAAGATGGTTGGCAGGTATGACACTGTCAAATGAATGATCCCACTGAGTGAAACGCATACTTGGTGCGTTATGGATTGCTGCAAAAAATTTTATTTGCTTCAGGTTATGCCGGTTATTTGCTTCAGGTTATGCCGATTGGTGGGAGCCGGAAGGGGGCATGTTTGTGTGGATCAAGTTAAAAGGTATCTCTGACACCACGGAACTGATACAAAAGCGTGCATTGGAGAAGAAGGTGCTGCTTCTACCAGGATCTGTGTTTGAAGTTGTAGAAGGAACCGTTTCTCCGTATTGCCGAGCGTCTTACTCTTTTGCTTCAAAGGAGTCGATGGACGAGGTGAGGTCATCAACTTTTTTACTGTTGCAAAGGTACTCAACAATTATGCTTAAGAATTTTCTGAAGAAAGTTTTAGGAATTTCTAAACCACATTGGTTCTTTTTCATTTGACACGTTTTGCTCTAGACCAATGGTGGGCAAACTGTGGCTCGCCAACATGTTTTGCGTGGCTCTTTTAGTTGAATAGCAATATCTCAAATTAATAGCGAGTTGTAGCCTCAGATTTAATGTTTGTTTCATTCATTAATGTGTTTACACGAATCGTATGGTTAGCTGCCAAAGAGTCTACGCGATTTGATATAGGTCATTTTATGCAAAATTTGAATTCTTTAACGAACTGTATTTGACACGACAAACTGATTTTGTGGATCTCCAGTTCTTTTGGTTTTCTGCCAATGACCCTTGTTTGCCCACCCCTGCTCCAGGCTAACTACCAAAGCGGGTGTTGGAATAAGCTCAGAAGTTTTCTCTCTTGCTACAGAGCTCTTTCCAGTTTTAAGTTTAGTTGAACAATGTCACTGTACCAGTGTTTTTGAATGTTTTGGGGATTTGCGTTGTGACGGAATATCAGACTGTAGACAGGGTCAGAATGAGCTCAACCTCCCTAACTAACACAATGAACCGGAGAAAAGTTATGAGCAAATGCAGCATTTTATTGCGCAGAAGCGGTTCAAATCCCTGAAACTGATAAGGACAGCCAGTGTTTCAATTCATTCCAACAACACTCTGTTGTAGCATGCTGTTGAAATTACCGGTGCGTTCGAATGTCGTAAGTGATTGTCTGATCTCGTACTGGAAAACGTTTTATCGATATTCCAGATTGTATGGAAATTTTCTAAGCTCAGATCTTATGTGGCACCGAACTAAATATCTTGTTACTTTGTTCGTGAACGCCTGTAACTGTCTGTATTGAACTGCATAGGCCTATACGAGTTAATGACACGCAAATGCTAATAATTATTTGTGAATGGTTTTCAATGTTGTTGATGAAAAGAAAACGTACATCATTGCATATTTGATCCTCCGGGTAGGCCTATCGTTTTCCAATCATCGCTGTACAACTCCAGGGCCCAGTGCGAACGACACGCATTGCCATCATCCAAAAAGTCTTTGAAGTTCAGTTTTTAAGTCCCAAATTGTTATTGGAAGTTAGGGAAGCGGCGAAAGCAGTTGTCTTGGAGATCAGGAGTGGTTTTCTGGACCACTGCACTGCGTTCGCTCAATTTCTTTTGTAGGTAGATCAATAGTGTATGAGTCCTACTTGCAAGTGTCGCTGTAGACTTTTGCTTTTCGTAATGTGGAGAATATTCAACACTCGCCAGAAAACTGCAGAGAAGTAATTTTTCCGTTAACTTCTTCTCTGGTGGCAGGAATGTGTCATGGCTAACATACAATAGAAAGCGCAGATGCATACCCAACAGGCTTGTAAGTCGCAAATGTTAGCTCTGGCCGCATTGTGTGATCCCGCTGTCAAACTTTTTTTGCGTAACCGTCTTGTGGTGAGAACAGAAGCAAACACTGAGCCGCATAGCAGTCAAGGTTTAATTAGGAGGCAAAAGGCAGCAGAAATTTACATATTAGTGTCCATATGTATGTATTCCAGCGCACACACGATAACACTGTCTGACTACAAGAGCCAGCACAATTTGACTAATAATAATCCTCCGCACCATACGTAGGGACACAAACGCGACGGTCTTCGCAACATTAATTTTTTGATCAGCCGGCACAGAGCTTACTGGCAATACATGCACATAAAATAATTAAGGGATTGCACGTAACAGATTAGAAAATCTGAGGCACACAGCCATGGTGCCTTTGCATTCTGTTAAGCTGGTCAGTCTTCTTTTCTCGTCAACTTGGATTGGCAAAATGGCTGATTATACTGACGTCTCATAGGTACGCCACTGCCCGTCAGCAACCGTTGTCGGCAATTGCTCAGTTTCAATAATAGCACCGCTACATTGAGGCTCATCGGGCTGCAGTTCAAGTCCGACTGCATTAAACCGCACACTTTTCGGAACTGATTTCGTTCCCGCGGGCTGGGAGCAGTGGGCGTTGCTTGCATGAGCATGCGACTCGACCATTATATTCTCTAGTTTATAAACACTGTCATCTTTATTGGTACAATGCCTCGATTGATCGTTGGTGGGATGTTCGTCGCGAGTGCTCTGGGCTCCGGCCAAATGCACATCCACAGTGACCCTTGTCATGCTTGGGCTGTTCAAATCTTCCTCTGCAACAAATAGTTGGTGAACATTTTATCAATGGTGAGCGTCGCCTGAAGTGACGAGGTAGAATTACTCTACATTCGGAAATTTCGATGCGTCAACCCCGAATCTACGAAATGTCGTTTGCAAGTAATCAAACACGTCCGATAGTAATTATGCGAGCAAGCTCGGAATCACAGACATTTGTTATTGCACGTTAGCTTTAGCTGGTTTAGGGTTGTAAGCATCGAAATAGTTAACAACGTCACCACACCGACCCGAACTTTTGCTTTCATTGTCATCACTGGAATTGTTTGGCGACTGCCACATCCACCTTTTAAGCGTAAACACGGAACCAACAGAAGTTGCCAACGTGTGACTACGCTGCATCATGGAGGAACCAAATTTTTCTATGTTGGTGTTGATGTCCTAAGAAACAAGGTTGAGAACGTTGTAAGAGGTACATATACTTCAACCCCAGTGGGCAAAAATTACACAACCAAGTCAAGAAGCATGAGACAAACGGTATTTGGTACCTTCCGATTTTGCTCGTATCGTTGCAATACAAAATAGTTTCCCGACAAAAATGCGAATAGTGTAGTCTTGTTTCAAATCGTCTTCAGCAAATCTGCCACTCAACAACGATTAAAATGAAAACGTGTTTTTGGAACTCACATTCATGGTAAGAAGAAATCCACCGACTTTTATTTTATAGCAACACATCTCACGTGACCGTCATCTTACAACAAAGCGTTTTTTTCGGGAACAGGGCTGGGGCAAACGGGACAAACTTAACACTCGGTAATTTTAGTTAAGTGAGGAGTATCACAAACGCAAGTACATGAACGCTTGGATGCAAAATTTTCTGTTTTATAATTTTCAAATAACCGCGTTCACTGTCATTGGTGCTCAGGCGTAAACATTCATTAGGATTGGTTTGTCTGACAAACACATGCACTAAATAGTATTAATTGAATATATACAGCACCTGCATGGTGGGAATGGCTGGCATCGTTGGTAGAGATATCGTTGGCATTGAAATGCTAGGAAGTTGTGCAACGCTTGGCATTTCTATGTGCAGTCGATCCCTTCAAAACAATTGTTTTTGTTATGTGCAACGCTTTGACAAGTGATCGTTGCAGTCCCGTCGCCACGGGCGAGCTTTGGTGGGCTTAGACCCCCAAACAAAGTACTAAGCCCCCCAAATCGAAATATGAAACACTATAAATCATTGGAGGTTTTATCAACTTTTCAATATCAAGCCCCCCCGGCACAAACGCAAAGCCCCCTCCAGTGAAGACTTCCTGGCAACGGTTCTGGATAGTTACTAGTTGAAAACGTCAAAAATGCGGGCGGCTCACTAACGTTTTCTTTTGACGTCTCTTCAATGAAAGCAGTTTTGTGCCAAAACTCAAACACTAGACGAATAACATTTTTAATGCGTTGTTGAAAGATCAGCGCAAAATATTGCAAATTTAAGGTTTGGCTTTGCCACATCCATTAATCTTTCAACAAAATATTGGTAACTTTTGCTGCCATTTTCAGCTAACTTCTCAACAAAACTTCCTCTTCGATTTTGTGGCTTTGCACATCACCGCGAAGAAAACTGACTGATATTTGAGAAATTTGCAGCGCAGATTTCGATTGCATTTGCGCACCTACACTCAAAACGCACGAAATTGATTTCTTATAGACGCTCGGTGCACCTACAATACTTTGAAAGAACCGTGACACAAGGTATTGGGCAGGTCATGTAGGAGCAAATACTGGGAAAATTACTGTGAATAAGCATCGCAGCACCAGGAAGGCAAATGCTTCAAATCGCTCTAAATTTTGCCCAATTATGTTACTGCGTTCCTCAGAATGGGTGCAATTGTGCATTTCGCAAAAACGCCTACAATAAGCAGTTCACAATTAATCAACACTTATTGCCATCTGCCAACAGTGGCGTAACTAGGGAACATCTGCCTCGGGGCGCAACATTGTGGGACGCCAACTGAAACTCGGAATGTTACGTACTAATTGCAAAATGTCGAATTCCAGTGATTGTTATCCAGTTACGAAATTTCATCAAGATCACCAAGGTTCGCAAAATGAGCGGTTACGAACCGTAGTGACATTTTAACGCGAACGAAGCTTCTGCCTCCAGAATCAGCACACGCATGTGGTTTGCGTTTAACTCACGGTTGCGTCACAACTGAGTACTTTCAGATAGCCAGGGTTGCGAACTATCCGACTTGGCTCTCGCTCTATAACTGTGACACAATGGGACGGGAATCTAGAGTTCACACTGCAGTAGGCTACTGCGCATGCTTTTAAAGTAGCGATGAAACTTACAATGTTGTTACAAAAAGAGATCTGATGTTTAAGAAAATTTGGCCTTTGATGGTTTGACAAATTTTATGTTGAAATGGATTTGATGTGGTTTGAAAGGTAGATATTGTGATTATATTTGTGGGATGAATGCTGACAACTTTTGCAAGATCTTAATGCAACTGTGCATGTGCAATAGCATTGAATATACTGTCTGTATTAGTAATAATTGTAAACTTTTCAGTTACTGCTGCATGTGTTTTATATTAAATAAGTCGATGTATAAACTGAGGATTTCCTTGGCCATGATTGCTGAAATTCAGATCACAAATTTGCGAATCTAGAACTGACGAAGCGGCACTTTTCTTAGATATTTCCTACTAGGCTAACACATGTGACACATTCACAGGGTATTATATCCCAACAAGTGTTTTAAGATTATGCAACTACTTTTTTGCCAGTTCTAATTCGTCACCAGTTCTGTGGAAACAGCATCAGTTGATTGTCGTGTACGCCAATTTGGTTCAGACAGAACAAGACAAATCACATCCTCAATAGTTGGTAACTTTTTGGGTGGAAATATTTTTGTACTGGCAAACACATGGATATCATGCAATACAATAGTATTAGTGTTTTTTCCTCTCAACATGTTGATGAAGCAAGCTATGTCTACAAGTATATCATATAAAATTTTAAAACAGACAAAAACCATATTAAAATACATGGTAACTCTAACGATAACATGCTTGAT
>JGI24159J19872_10008108_pt1 | contig 13740 bp, 7 predicted proteins | sample Ectturendosymbi4_FD_19872 | JGI IMG/M metagenome (IMG submission 19872) | reverse complement strand
GTAGAACCACTGCTTCAAAATTTAACACATCACATCCAAATGTTGACTTACTTTACAAATCACAACCATTTACAGAGGAAATGGAGAGTTGGTCCACTAAAAAGTGGGGAATTGGAGAAAAAAGGTTAAGAACCCCTGCTAGCTGCTAGTGCAACTCCAACCCAAATGGCTTACTGAGCCAAAAATTATGTCACTATCTTAACCAGGGCCGCACATTGAATGACATATTAATGAGGGCCGCACACTGAATGGCTTACTTTGATCTTAGTAAACTAAATTAACTTAAGCAAAGGTACGGAAAGCGTTCAAATCCTAACTGTAATGGTAACAGACATGATAAAGTAGCAATGAAGACCACCTGCATCAAAAATGTCAAATTCATGATTGTCAAAATAAGGACAGGTTGTCGACAATATAGGATACGTTTGCTATAGCAAAAACCTAAACTGGGTCGCGGGTTTGATATAGCTGAGCTAGTGATTCCCAACTTCTCACTAGCTGGGTCAGTCCTGAACAAGAAGCACGCCCTTGCCACGTTTGTCCATGAGCGGTTGGAATGGTAACTGGTCGATCAGTCTCCAGAACTGTCAGTGACTGAGTGGTTGTCCGTAGACATCGCAGGATATAATATCATTTACGTCTAAAATCCTCCACGCTCGCGATTTACACCAACGGCCATCCCAACGTTCCCATGCACACCCCAGCCTGTATGTTGGCGACTTCAACTGTCAACATGTCAACTGGGGTTACAACAAAACATCTCTTGACCATGAGAGCCTGGACTCCTGGGCAACATCCAACAACCTTGGACTGTTGTATGACCCAAAGCAAACAGCCACTTTCTTCTCTCATCGATGGAATCGGCACCAACCCTGATCTGGCCGTTGAGAGTTTCGGCAAGGACAGCCGACTGCCGGACAGACGTATTCTAGGAAAGTTCCCGCAGCCATAGCATAAGATTTTTGCGAGAGTCTACTATCCCCGACCAAGCAATGTATCCCACGTGACCGAAGCAAGAAGTATATGCCATGCTGGGACAAAGAGTGCCAGACTCTCTATCGCTCCTTCATCTGAGCCACAGTGGGGACTGATTCTGATAGAGCCTCTTCGTCCCATGAGCGATGCGAGGAAGCTGTTAATTCCATCGACTTCTCGCACTCTAGCCGTAAGGCGTGGAGAACCATCAACAAACTTACTCGTAGGTGTGGACGCGCCTCTCGCCAGTGCCTCGTCTCGGCAAACTCCATCGCCTCGCAACTCGTGAAGAACGGGGCACACAGGACCGGGAATCGCGATTCCGCCAGGTGCTGGGTGTCTCCTTTAAAATCCTCGAGAGACTCATCTACACTCATGTCGATCAAATCATCGACCCACTGCTCCCACATGAGCAGGCGGGCTTTCAACACGGGAGGTCGACCGTAGACCAGGTCACCCTGCTTACACAGGACATCGAGGATAGCTTTTCGGCTAAAAAGAAGGCCGAAGCTGTGTTTGTCGACCTCACAGCAGCCTACGACACTGTATGGCACCGCGGCCTCACCTGCAAGCTGCTGCGATTGCTACCTGATAGACACATGGTCCACATGATCATGGAGATGGTTGGTAATCGCAGCTTCGTCCTTACCACCGGATACGGCAAAAGATGCAGGTTACAACGCCTCAAGAACGGCGTCCAACAGGGATTTGTCCTGGCACCCCTTTTCTTCAACATCTTCATCTCTGACCTGCCAACCACTATCTCCAGAAAGTATGCGTATGCTGACGATCTAGCAATCATGCATGCTGAACGAGATTGGCAGGCATGGGAAGGGGTGCTGAGCAAGGCCATGGCAACCGTAGGTGGATACCTCCAGATCTGGAAGCTAAAGCTCAGCACTACAAAAACGGTGTCGGCAGTCTTCTATCTTAACAACTAGGAAGCTAAACGTGAGCTAAATGTCAACTACAATAACGAAATCCTGCCCTTCTGATCCGAGCCTAATACTTCAGAGTAATGTTGGATAGGTCACTCACGTATCGCCGACACCTTGAGTCACTTCGCAAGAAGCTGACATCACGAGTCGCGCTGCTGAGGCGGCTTGTTAGCTCCGGTTGGCGTGCTGGAGCAACAACTCTGTGAATATCCACACTAGCCCTGGTGCATTCAACCGCAGAGTACTGCGCGCCTGTCTGGGACCTCAGTGCTCATACCTGCCTCATCGATCCCGCTATCAACGACGCCTTGCTAATTGTGACTGGATGCCTGCGTCCTATAGCAGCGGACAACCTCCCAATCCTCGCAGGTATTCAACCTGCTGAGCTTCGTCGCAAGGGAGCCGCACTGTCTCTGGGCTAGCACGCCATACATGCGGCGCACTGGGCGGATCACTTATGGAATGCGGAGTAGGCGGACAACCCCACAACGCTCCGGATTTTCATCTTTCATCCCCGACACCGGCACCCATCCCCCCGGAGTGACTCTCCCAAGAAGAGTCTGGGTCCGGCTCCGCACCGGTGTCGGACGTTTCCGCTCCTGCTTTTACAAATGGGGTATGGCCTCCTCTGCGGCCTGTGACTGAGGCGCAGAAGAACAAACCGTCAACCATGTTGTCTTCCAATGTCCAATCCATCGACTTCCCCATGGACTGCACGGCCTGACGGTCTTGGACGATGGGACAATTGAATGGCTGCTCAACATCTGCCCCGAGATCTAGTGCGGCCAAGCAGTGGTTAGAACAACTGGCTCTAAAGAAGAAGAAGAAGACTGCCTCGGCAAGACGTTAAACTTTGACTTCGGCCTGCCACCAATCGCTACCAGCCAAATACTATGAACATAAAATCGACAGCTCATTTACACAAAAATAAAATCAGAATTGAACATAACGAACCCATATACTGTACAATTGAATTTAAGAAAGGGTAATCCACTAAGGAAAAAATTTAACTTGCTCAAAAAGCTGAAAAAGTGAATTACGTTTGGAAACACTGGTAAAATTTGAATCGCTTTCTGCACGCTGAAAATGTCATTGTTTTAAGTCTACCTATTTCCAGCTTTCACTCAACAAGTTTAGCTTTTAAACTTGAAGTTACTATACCTTAGGATATAAATCGAATGAAAAAATAACTTGCTTGCTTCTGGGCATTTTTTAACGGGCAGAATTACTGCAAAACTGCCGGAAAGTCAAAGTAACTATCCTTATGTCTTCTTTATTTCTTAGCTTACATGCCAGTGGAGTTTCATTTTTGATTGAAAGAATTGGAGCGTGTTTTGCAGTTTATTACGATGAGCATAGTCAGCGGTGTAAAATTTTTAAATGGATTTTTTTTAAATGGAAAGTAAATCTGTTTCACAAACAAGTTACACTGACGAAGTAGGAGCTGGATGTACAGTAATGTGATTGATTGGAATGAGGCTGAATCGCTCTCACAAAAAATGAAATGTTGCTTCTGTGAAAGACGTCCATCCATAATTTATTGCAGACCGACAGGACGTGATCGTAACTGCAAACGTTTCAAATGCATTTCTGTCGCATAGAAAAATTGCTTCTGCAGGTCAAAATTTCCATCGCTTTTGTTTCTTCTGAAAACTGCCAAATAGTTATCACTGCTTTTTATTGTGTTTCATTGGGGCAGTATGTTCCACGATTGAATGATGCTTCGCGTGGCACGTGACGGACGTAATAAAGGCCACTTGTTAATGAACATAACACCGAGGTAAAAGTGAAAATTTGTGATAGCTCCAAATGAACAAGTCAGGCAGCACGAACGGCCCGAAAAATTAAAGAGAGGAGTTGTAGGTCTTCCTCGGAAGTTACATTTAGGTAACCTCTTTTTTCTATCTCTTTTGGGAAGGCAGTTAGATAACCAAAAGATAAATATGTTCCCGCCGTCAAATCGTGGCGAAAGATCTTTGTAGTTGTGCTACAGCACAACTGAATTTATGGAGGTTTTCTGTGGTGTACCGTACCTTGAGGATCTTTAAAAAATGTTGAAATATGGGTTTTAATCAGTCATCTTGGAAAAGACGATAAGAATGATGTTGAGATGATTAATCTTGTACAGTATCTTGTTTCATATTCATGAGATAAGGCTCTTCACTATTTATTCATGCCACATCTTTCAAACTACAATGTAGGGTGCAAACGGTGTATAAGCATAAAGCATAGCTCAGTTGTCATGGAAAATATTTTTAGGTAGGCTAGGTAGTAGGTAATACCGCTACCAACGGTAAGCCGAAAGCGCAGGAGAGGGTGAAATTGTTATTAAATTGCGGTATTGGTTGAAGATGTGCGTCTTTTGTAATCACTTGTTTCTGAAGTAATGAATGCTGAGACTTTTCTGCCAGTGGTTTCAGGAACGTTTGAAATTATACGGAAAACATTCCAATAGAAAAGCTTTGCGGTACGTATATGAGTTAGACAATATTTGCCGNTGTTGTGAAAACTCTTTCTCGCAATTTGTTGNGGCGTAACACTCGGTTTTGCACAAAGCTACACATCGCAAGTTGCCNCTGTAGGGTTGTGTGGCCTNTGATTTGCTACGTGTTGCAAAATCAAAATGAAAAAAAAGGCTGCTGTTGCTTTACGTGGCATATCAATAAATGAATTTCTTGTCATTGGCTGCTTTTAATTTGCGAAGTAATGCTTTCACAAGAGCGTAACTAAAGTTTTTGGTTCAGGTGTTTTTCCTACGCAAGCCTGAATATGACTGGTAGGTGAGGCTTCTCAGTCAGACTTTTGACATTGTTCTTCACATTACTAAGACAGTGTGGATCGTCTTGTGAGTGGCTTTGTTTTTTTTTCGATAAGTGCCAACCTTTATGCTGAAACATATCATAACTTCATTTTAGCGTAAATAAAGGTAGAATCATGCAAAAGATTTTTAATTTTTTCAACAAACAGACTCACTGCACAAGGTATCCCAAGTCGATCAATCTTGTACCATCTTATGCACACAGCTGTAAGAAGCAGAAACAATCAAAATTTCCCGGTTGGAGATGGTCTTGTTAATAATGCACCTTTTACTCCAGGCAATGGTCAAATCCTACATTTGATGTGTTGATTTGTTGTTTCAAAACAGTAAGATCAAAAACTTCAGTTACAAATACAGTACTTTCGATTGTAACCAAAACCTTAAGTTTTTTGTAAACCTTATTTTGTTAAATTTCAAGGAGGCTGTAACTCATCCAAAAAATTTTTGGTTTAATTACGTGTGAAACTGTGCAAACTGCAATGGACAAAACAAATGATGGGATTGTAAAAATTATTTCACTGCTGTTGCAAAAGTTTTCATACGTGTACAAAATACGAAGAGGGGTATAGGAGAATTTTCTTTGTCGGTTTAAGACGAGAAAAGCTTAGTCCAGTTTCGTCGCACTTGCTTTGTACGTATTTTGGAGTGACACGAGTTGCCTGCTCTGCGGCGCTCATCTTCGCTTGCTTGCGCCGTTGGCCACGTAGTTACTTTCGCAGTGAATTTTGCACTGGTGGTGGTGAGTCAGTGGCAGCACCGCGTGTGAACTAATCCCATACACCCATCCATCAACGCTGAGCACGAGACTGGACAGGCGGCAAGTCCCATTTTTCAAGTCTTCGATATGACCCGGCCGGGAATCGAATCCAGCCTTATACAGATTTGGTGACGCGTGCTCAACCAACTGTACCACTTAAATTCACACAAAAATTAACTCTTATGAAAAATTTATTTAAAAATATACGTCTTGAAAGTTTTAGATTTCAAACCTTTTTTTCAACAAGTGACTGTTATTTTTATGAATGGTAAACGGCTTCTTGGCCTGTAATAGCTGCTTTCTGTGGCAGCGTAACTGAATTTTACGTAGTGTTTTTACGGAAAATCTGCTTTGACTGCAAGTGCCATCAAGATTTTTCCAGTTTTTTCCTACAAATATCAAAACGTCTGCTTCACAGCACGCACAACGTATTGTGTTACCAGATTGCTTGAAGCACGTTTTACGGGTAAAGGTTCTTTGTCTTCATAGGCAGTGACCACCTGGTGGTCGCGGAAACGTGTGGGGGGATCGTGAAACAATTTATTTTATATTCTTTTATATTGTACATATTCAATATATATTCTTCGTTTTAGTTTTCTTCAAAAACATTAGTTGGAATGAATCAAGTCTGATGATTTGAAGAATTGAGCGAAAATACTGCAAAGCTTAAAATTACCGTGAATGTTCTCTACATTATAGGTGAAAGGGAGCATGTGTTGCCTCATGGGGCAACAGCGTAATATTCACAAAGTTTTTAGTCCGCTAAGCATGTGACTGTCAAAACTAGTGAATAAAACCTTAGAACTTATAACAAAAGTAGTATTTTTGAGGTGCATAATTCATCTAATACACCGATGGACCGAAGTAAAGGGCGTAGCAAATTTAATCGTGAGGCACTACCTGATAACCAGAACGAGAAAACAAGATGGTCATAAAATTTCCAGCGTGAACACGAGGAGTGTAAGAACGAGAGTGTTTGAGAAGAAATGCGTCAAGATAAAATTGTCCTGGTCAAACATATACTTTCCAGCCAATTGACAGCAGCATTTAAGCCCAGCAAAAAGTTTGAATGTTATTATGTAAATGATGTCATATATTTTATCTGTTCAAAGAACTTAACTTACTTCTGTAACGAAATTAGAAATATTACTATTTGTAAACGAGAAAGCTCATCAGAGATGTAATATAATTTCGAACACACACAAAAATGAGAGAATTTGCTTTTGTTAAGTGTCTGATATTTCGGTGAAACAAATGAGAATCTTCGCAAAATATGTTTAATCGTTATTTGCAAGATACCAGAGTTGTGCAAGAAAAACTTCTGGTTTCACACTGTGCACCATGGCATAAATTTGTGGTTAGCAATCTGCACTAACATTTTTACGTTGATTTAAATAATAATAAAAATTTGTTGATTGCAACCAAAGCAAGGTTTTGATTTATTTAAAAACCTTCTTGTTGTGATTTTAGTAAAGTAAATAGTATTTAACTGTATCTCAACGATATGGGTGTCAAAAATATTTTTTTCATTGTACAGTAAGATAGGCTACGTGCCGAAAAGCAATGCAACAGGGTAACAAATGTTTATCCTACAGCACTGGATTACGTCCAGGCCCTGTAAGAAAACTTCAAATTTACTGAACAAACGCTTTCACAGCAAGCAACACAAGCTTTGAATTGTGAATGACGATACGTTTCATGTTTTCAACACGTTCCGAACGATTTGGTTTGTAAGTATAGCTGATGCCAAGTTTTTTCAAACGTTGGACTGAAATGTTGTGCTGCTCATACTGCAGCTACGCACAAACGCACCTTATTACCTTGGCGAAAGTGTAATCTAATGGAGATCGTGTGACAACGGGTTCTGCGAGAATAGAGTTGTACAAAAGCGAATCATATCTTTGCAACTGTGTGGTCTTGCTTCATATTTTACTAAATTTCAAGTTGATCTCAGTTTGCCAGCCGCCTACTACGATACAGGATCGACTATGGAGTGCTTTTTGGTCTAGATTCTAGATCAAATGACATTTCTACCATTTATTTCGTCTCAGTAGTGGAAGGAATTATCGGTTTTTAAATATGTAGATTTGTTAGCACATGCTGTTGGGATCTACAAAGCTTACTCGAAGTCGACGAGGCTGGAGAGCGCTTTGAAAAAAAAAATCGAACAATTTTTAAACATTTTCGAAGCGATAATATTCTGCAAAATGTGTATCGATCAAGTGGGTTTTTGCATCGAATTTGCTCTCTGGTGGGTGTAGGCCGTGAGTGCACTGCCGACTGCCTTCAGTAATTTTTTCAACCGATTGTGAACGCCCTCGGTGACTTCTTTTGCGCACAGTCCATAAACCAACAGGCTTGTTTATTCGTAAGAAAGATTTACTTATTATTTATTTGCGTCTGTCAATACCGAACGGTATTTCCATTGTTTACGATATTCTAATTCTATCTTTGTAGTTTTCACTCAAGATCGATTTTTTGAACAAATCTAATATTTTGACGAGTCGTCCGGAAGAAACGTTTCTTTTCATGCGCGATGAGACAAAGCAAACAATCGGACGAACAGAAAAGGATAGGATGTTGATCGTAAAAGACGTCACCTGGCGTTTGGCGATTTCCTAGTGCTGCGACAACAGAAAACGTGATGTTTGATAATGTTCTTATATGAACTAACATCGGGTTTGTTTGACGTCAGACAGCACTGTTGCAGGCAGAAAATCGAGAGCAAGAGTTTTGTTATCCGGCACGCGGTAACTGCAAAGTGTTTGCTGCTCGACACTTCTTTCAGCATCTACATCCCGTGACATAGAAAGCAAGCTTGAGGTGTATCAACGTTGCTCTGTCACGAGATTGAGTGCAGCTTGTTGGCAACAGCGACTGCCAGGAGCCTTTTCTGGATTCAATGGGATTCCCACGGACGTATCCATGAAAGGAAGCGGTTTTGTAACAATGAGTGTCTCTATTAATGTAGTGATACACTGCATTTGAATAGTTTGCGCGCTTTGCAAGGTTATGGAATGTATGCCGGTGTGCTGAGTTGAGTGAGTGCTTGCTTTGACAGTCGAACAATCTGAGGAGTAGAATTCGTCTGTGTGGACTGCACATTCAAGCGTCTATGAGAAGTTTGGTGTAACGTGAACAGTCGATTTTTCCAAGACTGAGCTCTTGATCTATGTAATCAATCTAGTTATAAGGAATCGATATGCAGGAGGGAAATTTTTCTTCATCCTGGCAGCTCCTGTGCACTGAAATGATATCTAATTTAACCAAGAGAAAAGAACCATGACATCATTCTAAAAATTAGCCTGTCAGAGAAAATTTTAATTTAACAAAAGCATTATCCGGCTCCTGTAAAAACTGAAAAATTCACTCCAGCTCGAGGTCCGGTGTTTTATCATAATTCCGACTCCGGGACCTGATCCGGCTCAGGCAAAAATTCTAGACTCCGGCCGGAGTCCACTCCGGCTCTGTAATCACCTCTGTTTGTGGCAGACAAGCGTCCATTACGGGAAAGACTCACGCACTTCACGCTAAAAAGTTCCCCACGTGTGCTGATGTCAAAAAGGATGTTAAACTAACATCCAATATAAAAAGCAGTGAGTCAAAAATAAAAAACTTTTGCTGAAACGTCGTCTTAGCTCTACACCCAGACTGCACTAGACTACAGAAGTCAGGGTTGCCAGGTATTTTCCATAGATTATGACCAAAATGGCTGTTTTGGAGAACGTTATGGACAAAAATACAGAATATTACGCGACACGCGTAGGCGACCTAAAATGTTTGGGTGGTGGGATATTTTGTGGCCGAAAAAGACTTGCCAGGGAAGCAAGCTTTGACCCTAAAGTATTTTATTTATTTGTTTGTTTCAGACTCATATTAACACTATTGTAGATAAATGCTTTCTAACCTGACCCATTTGTTATAAACAGTATGAAGTATGGAATTACTGAAATTGATATGGAATTTACTCAATTCCACAGTATGGAATCAACTTTTCACTCTAACAATATTCTTTTGAACTTCTGCTCCAAATATACGAACAGGAGATGAAATACTGCAGTTAATAATCATAGTCACATGCTGAAAACCATCATTAAGACCACACATACGAGCAAAAGAGTAGAATACTTAATAGCAAACACTGAGCCATATGTCAGGTCTGACTGAAACACTTGTACTAGGCCTGTACAAATTGTACTGGCTGCAAGGGCTATACAGTTACTACACACTTCAAAGCAATAACATGTCGAAATACTGCGGTGTTACTGTAACAGTGATGAGTAACTTCCAACAGCAACATCTAACTAACAATGCGAAATGCTTCTACTACAACATTATCAGTCACACAACGGAGATACAGCAGTCTTGTGATGCAACTCTTAAAAAATATCCAAATTTTGTAAACTGGCTAAAGGCTTTTTCATGGCCAGCGCACTTCAAAAATGGCAAATCGGACAACCCTGACGGAAACCACAATGCGCGACTCAAGATCGGAGACAACGATAGCCTATCTCGCTGCCCGTAAGCAAGTCATTGTTGACTAACATTGAATTATCGGTAAGCCTTGTTTGATCACTAACGGCTCAAAGCACAAAGATATGCATATAAAGCATCCCTAAGAACTTTTGAGTCAAACAGTAAAAAGACTCCAAGTCTAGTTTTTGCAAGAATTTCAGCTGTAATAAACCTATTGTTTGTATATACGTCAGAGACATGGGCGTGGGAACCCTCCTGGATTTTGAAAGTTTTAGCAAAAAAGGTTGTTTTCTTAGTTTTGAGTGGGAAAAACAAATTTCACTACTTTTGCCCCCCCCCCTGAAAAAATCCCTTAGTGCCTCCCTGGAAAAAATCCTTCCGACGCCCATGGTCAGAGACGTAGCCTCTTTACATAATTAATTTAGTTCGGATAGATTTCGTTTATTTTCAGAACTAGGAAAAAATAAGGNGTACGATTGGTATCACATTCGCAAGATTATGGCNAAATAAACTTAAAATAAAATTTCAGTGCATCGGAACTTTAGAGTAAGGTTGACCAATGATGATGCATATTTAGTGTTAATTGATCAATTTAATAAGGCCTTTTTCTTCGCTGCAAAAAACTGTCTTCACTTGGCCCAACAAAGACCCAAAGTAAAACTATAATGCCGAGTTCCACGATCACAACAAGTAAGTACTACACTAAACCACGATAATGTGTCCAATGTACTGTGCACTGCTGGTCCCGTCAGTGAAAAGCAAACTCTCAGCTCTACCTCAATGTCACATGGAACCCCTGATCCTGAAATTTTGGCATAATACCAGTGTTTTTTAAGCCGTTTTTGGGTGTCAAAATTACACCCTAAAATTTTGCAATGACACCCTAAATCAGTGGTTCTCAAACGTTTCTGCGCGTTGACCCCAATTACAGTGTACAATTTCCTGTAGACCCCGTGGCCTAGCCCAACAGTTACTAATACAAGGAAAGTGTGTGTCAAAATAAATTGAAGTGCTTTTTACTTGAAACGCATGATAAAATAATACACAATCCGAAAATATGCTTAGAACTTAGGGGCTATTCCGTGACCCTATTCGACCCCGTGACTATTTATCGACCCCTTGGATGGTCCAGTTGACCCCTGGGAGTCGATATCGACCACTGCCCTAAACTCTGAAAGCTAAGATAGGGTTTTGCCTTGTATTGAAGTAAAACGATTTGACGAAAGCATGTTTTCCTGCACGTGGCTATTGCAACAGACGGCTGCAATATTATAGGCCGACACAATTTTCTGGCGCAGAAGGTAGAAACGAAAATTGCAAGTATGGTATCAGTGCGTTGTCATGAGCACCGCCTCGCTTCGGCCTGCTATTTCCTGCCGCAGATTCGTACAGTATGGTGTACGAAACTGCGAAAGTACTTTAATGCAACTGTGAAAGTGCTTTGCTGTTTCAACGTTGCGATCGGCTTTCCTGGCAATGCATCAGATTTACAATGAAGACAAAAGGTCGGCAGTTGCAGCGCGCATGCAAAACAAGGTAGTTGTCGAGTGAGGCAACAGTGAGAGCATGGAGTGAGATTTTGGCTATTTGGGCCGCACTGAAGCAGCTGTCAGAAAATAAAAATGATGCATTGTGCGTTGTTGCACTGCGACTTATGAAAACAAAAAATCTCAACATAGTGCTTTGGTCTTGTCAACATTGCCACCTCACCTGACAGAACTAAGCAAAGTTTTTCAGGTGGGATAATCTTACCTTTGCACAGATAAAAGCGTCCGTAAACCTATGCATCAATAAGCTCTCTGGTGCCGCTGCTAAATCCGAGCTTAAAGCTAATTGCGAAAAGTTTGATAGTGAATTAGGAGAACTTAGAACGCCGGATGGTTTGGCTGACTTGGGTGTGTCAAGTGGCATGGGGTTTTGGAAAGGCACGGAAAGATTGGCAAATTGATTATCCACATTCACAAAAAGGGAGACAGGAGTGAATGAACCAACTATTATTAGAACATCTCTGTACTTAGCCTCTCAAGACGAGTCTATGCCAAGATGCTGCGAAAATACTGGAACCAAAGCTGAATGATACCCACTGCGGTTTTCGTCGCGGCCGTAGCACCACAGAACAAATTTCCACTCTCCAGCAAATTTTCGAGAAATCCTGGGAGAATGCCAAAGACTTCGTCGACCTCGGGAAAGTATATGGCCGGGTTCCTCGTGAAAAGCTTTGGGGGATGTTGCGGGCTTACGGTGTTGACGGGTGCCTCTTGCTGGCCGCCAAATAACTGTATATCTGCTCAGAAGATTGTGTCCATGTCGACGGAGTTAAATCACAACCGTTCAGCGTTGGTGTTGGACTCCGGTAATGGTGTGTGCTATCACCACTCCTCTATATATAGTCTATATATCAGGGTTCTGCAAACTACGGCCCGCGGGCCAAATCTGACCTGCGAAGCCATGTCATCCCTTCGAAAAACACATTTTGCCAACAATGAAAAAATAATATATTTACGAGAAATGTGCTGATCTAGTAGAATGTAACATGTTACGAAAGAATCACATTACGTCGGATGTCCGGCCCTCGAACTGTTGTGCAATAGCTTATGTGGTCCTCTCCCACAAAATGTGCAGAGGCCTGGTCTATATGAATGGATAGACCAGCTGTGTCCAACCCACTAATGGCTTACTGAGCCAAAAATTATGTCACTATCTTAACCGGGGCCGCACATTGAATGACATATTAATGAGGGCGGAACATTGAATGGCTTACTTTGATCTTAGCAAATTAATTTAGCGTAAGCTAATATACTGAAAGCATCCGAATCCAAACTGCAATGGTAACAGACGTGAGAAAGTGGCACTGAGACCACCTGCATCAGAAATATCAAATTCAAGATTATCAAAATAAGGGCTGGTTGTCAGTATTTAGGATAATTTTGCTACAGACAAAACCTAAAGTGCGCCTCGCAAAATCTTCGACTGGGCCACATGCGAGCCGCTGGGATAGACAGTCACAGACGTCTCGACGAGGATGCCACTGTTGGGAACTGCAGGATGAACCTTTGCGTTTTGCGGGTGAATTGGTGCTGCATGCGTGGATCTTCTCATCAGGGTCTTCAGCACACATTTGATCGGTTTTCTGCTGCGTGCGACCAAGCAGGAATGAAAATCAGCACTAAAATGATTGAGGTATTGTGTCTCTCAAGACGCCCAAGGCAGTGTATTCCGCTAGTGAGTGGAAATACACTACAGCAGGTGGAGACGTTCAAGTGCCTTGGGATGGTATTCACGAGTGATGGAAGTCGGAACAAAGAGATTGATACACGGATTGGTAGAGCAAACGCAGTTCTGCGTGAGCTTTATTTCTCCGTGGTCACAAAACGGGAGCTTTCAAAGACTACAAAGCTTTCAGTTTTTAAATCGGTCTTTGTTCCGATCCTCACCTGTGGTCATGAATCTTAGGTGACGAATGAAAAAATACTGTCAAAAGAACAAACCGCAGATATGGGATATTTGGGAAGAGTTTTCGGTGTGACACTTCGTGACAAAGAGCACAGGTCTGAAATCCGTAAAGCCCGGGACGTCAAGCCACTTCTCCGAATCGAGAGATCCCAGCTACTGTATGTTAGTTTGGCCATGTGTCCAGAATGTCCCAGGAAAGAACGGCGATATAAGTCCTTCGGGCTACAGTCTACACCCACAGGAAAGTGGCCAAGAGGTTGTCCAAGGACCCGGTGACGTGACTAAATCTCCGACCTTGCTTCGTCCCGTCTTGGTGTGGAGCC
>JGI24159J19872_10008107_pt1 | contig 13740 bp, 8 predicted proteins | sample Ectturendosymbi4_FD_19872 | JGI IMG/M metagenome (IMG submission 19872) | reverse complement strand
TCTTTCAGAATTTGTTTATGTCTTTGTCTGTTTGCTCGAAAATCAAACGAAAAGATGAAGACGCAATCTGCGTGTAACTGATTTCAACGAAAGCAAGTCATACACAGGCACAGCTAATTGTTTGGAGATTGCAAAGGATGAAATGGTAGGAATACAGTAGGTCTTGGATTGTATTTGAAAAAAAATATCACTTGCTCAACGTCAAGTATCTACTTATGGTCTCTGCTTGATGTGGTCGACTAAAGCTTGCAATTCAAACGCCTCTTAATTTGTTGAAACTTTTTGGTCTCAATTCGCACTCCGGAATCTGCAACTCTCGATGAAAAGGAAACTTATTTCACATTTTATATATCAAACCAAGAAAGCCTTGCGTGAAACAGTGGTTCAGGAAAGTTTTAAGTCCTTTTAATAAAACGCGTGAGTGATCCCGTGTAAAATGTACCAGCACTTGACCTTATGGAACATTTCAGTATCGCGGTTTGTTGGTTGGATATAATGTCAGGTTAATACTTTAATTATTGATCAATCTTGTGCTTTGCCAGATCCATAAAGCGAAAATTAATTCAATCAAGGTTGCGCCATGTCGCTGATCCTTGACGCTGACGCGAAGTTGCGCAACGTGTTTGTTAAGTTGCGTACTGTGTAGGCAGCACAATCGCAAATTTCAACATGTGAATTATGTCAAACTGTTTTATAATGATGAAATGAAGAAACAACAGGTGCAACGATTTTTGTTTGCAATTTTCTGACTTGCAGAGTTAAACGAACAGCAATTTTCTGTTTCTGGTTCTAGCGAAAGAACAGTTACTAAAGAACAGGACGTCTGGAGACAACACGCAGTTCTGCCCTTTCAGGGCAAAATAACTATAAACTTTACGTATTTCCCACGTAAATTCGTAGGCATATGCAAGACAGGTCGTCATATGTCGAAAGACTCTTCGTAGCTGTGATGGCCATGTTCTTAAAATTCAGTGAATTGCAATCTATTCACCAACAAATTTCTGACGACGTTCAAGACGTTTTCGACAAAGGCATACTTGTTTATGTTCAGCTTTTCCAGTAAAAAATCGAATCAACTGTGCGACGGAATCGGTCCGTTTGAAACAATTGCGTGTTGGGATTACCAACTCACTGCACTCCAACGTGCGTTTGCTTTTATTAAAACAAACGAAAGCACAGCACTTAGTTTAAGATTTACGTACGAGTACGTTAAGTTGGTGAGTCAATAAAGCGTAGGTAGCCTTTTGCCTTTTGTATTCTTGTAACCTGATTGAAAGCATGAGCTGCAGAAGAAATGTAGTGGTTGTGACCAGGGGCGCAACAAGGGGGGGAACAATTCCCCGGGCGCCGAAACGTTCCAACAATGTCGCAAGTACTTTCTTCAACAGCACATTTGCTTCCCAAAGTCTGTATAGGTTCAAACATTGGTGGCGACAAATTGTTTATTGCCCCTCGGGCGCCATCTAACCTCGTTACGCCCCTGGCTGGGACACAGTTTCAGTGCGTGCCTTAAGATTTTGTCAGTACGCTGATTCGATTACTGGTGCATGCAGAAAAAGAGACAAAAGTTTTGTCGGTATACTTATGGTATACTTATTTGTTCAATAAATACGCTCATTGCAGCGCACAGCATTTAGTTTAACGTTTGTCATCCAGGTGAAAAACATTACAAAAATTACCGATTTTCTGAGACAGATTAAACTCGGGTCAAAATTTTAATTTTTTTTTCAATTTTAACATTGTCGGTCTGCAAAAGAAGTACGTCAAAAGCGTGCATCACTATTGTTTCTTTACTTAGTTTTTGCGAACAAAGCAAATCTTTATTACTTTATGGCAACGGTGCACGTCCTACGGCCGTACAGCCGCATGCGGCCTTGGATAATGACATTTGCGACCGACCACACGTAATTTAAAATATGTGATCTGGCGGCCGTGCTGGCGTATATTGATGTGAATCAAACGCAAGGCAAGAAAATCAGTCGACACGATGCGTAACAATCTGGATGGTGATGTTTCTTCTAATTAATTTGTTGAAATGTTTGACATTTTGATACTTTTAGGCACAAGTAAATGACATATACCGGATAAAACCTATTCTTTAATTAAACGAATCTCATAACATAACTCGAAATCATTGGCGGCCGTACTTCATATAAATAAATGCAGTGCGACCGGCAATAGCAAAAGGTTGTACACCCCTGCTTTTTGGCAACGCCATAACTGCTTTTAATACCAAAACATATTCTACTACGTTTAATCTTTTTGTACATAGTCCAGGTATTAAAGCCCTGTTCCCAGCAAGCGCAGAATTCGCATCAAGGCACGGGTTTCGTCAACTTAAGCATTACACGAAGATAGACAGATTTTCTGCTGTCGTTTGGTGTGGATTTTGGCCGCAACATGTCTTCTACCGGTTCACGTGCTGGACAGCCAGGAATTGGGAAGACAGGACGGCTTTCACCATCGCGTAACCTCGTCCACTCGTCGATGTTAACTGTTTATCAGTCACCGACGAGAAAGAGCAGAAAACGTGCGCTTTGCTAGTTACTTCACAACACTTACCTTGTTCTCCAATGATTGTGGCGTCGGGCAAGCCTGGGCATGACCTGGAAAGGCCTGCTCTTTCTCTCTGTCTTTCAATGTTCACATTGAGAGAACTCGCCAAGCACGGAGCACGTTTTTCTCTGCTTTATATTCTCGCACGATGCAATGCGAAACAAATGCCCAAGCCAAGGATCTGTCATGCATGCAAACGCGTGTGGCGTAGTGATGGCATTTAGGTTCACTTTCGGGGGTTACGTTGGGTAAGTTCTATTAGTGTCAAGATTCGTTGCGATGAACTTGCCTGTTGACTGCAACGCCAAAGACCTTCTAAGCAACCCCACATTTTTGTAAGGTGTTTGGCATTATTTGTACGTATTTTCTTTTGGCGTTAGATCACACGCAGTTCACCCTATGAAACATTGCAAATTTGTCTTTGCTGTTTCGTTGGTATAAATTCAGAACTTGCNACGAATTACGCCTATAGGGGCAAGAAGCCAATCAGACAATTTAATGTGACACACACTGGCAGTTACTACTCGCTGGATAACTTAANATTTGTGTNAATTGTATGTATTTTGTTTCAAGAAGAGCGTTGACGGTAAAAGACCAGGGTTTTTAAACGTGGCGCATCAGTATTTATGGACTTGTAAAGCTAAAGCATAGTCGACAGGTCGTTTATTAAAGATGAACCTTTGGACATACAGCTCGATTATAATCTTCACGTCCAGCAAACTGGAAATTATTTCCTGCATCAAGTACTTGGAAAAAGTAAATCTATTCTTGAGACAGGCATGTTTAGGCACAGAAAGGAACATTTTGTTTCGGAAACGTCTGACCTTAACAATGCCAATATTCAACTTTTGCCTACGGTGTATAATATCAGGTTCAAGCAGACAAAGACCCTGATTTACAAAAATCGAAGTCTTTCTGCATATTAATAACTCCGTATAACGCAGGATTCAGCTGATTTGATAAACCATTTGTTTAATAAAATGGGGAAATTGTTTAACATTGAACTGAAATTGTAAACGAGCCAAATTTTGTCAGTACAGGTTGATCCAGAAAATGTATCAATTTTATTATCGCTATCATTTCATATCAAATGTATTCAGGCTTCTGTCTTTCAGGTAAATCATAGTTACAGCTCCAAAGTTTTATTTCCCCGACTAAATGGATCAAGCAGCAAGATATTCCGTGCAGGAAAGAATCAAGATTGTAGAGGCAAAAATTCGCAACGAAATCTGTTGTCCAAACTCAACGACAGTTTCCGAGGGCTTTTCCAGTTTCCAGGTACAAAACGCTCCAACCACACTCACAATAAAGCGCCTCCTGGACAAATTCAGTGCACAGGATAACATTAAAGTCGCCGTGGCCGGCCACGGTCAGTCAGGACAGAAAATCACATCGTTACTGTGAGACAATGTATGGAGCAATCTCCAATTCACAAGATGTTTATTCCAGGAGACAGATCTTTCAAGGAGTTCAGTTAAGCGCATAATGCATTAGGATCTTCACCTGTTTCCGTACAAGATGCAGATTTTACAACTTCAGACAGATTCAAATAAGGATGAGAGATGTGCCATTGGGCAAACTATCAGTCAGCGAATCGAAGATCATCCTGGTTTATTGGACTTCATTTTTTTCAATGAAGAGGCAAATTTTCACCTTACTAGCAACGTGGACAAACAGAATATGCGCTGTGGGACTCAAGCTCAGCCTCATGATCAGCGGTTCTCAACCTTTTCGCTGAACGGAGTCAAATCCAGATTTACAACTTTGGTAGAGAGCCGCACTAAAGACATTTTAACATAAGTCAATTTACACATTTTGTTTCATTGCAGAACGAAGTCTGTTTAACAAAAAATTAGGGATTTTTTGACAGACTGCTTAAGGGCCGCACAAAGGGTGCTTGGGAGCCACATGCGGCTCTCAAAACAATGGTTGAGGACCACTCATGATCATCAATATCGCTCACTTAGTGTGGAGAAAGAGATTCTTTGGTGCGCGTTGAATCGTAATGGGCCGTTATGACATTATCGGGCCATACTGATTCGAGGATGCTGATGGTCGTCCGATAACTGTGTACACGGAGTGATACATTGAACTAATGAGAAGAATTCATCCCGCTACTGAGGCGGAAGCGAGGGGTGGATAGTGTGATTTATCAGCAGGATGGAGCAACACCGCATTACTTGCTCCAGTGCTTCACTTGAATACCTTCACCGTTACTTTCCTGCAGACAGGCTCATTTCCCATCGTACGGACCGTCCTTGGCCAACACATTCTCCAGACAGACCGCTTTGGCTTATTTTCTGTGGGGATACGTAAAAGACAGAGTCTGTGCTGGCAATCCACAAACTATCGATGCGCCCAAGAATAACATTCGAACGGAGATCAGGAGAATTCACCTTGAGAGATTGGACAAGGGTCATTACAAACTTCAATGTACGAGTAGCTACAGTGATTCAGCACCAAGAAGCGTGGATCTAGCACATTATGAACATTGAGCTATGCTCGCAAAATAGTTGTGTACGAGGAAACTTACATCACACAAGACTTACTTGTCTGCAAGACAGGCCTATAAGAAAAAANCTGNTAAGTAGTCCTTTCAATACAAACTGCTACTTTTTAAAAATAGATAAATAATTTTGGACCATCCTGTACTTGTCTTGCAGAAAATCANAACTCTCAACTTTCACAGCTTTAATTTTCCGTGGGAATAACAACAGCAAATGTAAATAAAGAACAATGCCCTTCGACAAAATTGACAAAAAACAACGGATTTGACAGCGACCTTCGCATTAATTATAAAAGAAAAAAATTTAAAAGAAAAATGAAATTGCAAAAGTACCGGAAGAAGTGATCTAACTTTTAGAAATATGAATAATCTATTGATATGTAAGCACTCATTTTATTTAAAGGTGGAAACATCCTGACGTCAAAATGATCTGAATTTATAGAAAGATTTTCCCCTAATTTCAACCGCAAGCTAGTAGTTTTCCGTTGACCATTTAGCGGCGCGTGACCAGGTTGCGGTGGTTTTCTGTAACTTTCCACGGCACGTCAGCGACAGTGGCCAGTCTGACTGACATGCCACGAAAGAGTTGTTTTAAGTTCATTGTTCGTTGTGGATATACCTGAATCGTTAAGAACACCTTGCCGGACTTTGTTAACTGAATTGCTCCAACCACCAGTGGCAGCTATGGAGATCTGCTGCTTCCACACCAAGTAGCCAAAGAAACTTCACATTAACGTCATGTCATGAAAACATATCTGGGCCAGGTTGGCATAAGTATAGAGCCGTCACTGAGCACTTGTATGCACCAACCGGGTTGGCCAGATAATCTACGACAGGCGTCAGGAACCTTTTTGGCTAAGGGAGCCATGAAACCTACATATTTTTAATTGTATTTCCGTGAGAACCATATAACATTTTTCAACACTTAATCCAACTAACGTGTGCATTTTTAAGCAAAACCAACAATTTTAAATGGTAAATGTCTGAATTTTTTATTTAATAACAAGCTTCTTACTGTAAATGCGACTTCTGGTGCTGCATGGTGTTGCTGATGGCTTTGTAGTCTGGTAGATGGAAAATTACAGAAAAAGTATGATTCGTAACAATCGTGTTAAGAAAATATCAAGCGAGCCAGATGCCGTCATCAAAAGAACCACATCTGGCTCGTGAGCCATAGTTTCCCGACCCCTGATCTACGAAGAACGGCAATGCCTTGCAATTCCACTCGTAATTCTGTGTGAAAATTTGCAACTAATCATCAGTGAAAACTGAAGTAGTGGAAAGCAGCTGCTTTTGCACAACAGACTTACCGGCAAAGATTAAGTATTATCAGGTACGAAGCATTTACAACTCTGCTTGGCAGCTTCTAAATACCACCTGACTTTCAACGTACCTCTCAAGCTTATTACTTTGATTTTTTTTATTTTTATTTATATCATTTTTTTATCAATTTCGCAAAACAGAACCGTTTAAAGTGAATTTTTCATACTGAAAATGGGAAAATGGTAGACCTATGAGGTTTATATGTGTATAGCAAGACGTTTAAGGGCTAAATCTTTGAAAGGTGAAATGAGCAAGGTAGTTTTCACGTTTAGTTCATTACGTTCTGTTTTCAGATGCTCAGCTGCTGTGCGAGCTAGCTATGGATTGGCTAGCAATATAAGGAAATTATGACGTCATGCCCACTTGAAAAGTCGACTCCTTCCCAGTTTTAATTTCCGACTAAAGTTCAGAACCAACCACAAATTTGCTTCAGATGGTGCGATTATTACTGCGGAGTTCCCACGTAAATTGCAAATCAAATAACCGGTCCCAACATGAAACGTTGTCGCACTACACATGATTATTTTTAAACTTTAGTCTAGACTAGATTTTGTAAAAATCAGTTGGGTTAAAAGAGTGAGAGAGCAGCTTTGACCAATGACAATTGTAAAGGTAGGTCTGTTTGCAGCGTTTCGTTCTGAGGTTTCGGAGAAGTAAAACTTTTAGAGTACCAATCTGACTATAAAACAAGGGCATAAATACTTGTGCTTATTTTTCCGTCGCAGACTGGAATTATCGGACGCCGAGAACAGTTAAACATCACTCAAAGNAACAATCTACTTGCTTTGCTAATAACCGGTTAAGTAGCGGTTTAATTTTTAACCACAAGACTTGCTCATGATTATGTCGTAATTGTTCGCCAACCAATGATATGCCATTCGGACCGCGAAAAACCATAGGTTAAAAATGCGGACGCAATGATTGGCAATGGCCACGTGCGATGATTTAATAATGGTCAATTAGAGCTATGATCACTTACCGAACTGACCGAAATTCTTTCGAAAAATTGCTTGGCACGGCAATTGAGTTTTTCGTTGCGTATCTTTTTCTCTGACGCGCAATTCATTTTAAAGAAATGCTTCTGGTATCAAATCCTGAAATTGTGTCCTTATCAGCCAACACAGTACCTGTATGCGGCCGCGCGTTGCGGAAGCAACCGGAAGAGTGTCGGTAAAGCGAATTGTGCGAGCAGCGATGCAACGCTTTGAATCGATCACGTTTGTTCTGTGAGTGAACAGCTGCTGAAGTTGAACAGAATTGGGCAAATCGGATAACTTGCCTTTTGCTCAAGACAAGTCCTGCTTCGAATGGAAAAGAAGAAAAGGCATGCGTTTCGCTCTGTGTTATTCAACACTGCAATGTGTTTGTCATTTTTTTACAATATGCTGCAGAGCATTTATTTTTTAATTTTTGTATATGCGTTGCTCTGTGTTACAAGGAAATGCACTGGTAGCGTTTGAATGACAAATAGCGCTTGCAAACACGTATGCGTTTTTCTGAAGCAAGTTACCGCATGTGCTGTTGTGCACCGGATGCCAGAGCAGGTGCTTCGATATCGTTGGTGTCGCAGGAAGTTCAAACGGGTCGTTGCGGTGGGGAGTAGTGTTGCGATGGATCGATGACTAATTGTTAGGACGGCACGCGACATTCAAGTTGAAACTCCCAAATGGAATTCGAACGCTGCAATTCTTGGTTTGCCGGAAGCTGTATCCAAGTCGAGCTATCGTTGTTTTCAAGCTAGTCACGTTTACGCTAATGTTGCTGTAGATTCAAAAACAAGTGAAGTAATCCCACTCATTAGAATGAAGTTGCGACATCTGCGAAGCACCAAGTGTGTTGATCATCAGGTAGGTCACTTGATGTCTCCGAGCCGACAGATGCTATCACATGAAAGTTAGGACCAAGATAGACTTTTTGCCTTCGCTATAAATTGTATGCCGCGTCAGGACAAATACAAAAGTATGTTTTAATCAGAATCTTTTATTAAACGTCAAGCAAGAGCTTTTGTTGTGAAAACTGCTTTCCTGTTCCAACTAACGTGCATGCTTTATAATGTCCTTATCAAGGCCTTTAACAGTTTCAACAGCAAACACAGAATAGGGTTTGTTGCTAAAGTTAGTCCGCGTTGTCCTTCAAAAATACTTCGATTAAGCTTTTTTTTGGTTAAAAAGTACTCTGGAGTGACATGTTTTATCTGAAAACCGACTGCGTCGTAATTAATCTCGTTCAGGTGCGATGCCTGCCCTGGTGACTTGCAATCAGGAAGTGCGTCTTGATTCTTGGCAAGTTGCATTCGCGGAACACGCCGTAAGTTCAAAAACTCTTGATTGTCTGTTTAAAAAATGACCATTGAAGGTCAACAACCGTTTGCCTATCGTTAAACACCCGATTGCTACTTCCTGCCTCGCGCGAACTTTCTCACGAACAGACTTTTGAGAGTGGCAAGCTCTCTTGTGAATGAGTTTCAACAAACCGGTTAAAGTGGACCAGTGGATTTAGCACGCGCCACCAAAGCTGGTGGGCCGGACTGGATTCCCGGTTGAGTCATACCGAAGACTTGAAAATGGCACTGGACCTTGATGGATGGGTGCAAGGGTACGGTTCACTCTCGATGCTGCGATTGATTTACCAGCGATGCACCATTCACTGAGAAAGCAGCCGCGTGGCCCACGGCGTAAGCCAGTTGGAATGGGCACGGCAGACCACTCGCTACACTCCGAATAGGGTACAGAAACCGAGTGTAAACTGGACTCACTCGTTTCATGCGGCAAGGGGTTTCACAAGCATGGATTCTAAAGACTAACTTAGTTTTGAAGTTAACTGTGTAGTAGGGCGAAAGCTTGCTCGATTTCATTTGGTCACCGACGACTGTGCGCTGCAGAAGTTCGACATTTTGTTTTAGTGCACTTTGCAGGCTCTTTTTCTCAACTGGAAATCTGGCTTGCAGCTTCGTTGCAGAACGAGCAGTGATTATTGTGTCTAGGTTAATTGTTCACTGACTGCCAGCGTGATGAATCCGCTTTCCGGTCCACCTGCACACCTTCTTCCTGGCAACGAAAACCAATCACTTCACGCTAGTCAAACCAAGCTACATTCCAAGACTATCCAGCCATTGGCATGGCATTAGCATGGCGGTGATGATCTGCAACCAGAGCGCTGTTTCTGCTCTGTTCTCCTAGCAATATACCGTAGCTGCTCTGTAATTGTCGTTTTATCTTTGTATCTTGACTATCGATGAGATAGGGTCAGCACGGTCATTTACGGGGCAAAGTTTCACAATTATACGCATGTATTTTGCGTACCATCGGTTATGCGTACTGAATCTCCCTAGCGCTCCTTGGGCTAGAGCGTTCACCTCAGTCGCCTCGGCAAGAAGCAAATTTCAGGCTTCGGCCTGACGCCAGCCGCCGTCACCAAATTCAAATCAAATTAAAAATCCCTCCAACAATTAAGGTTAAGAGTCACACCAGTGTTTGCGTTTTGTGCGAACATGAGCTAATCCTGATCAAAACCTTTGGTATAGTAGAGGTTTTGGCAGCCAGTGTGGAGGTTGCTTGTGAGGAACGTCGCCGTTGCATGCAGAAATGCTGCTTTCCCCAAACGCTACAAACGAGGCAGCCTAGTCGTTGTATGGGCACTGTTCGTATGCGAAAGGTTACATCCGCAATACTACTTACACAAAATTTTAATCATATCGGCTGAATGCGTGTGGTCAGGGATGCGTTGCATTTAAATCAAAGGGTTTTCGTTTTTGATTGACCTCCATGCTTACCGGGTGTAAACCTTTAAATTAATGAATTTTAGCTCAGTTTGTTTTTGATTGAACCCCCTAGCTCGTCTTTGATCCATTTCCAGTTGTTCTGCAGAAAACATCATCCGTTCCACCAGGGAAAAACGATTTGTAGGTAAAAGTATGTTCACTAATGGTTTTCGGTAAGTTGACGGCCTGGTCATGCAGCAGAGCAGTTACATAAACACTTGATACCGTGCAAAGCTCTAAAGCAGCTATGCCCAACCCAAATGGCTTACTGAGCCAAAAAATATGCCACTATCTAAACCAGGGCCACACATTGAATGACATGTTAATGAGGGGCGCGCGTGGAATGACTTACTTTGATCTTAGCTAACTAAATTTAGCGAAAGTTATTGTCTTGAAAGCGTTCGAATCTTAACTGCAATGGTAACAGACGTGATAAAGTGGCACTGAGGATCACCTGAAACAAAAATATCAAATGCAAGTTGATCAAAATAAGGACAAGTTGTCATGTAGGATACTTTTACTGCAGAGAAAACCTAAACTGGGCCGCACAAAACCTTTGACTGGGCCACATGCGCCCCGCGGGTTGGACGTAGCTTCTGTAAAGAAATACCTGAATGCAACTGCGATATACCTGCACCAACACATATATTGTATGGGTATGCACGTTTTAATTTTACGTCAAGTGGAGGGCAGTCTGTTATTGTGGATAAGCCGCACACACTGTATGCAGGTTTTGGTAAATAGATCAGTTAAAATAATTGCTCGGTCATTCCAGCAGGCCTAAGAACCATTGCTCTTAAAAATATGCAGAATGTTTCCGTTCGAGCTTCGTCTGTACACTAAGTGTTCAAACAATTCAATTTAAAATATCTAAGATCGGTGTTACACATTGCATCCTAAACCTTGAAAGTATATCTGCTTTCAAAGAAACCGACAAAACGCTATAGTATCTGCGTGTTCTTTTAATGTTGCATCATTTTCCGCTCAAGATTGACAGATCGGTGACATTCTGACCGCCTCAGTAGTCGTGCTGTACGTCACTACGTCACCAAACTGCCTGATCACTCATTGCGTCAGGCATTTTTAACCACACGTTTCCTCGCAATGTGGCATGATGAAACAACTTACCATCGACAGATCGCTTCTTTGTGCACATTTGACCCAGTGTGCTGTGCAGGTCAGTGAAGTCCGCAGTAAACTGGAGATGGACAAACCTATTGTTATAGTTTCACCTTAGTAGGACCAGCGCAGAAATTTCATTACATGGTATTGTTTTCAATCAGCAGTTCCGCGAGATAAACCTACACAAGCAGGTTTCTTTTACAGTAAGCCTTTTAGGTACAGCTCGAGGGTTGAGGTTGATGTTTACACAGCGAAAATTGAAACAGAATATCACTGAGAGATGGTGAAGTGCAAGCGTATGTGTATACAGAACACTGCAAGCCTGTAACTCGGAAGAAAGCTTCACCTCCAGCCGATCGGGTTGCGGCTACGTGCAGTAGCTCGTGTTTTGCGCAATGCGAACGTGAGGAGCAGCCTCGAAACTTCCACTCTTTTTACCGGCACAATAATAAAGAAACAAAAACCGCTCTCCGAGTGAAAAACTTTTTTTCTTCAGTTGTCTGACGATCGGTATTTCAGGGTTATATCGCCGTATCGCATCTGCAGTCGGTCTGGAATGGTGGGGGTAGTGGTGTTTGTGAGGGAAGCGAGGATTCTTGTAGAGTTTTGCGAAAGCAGTGACTGATCGTGTGGCTATAGGCAGAAAGAGCAATTCAAGCAAGGTACGACGTCTGATGTTTAGCTGTTAAACACTGGATTCGCAAACATTTCATCTCAAATTTAACTACGATAAATCAGGATTGTTACTATTAATTCCTATGGAAGCGCTAGTAGGTTTGCAATGCAACCGTAGTTACGGGGAGCCATTGATGGCATTGAGTTGTAGCGGTTACACACTGCACGAGCACAACGCGTTGTTTTTAATAGGTTTTATGATGGGTATGATCTCGAATTTGTAGTATTCTAAGCCGCCTGAGACGTCTTCGACAACTGATTTTGAGGAGCCTATGCATCAGATGTCTTTACTCAATATTTTGTAAAGAATACGTGGCTCAGTGTTGCGCAAGAGTATCGATGGTTCACTTTGCTGTGTGCCCAACTCTACGTGATACCCACAAGTGCTGTAGCTATTCGTGTAATTACCTTGCAAGGCGTTTGTGCTCTTCACAAGTCACATCTTCATCCTATACTCCAAGGAAAGTGTAGAGTTGGTGTTGCATCGATTCAGTAAAACATACTTGACCGTCGACACAGAGTGCATATTTTTGCGATTTGACTATAGCAACCTCGCAATACAGCAGTGAAGCAATAGCATACAGCGAAGGCAAGTGTGAAAAAATCGAAACCGGGTCGATGTTAATCACGCAAGACAAGATAGCGAAATGGCCGACGAGCTTCGAAGTTCTAGGTCTATTCCAGTTTTTCCCAAATGCGAAAGACCCTGTTGGATTCGTTGTTTAAGATATTACACGCGTTATTGTTGGGAAACTTGTCCGAGACAATGCAACCTGATTTGTCCTCGATGTTGAAATTCACGCGCTGGACTCTTTGAAAGGTATTTCCGGATGTGGCAACCATCATTACAGAGTACTTATGTTGTTTGCGTGTAATCGCCTTGCTGCTATTATGCTTTTGCATATTCTTTCACTTAATGTGACGTTACTTGACTTTGCAGGTCAAACAGATAAATAAAAGTAAAACTTTATTTAATACTCACTTCTGGTCACGATGCATCCAAAACCGATCTCAAGCGTCGACATGACGCCAACCAAACAAGATTCAATTGAAAACCTTCGTGCTTCGCTCATTTATCATAAAGGACCTGCTGCTCTATTAGAAAACGAAGACATGTTTAAAACATCGGGTTATACCGAAAACGACGTTTCTGATGGTAAGTTGATATTTATATATATTTTTTGTTGCTCTTGGAGTTTGATTGAATGTTCTTCTATGACTGAATACAGACTTACATAACCTGTAGTAAACACTCCTTTTCAATCATGGTATGCCCGTCAGTGGTTGATATGCAATTGTTTGCTTCAGATTCTTGGTGGGAGGAAGAGATCATTCAGCGCGAAATGCCCTTGAAAGTGGAACTTGAATCCAGAATACAACGCATTATTGGACATAACTCTGGTAAGCATTTGATTCATGCCATTACGTGTTGAGTGAATGTGTCAGTGATTTGTATCAAGTTTCCTGTTGTCTGTAATTACGAAAAAATGAGATTAGAGCTTGGCAACTGGTTTCTTTCAAACTGTTTTCAAAAAAAATAGAACGACTTTAACTTTTGAAAAACCCTATTCATTTCTAAAAATCGTTTCCTGTACGTTTTTCTCACCCGTTTCCTTGTTTTTGCAGAGTTCATTGTTTCTCCTTGCACAAATCTCATAAAACGCATCACAAACGAAATCGCGAAGTCGTCTCGTCAAGAAACTGGAGGACTCTCCGCCTGTCGCGTTCACATCAAGATCGCCACTGATGCGCATCGAGGCGTTCGACCAATCAGCGACGAGTTTTCGAACGATTGCGA
>JGI24159J19872_10008106_pt1 | contig 13740 bp, 6 predicted proteins | sample Ectturendosymbi4_FD_19872 | JGI IMG/M metagenome (IMG submission 19872) | reverse complement strand
TTTTTTTTAATAAAAAAAATAAATTAAGGGATACCGCTGGCGGGTAAATTAATTTCTTTTTTTATTAATTAATTTGTTTTTTTAATAAAAAAAAATAAATTAAGGAATACCGCTGTGGGGCCGCAAAAATAAATTAAAGACTCACTGTCTAAGTATCTGTTTATCGTGGATTTACATTTTGACGCGATGCTGTGTTCTAAGTTGCATAACGACAATTCTGATGCTGGCCTCAAGGGCGTACGCAAGAGGAGGTTGGGGTTAAAAACCCCTTGAGCTTGATATTTTACAAAAACTTTATTACCTGCGCGAAGGAGATTAATTGTTTTCGCATACTTTCTGCTTGTTAATTTGTCGACTTAATGCAAATACCATGGAATGAATTGCATGCAAATTTCAAGCAACGTTGCAAATGGGCCAAAACCTAATACTTAGGTTTCGGTGGGAATCTGCGTTTTCGTCAGCTTCCAGAAACCATCTTACCACTTTTTGCAGACCTTTCGTCCACTGCGCAAGTTAAAGATTGTGTTTCGCGATAGTTCACTTCATCGGATAAAGGATAAAGTTTATCCGAAACAACTGCATTTATTTTGTCTGCTAATGCTGATCAGCGCAAGCGCTGACTCCATTGGCTTCATTACCAATTTCTGCAGCATGATAGAACTGTTGCACGAGCTCAAAAACCGCAGTTGTTAACATAGAAGCATTCAGGCATGTGATAATGTCTCTGCAGGGAAAAATGAAAACTAAAAGTTTGCTGGACGTCTCTAAGTAACAAAAAATCGAAAGTTTCATTGCGTACTTTATGCGCATTCTCAATTCTTGTGTATTTTAGCAACATTCGATCTTGCAAACCGGTGTGTGCGCCAGCCAGTCCAGCCGCACGCGTTCTATGCTCGACTGCTCGTATTTGGCAAGACATCAGCGCAGCCTCATTTTGCAGTTGTAAATTGCTCTGACGCATTGATGTGTGTTTTACTCCCGTGTTTTAACGTGCAGCCTGATATTTTTCAGTTATGAACTGCTATGTCGACGCGTTGAGTTAATTTTCCTCCGATAGCCTAGCTTGGAGCGCTAATAGTTTATATTCAGTGTGTGCAATGACACAAAATAAGGGGAGTGGATGTAGAAAAATATGCATATTATGTCAACAAACTTCACCAAAACGTTAGTTGGGAAACATGACTATAACGCCAGATTGTGACGTCACAACACAGCGCACACCAAATACAAATGACCACCATACGCCACTAAATGAACCCCCCCCAAGAAAAATTTCTGCGTACGCCACTGGCTGGCCTCATCAAATGTTCACGCGAGCCGCATTACGCCCGCGTTCCGCAGGTTCCACACGCTGGGCCCCAGGGGCATACCGAGGTTGGATGGCGTCCGGGGCAAGAAAGAAGTTTGGCGCCACCATTTTCGAATCTGAGGTCTTTTGGGAGCAAATGTACTGTTTTGAAGGAAGTACTTGCAACATTATTGGGACTTTTCGGCGCCCGGGGCATTGTGTGCCCCTTCTCATCCTTGTTACGCCCCTGTACACACCCCTATGATAGTTTTTTGTAAAATTATTGACTACATCCCGTGATAGGCATGCATTTCATGCTCAGTCACGAAAATGGTAGTTCGTGACATATAGTAGCTTGCAACTAGGCTAACCGAGACTTCAACAAGTTGTGGCAATCACTGGCGTCCTGTCAACAAATCTAAAGTGGTCTGAGTGTTAATCACCCGTCCAAATATTTCTTATAATTCGTGGTCCGGTTTGCTTTGTTGACTTGACTTCAAACTGCGAAATTTTTAAAGTGGCTGCTTATTGCAAATGCGGTGAATCCCCTCTTGTAAAGGATAAAACGCAACTTCCTGCAAAGCATTGTAATGACCACGTAGCGATTACAAAGTGCAGTCATGCAGTCACAAGGCTTATTGCTAAGGGACAATCAAGGATAAATCGGTTTTTAATCGCAAAGGGTCATGCGAGTGCATGGGAAGCTGGTGATCATTACCGTATTTTCTGTTGGTCACAGTCAGGGGGGTAGTGCTAAAAAAAGAAGTGTGGCAACGCACCCGAAAAACTATCCTTTTTCAACAACAATTCAAACCCATGTTGATTCAGTATTTAATGAATTATTCACTTTCATTACACTACAAACTAAAATATTCAGTGTGTTAGAGTGATATGCAAGAGATAGCTTGTTATTTACTCATTTATGCCACGTCTGGAGCTACACATAGGAAATCAAATTAAAAATACATATTTACTATGAAGAAAAATGTGGGAACACGTTCCGCCCGCCCCACTATATCCCTGGTTATAGTACGTTAGGGTGTCATTAATTGCTTAGAAACCCTTTGCATTATTGCATTATTTCTTCCTGACATTTACTAGCCTCAGATCTAAAAACATGGTCAATTTAATCACTTAAACCAGTGGTTCGCAAACTGGGGTAAATTACCCCCAGGGGTAATATGGAATTCTTCGGGTGGTAATGCGGAACCAAAGTCACAATGTTGTTCTATATTATGAGCGATCACTGTGAAATATTGCGGGTAACAAGACATAATCGCTGCCTTGATTTGGGTAATGGCTCGAACAAGTTTGGGAACCACTGACTTAAACCATAAGTGTCCAAGTGGTATTCGCTCTTAACGCGGCCTCAAGAAAAATTACACCATGCAAGGCCCCTTGCTCAAAGTGTCCCATCAAGCGTTGATTGGAATGCTACACCATTCTCTCTAGGAGGAAACGCCGGTGGTTCTAAAGTGATTTTTCTCTGAATCACGTAACTTGATTTTAAAGTTTAAAGTTTAAGTTTTACGCACGGTATAAATTTTAAACCGAGCAGTGAGCGGCTTTGTTGTGTGTTGGTGCAGCGGTACAAAATGAGCTTTTCCAAATTATGTAATCTGAACCCATAGTGCAGGCTTGGCCAACCCGCGGCTCGCGAGCCGCATGTGGCTCTGCCCAGTTTCATGCGGCTATTACGTAAATACCTGAAGACCCACTAAGTAACATGCATAACAATAAATGGCATGTAAAGTTACGTCATTTTCGTGTTGGTGTGTGATATTTACAGTAAATCCAGCTGAGCAAAGGTACATGTGTGTGAGTGAAGAACAGATGGGGTGATGTTCATGTGTGCCCACAGGTGTAGGAGCAGGCAAATTTTGGGGGGTGCGAAAGATTTTTGCCCAAATTTCCCCAAACTTGTCTGAAAAAATTCCAAAGAAAATGATCTCCAAAAAAACATGTGCATTTTCATTTTGGGTGCCATTTTTGTAAAATCAAAACACATACAGCGATTTTGCGAAGGTTTGCACACATTTTGCCAAAATTTCTACAANTTTTNCCCGGATTTTAGGGATTTTGCCCGGATTTTCACTAAATNAAATGTTTTGGGGGTACGATTGCACCCCCTGCACCTCCTACACCAGTGTGTGTGCCCATGTGCATGATGTGCCTCTTTGCGGTAACGCAGTAAGTAATGTGGCTCTTGGTCTCTGACTCGTTGGCCCCCCCCCTGCACCGCACCAGCGCATTCACAGCTGTTTTTCTTCAGTCATAGATCGAAACGTTTTTGAAATGACCGAAAAAAATTAAGTCATTTCGGTCAAAATGTTTGAAAATATAGTCTAAAAAGCACTGTTACGGCAAGTTTTAATACAACTGTGAGACAAATGACCGAAGTGTTTCAGTGTACAAAACGTCTCAGCAAAAAAATGACCGAAACGTTTCAACGAAAAAAAAGAACAGATTCACAGTAAGGCAAACGAGACACTTGCCTCCGCCATCCTTTTTTGAATTGCCATGAGGGCCTCCCTTTTGTCAAAATATCGATCAATTTTTGCTCTTATCAAAACATCTAGGCGTTCTTGTCAATTCTACTTCATAGTAATGCTTCATACTCATTACGGTGTAAACAAATTATCACCAATGCGTTCATTTTTGCAAGGTGCACCTCTAAAATGGAGTTGAAGAAGAGGCATACCCAAGGCACAAATCTGGTTCTAATACGTGTTACGTACATGGTCATTTACATTGGAAAGTGCAAAACCGCTGTATGAGCACTCATGGATCTGCAGCGTGTGCTGCAAATGGTCTGTTTTTTGCATGTGTGCAGAACAGACGGCGGCATTTCTTAAGTTAGTACATAACAATCTGAAGAGCGAAGGCTAGAAAAAAAATCAATCACTCTTTAAAGCAGCATTCTGTGATATTATCAGCACTTCCAATTACAGATTATTGTTATTGTTTGTATGATAGTTTAAATAGCAGAATATGCAATATGTACATAAAGCGATGTAAATGTAAATGTCATTTTTGTGATTTTTCAAGTAGCCTGAATGCCTACTTCTGTTAAAGGGACCCCTCGAAGTCTTTGCCTACGGCCCGGAATTCCTGAATCAACTACTGTTTGCAACCAACTACCTTTACGTTTATATCAGTGGTTTTCAAAGTTTGTTTGATATTCCCCCTTTACAAACCCAAACACTGTCAGTTCCTCCCCAACAAAAATCACAAAGAAGATAATTGCAAAAAAATTGCACGACCTACTTTGAAGAAACAACAGACTATTATGAACCAACGATATTTTTTTATAACATCAGTCACTGCAGTTGAAGCAGTTTGTCCTTGCGTAGACATTCCCATTTAAGTCAACGTGGTTGTGCAGTGTTTATGTGTTGAATAAACAAATAATAAAAACTTAAGGTTTTTTTCTCCACAGATTTCCCTCCCCCATTCCTCCCTGCAACAAATTTCCTCCCAGGATTTCAAAATCCCTCCTTTAGTAAGCCAAGTGGCACCCGTTTGAGAACCACTGGACTATATCATTCTATACCCAGTCTCGCAAAGATCCAGCTGGCTCCAATACAACTAAACCAATTATGCAAGGCATATGCTCGTTGATGAAAACGTGGATGTAACTATCTTTCGTGAATTTGTCAGCCGTAGAAAATACAACATTAGCAGAGTCATAAGCAGGGGCGTAACAAGGTTAGATGGCAACCGGGGCAAGAAAGACGTTTGGCGCTCCCACGTTCGAATCCGAGGTCTTTCGGAAGCAAATGTGCCGCTGAAAAAATACTTGTCACATTGTTGTGACTTTTCGGCGCCCCCATAATTATTCGGCACTCGGGGAATTTCGCCCCTCTTGCCCCCACTCGTTACGCCTCTGGTCATAAGTTAAGGAAACACGTAAGCCACGTCAAACGAGCAAGCAAACACCGAAGGTACAAAAATGTAATTCAAAAAGTGATATAACCTCGATTAAAGACTACGTGCTTTTAAGTTACTGCTCATCTAACATAACTACAAAACTCAATAAGATTAATATGACGCAGACGTGATTCAAGCAATTAGAAAGTTTCACAATGAAAGCCTCGGCTAGATTCACCTGGAAAACGGCTACCCTACCATGAGCATGAGCGACACCTTCGATCAACAAAGCAAGCCCATCAAAGTCAGTGCAGACGTGAGCTTGTGGGAATCTCGACCACAACGTCACATCAAGCTGAGGAAAGTGACGGGGGGAGTGACAGCAGTCTCGCGGGATGCAGGCATAGCAACAGTTCTCACAACAAATGCAAGGAAACTCAATTCTCTCAAGCTTTGAAGTAACACTGTCCAATACCCGGCCAGGTGCATTATATTCAACGCCAAAGATACCAAGCCGCCCACTTAAAAGCAGCCGCTTAAAAATAAGCATTTTGTGCTCCCGAAACCATATTGAAATTTTCAGACAAGTTGTCTCAACACTATCGCTGCAGTGGAAAAGACAGAGATGTGGCGGAGATGTGGAGTAAACGTCAACATCAAGCTGGACGAAAGAATTGCTGCAGGTTCTACTCGATGTCTAAAGACACTTCTACGCTGCTAAACCACAAGTTCATGAGCAGCTTCTTTTTGCCTTTGCGGTACTTATTTGGTTCCAAATGTTCAATGTGGTTCCTAAAGGGGCTGCCAGTCAACACCGAGAAACAGGCACTGAATATTAACTGCGTGCATGAAGGCATTGAATAAGAGTTGGTCAATTGTGCAAGCACGTGATACGTCACTTAAAACACATTCCACGCTCACTAAAGACCTCTTTGTTTTCAACTTATCATTTCTACCACTTTGATAGATTTGCGTGGAATTACCACAAGCTGTGATATAACAATCTGCTTGTCTCCACAAAAAAATAATGTGAAAACATGAAAAACACCAGTAACTACTCTCCACATGTAATATAAACAAGAAATCTATCAGCAAATTTTCAATAGGAAATCGGTTTCACGTAACACTACGCATCGTCATTCCTTAAATCTGCAAGCAATGCTAAGAAGTTAAATGTTGAAACTAAAGCAGAGAAAGCAAAAAACTCAAGACCAAAGTGAATAAATCACAACACAAGCTGTGACAACCAAAAACTAGAAAATACATCTTTCTCAAATAATTTCGTTCCCTGGAACTTCAAATTTAACTGACGCTATCAATATCACTGAGCAAGGAAGACCAACTTAACCGTGACAAACTGGAAGCTGCAACACAAACGAAAACGTAGGCTATAAGTAAATTAAAGTTTCAACGATTCGTGGTTAAAAAAATGACAAGTTCCAACATAGGCCAAATAGAAACTGTTGGGATAACAATGACTGCTTAACTCAGTGTGACGTGTTCATATGTCGCTATGTAGACAACTACAGTAAACTTACACCACTAGCGGAACGCAGAAGATAATGTCTTAAAATTCAACATTTCTTTTTCTACGGAATACAAGAAGAGAAAATTATGAGCGAGATAGGCTTTCCTTGATTTACTGTCTAAGTTTCTGCTTATCGTGGAGTTTCGTTTTGACATGATGCTGCGTTCTAACTTGGTAGCGAAAATTCTGATGCGGGCCATATTGAATGTCCACGCGGGCCGCATTTCGCCCGCGTGACGTAGGTCCCAAACCCCCGCCCCCCGCACCAAAACAAGCTTGAAATGTTTGAGGCGTGCGGCTGCGAATTTGCCAAGCGTGTGTTGGGAAGACGCCTCAGAATTCTCGTGACGAATCTGTTTCTAGGGTTGGCACTGGCCAAGGATCGAGTTTATGGGGGGTACGGGTGTCATGTTCCCACAACTTTTGGACAAGAGGGGACACAATATCTTTAGGCCCTCAATGTTTTGTGATAAAAAATAATGTAAATAATGTATGAAAATGCTGTGTTTGTTTTATCTACTTTGACAAAGAACACTTCAAGTGCTATTACTAAAGTTTTGTGTGTTTAGCAAAGAAGCAAGTGCCTATTAATAATTACCAAGTACTAGCACAGCACTATACAATCATGGGCGTAGCCGGGGGGGCACTTGAGCCGAGGTCCTCAAAATATTTTCCATAATTTGCCTCCCATATTACCTATTTTACAAAAAGATCGTACTACGGCTGAGTGAGCATGGTGACGTCATCGAAACGCAAACAATGCACAATACAAAGTTTTTAGCAAACTCGCAAACTAGGTCCCTTCCACGGCGGATATAAGGGGTGGGCGATTGGGGCGATCGCCCCCCCCCTCAAACCTACGAAAGTAACTTTATTCACCACGGTTTTGTACATTCGGAAAACAACATTCGCGATATAAAGCCATTCTGTCATCTATTGATTTATATCTCTTACAGTAGTAAACCCGTAATGAGATTTTACTACCAAATATTACTGAAATCGTTACCACTAACCTTACTGGCTGGAATCAGATCCGTCCCTGCGATTGTCCCACCGCTGTTTGACGGCGACGGTTCATGGATGCGCTTTGTCATAAAATAATTTTTTGGGGGTCGAGAATTGCCTACTCCAATAAATATTGTCTTTACGCGTTCTAGACAACTTTTGCTCAACGATTCTATGATTGCTGTCTAAAATTTGGAGCGACCGCGCAATTAGCAGCGATCACAACTTTTGCCCCCGACCGTTAGTGCAGTCATGGCACAGAAGAGAAACACAACTACTACATATTGGACCATTGGCAGTGCTAAAACGATAGAAAAGAGAAAGCGCTACAAGCAGAAAGCAAATTTCAACTTTCCAAGACATTTACTACGCTTACATGGCCCTTAGTAATTGCGGCTTTTTCGATTGTGGCCGGCAAAAAAACTGCGACTTAAAATCGGTTACGTTTCATTGACGTTCACAAGTTCCGGGCCACCTCGCAAGCAGGGCCGCCATAAATCCACATTCTGAAAGATGACTGACTCGGTGAGAAAAAAAGCCGCAATCGAAGCAAAACCACAATGAAATGCGCCATGCAAACACAGCAGGTTAACTACGTTTTCGAAAACAAATCGCAGTACCAGTAGTTTGCAAAACCTCCGCATCAGATACAGCAGTTCCACGCTGGACGCCACACGCACGCGGTCATAGCTTTCCAACAACACACGCTGCGAAACAAGCAATGAATACGTGGCCGGGAGGTTGCGTGCATGGCTCACACCTCTGGCAGCAATGCTTTGCGCAACCGTTTAATTAAACAATCAAGATTCTTTTTTTGAGAATGAAGCCTGCACTGCAACCAACCGGTGGTTCCTTCATTTACTTGAACTCTATGATTTGACATTTGCACGTCAACCTACAGCGATATACAATTAGTGTGCTCTAATGCAGTTGAGCGTTTTGACTGACTTCTTCTCTGGCTTCTGCGAGCTGGTCTTATGCCACCTTTTCATGAACACTGAAGGACAAACAAGTTCTCATTGCCTTTGTAGAAGTATCTAAAAAGGGCATTCTATCGTTCCGCAACGAGCAAAAACAAACTCTACGCTTCCGCGACGTAAACTAAATGTGGAAAATAATTCGTGTTTGTAACCATCGGCGTGATTCAATATCACGCTGCTCACTTGTTCTGCAGCACGTTTATGAACATAGGAGAAAAGCATCCTTACAAATAGAAAAACAAAAACTGATAATTTGTACCAAATGGATTGTCAAATTTACGATGCTTTATTCTGATTGGCTTAACCTACACGTGAAAAACGTTTATTTCTAAACAAACTCTTCAAATATCCGACATAACGATATCAGTATTACGCAAAACCAGCCCCAACAGAACCGCGCTTCTTTGCCGCAGAGGCTTTCTACGTTTAAAGTGAATCGGATCAAACGGACCGCCACCGCCACACCCCTGCTGCTCACGAATGACTGACGCCGAGCGGTCCAATTCCAACAATTGGAGTCTAACTGACTGTATCTTGTTTGAAGCGTAGCAGGCATACGCCAGATAGGTCTTATACACTCAGGTCTCATATATACACCCGTCTGACTTTTTTCTTCTGTTCCAAACCCGAATTGTGTTTATTCCTCCCTGATCAGTCCAGGGGCGGATCCAGCCAACAAGGTTTGGAGGGGGCGATTTCAGTGATATTTGGTAGTCAAAGCTTATTACGGATTCCACTATTGCAAGAGAGATGAAGTATACTTAACAACACTGCTGTGGCAAAACAATTGGTGGCAAAATGGCGTTACATCGCCAATGCTGTTTTCCGAATTGTACAAAATCATGGTGAATTAAGTTACTTTCGTAGGTTTTAGGGGGGGCGATCGCCCCAATCGCCCCCCCCCTGGATCAGTTATACAAACAATCGGAGACTTACAAAGAATCTCAGCCCCATGTAATCGGTGATAAACACGTGAGAGGCGCTTATTATAAATTCAGTTGCGTATTTGCTGAACAACGGTTGAAGGTATTAACAGCTATAACGTCTGTTATTACACTAGTTTATGACATGACCATAAATTTGTGCTTTAGGCAAAAGGACAGCATCCGAGAAAAACAATCCGATTGTCTAAAACATCCTCTGATCTTCTGCTTATTCTTCCTTAAATCAGCGGTTCCAAAAACTTCTTTGAGCGAGACCCAAATCTGAGTTTGGTGAACATTTCGCGGCCCAAACCTCAAACAGCGTATGTTAACAAGAAAAAGTAATGGATGCTTTTTGCTTTCTCATTGATGCTTTTTGATTTCTGGCAGTAAAAGTTCGTTTTGATGTCAGGAGTCTACACTTTTCTCAAGTAGGCTACCTGCGCTACAGACAGACACAGACAAGCAGTGGTACTTGTGAACTTATAAATCACGTTCAGGGTTGGCAGGTAGTCATAAGCAGAAAAGGCCAGATGAAACCTTAAAAAAACAAATAGCACCAAAAAAGCCAAATGCAAGATAAATGCACAACGACAACTTTAAAACACCTAAACGCGCTTTTAGAAGGCAATACAGTATATACAAATTTTATGCATAAAAAGAATAAAGCGCACTCGAAAATTCTCAAAACTTTTGGTCTTGCTGAAGAGCAACCTGAAACTGCAAAGAGTAACCTGAAACCTAAAAGCATGAAACAGTGAAACAAAAATTATAATTTCTAGTGCAGAGTTTCGAATAAGAATTTACATTCTGTGCCAGAAACAGTGTCTAGAAATCTGCCAGTGTCCAGAAATCTGCCAAACCGACATAAAAAATCTAATCGGCCAAAAAAGGCCAGAAAAAGCCAAATTTCATTTGGCCTTTTTTCAAAAAGTAGAAAAAGGCTTAGGAGTTAAAAAAAAGCCAAAAATTGTAAATTTGGCCTCAAAAAATCCAAACTGGCAACACTGATCACGTTATCTTTCACCACGCAGCTGTTAAAACTCCCGGATGAAACGTGTATGACGCAATAATTCAGTTTATGATGGAAGAGATTGATACAATTTGACAAGAGGAAGAAAAGAAACGTTGAAAATATACAATCCTGGTTTGAATCGCCTCGGCGCGACCCGTTTTCTGACTCTTCGCTGTCCTTGTTTAGGTCGCGACTCATACTTCGGGAACCACTGCCTGAAATAAAGTGAAGAGTGAAAGAGGCCATCGTGTTTTTTTGAAAGAGCAACACAAGTTTTCTCATCAGCTTTTCTGCACATTAAGCAACAAACCTAGACACGACCCAAACACCGACAAGTACAGCCACCCTGAGTAATAAATGATGCAGTGACACGTTGTACACTACATGAAGTTATTCGATCACGACGGTATTAAATCTTTGCCAAATCGCAGTTTTTGCAGATAAGGTTTCTTTTCTCACGGTCAACTGAATTTCTTGCAAACCGTAAAAGTGAAGTGTTTTTAACTGGATTCCATTTTATGCATGTACGAATGTTCTCTGGATTGTATTTATGTTGTACCTACTGTTTTTTTACACGAGATATACCACTGCCTGTGACGGACTTAGACCGAGCAAAAACAGCTCTATATACCATAAAGGCAGTTTGAGATCAAGAACAGTATACAAGCACAATGCACCAAGTCGTGTGATTAACTAAGCTCAAACAAGAGAAATCTTTTGTGAAGTTTATTGAATGGAAAGATATTTTCAATCGTCAGGTATTAAACTCTATACCTGATTTGACAGTTCGCTGATGGCCGTTTCAAAATAACTGCTGGCCAGTTTAGCGTCGGTGTGAGAGCCGGAGTATGGTAGGAAATAGGAAGGTAGTGTGTAGCAGCCTGGAACGTGAGCTACGAATAAGACGCTCACTTGACCTAAAGTGACGACCGAGATGGTAGCCTATGGTTTATTGAAGCCCCACTAAAATAAAGAGCTCAAAATGTGAGCAAATCATGTTTTGAAGCAAATTGAAAAAAATGCATGGACATTGGTTTATTTTTTAGGGGCAGCAAGAACATGCATTTTAGGCAGTCGATTACATCTCATCCAAATAACTTGGTTCACCTATATCTTTGCCAACACTCGCAAGGCGCATAAGGGATTCAATTTGCAGGATACAGCTTAGAACTAGCGGTATAGTAGTTTCACCTGGTATTTTGAGATTGTTTTAATGGTTTCCTTATTGAATTAGGTTGAAAATATGCAAAATATGACTTTATGACCTAAAATGGAAAATTTGACTTACCAGGTGAAACTACCATACGCAATTCCCCGGGCGCCAATTCACTATGGGGGCGCTGAATCACTGCGGGAGGCGCCGAAAAGTCCCAACACTATTACAAGTACTTTCTTCAATACAGTAAATTTGCTTCCGAAAGAACTAAGGTTCGAACACGGGGGCACCAAACTTGTTTTTTGCCCCGGGCGCCATCTAACCTCGTCACGCCCCTGCGCACAGGGCCCTTGTTTTTCCAGAGATGCCGTGGGGCCCCTCTTTGAGAGTTTCGCACTGAGTTTTTGCTTTGTTTTATAAAAGCTGATGAGACAGTCTGGAGCAGGGACGCATATTCCAGGTGTGCGGCGAACACCCTGTGAAAATGAACATGACGTGACATTTTCCTGATCGTGCGATCAAGAGAAAATCACACAAAATCGAGAAAGATAATTATCCAGGATACAGCCCTGAAGGTGTGCGCCTGATGTAATCGGCTGATCGTATTCGAAGAGACATTCGCGCAGACTGCTTTTGCAGTTGTGAGCTGCGCTGTTCCAGGGCAGAGTGAATTTCACTCCCTGTTTGTTTCAATTTAGAAAACCTGGGTGTGCAACATTCCAAGCGCACACCTACAGGCTCGAAAACTGGTAATCGACAAGACATTCGCGCAGAGCCGCAGACTATTTTTGCAGTTGTGACCTGCGCTGCTCCAGGGCTGAGTTCATCTTGCTTCGGTCTGTCTGCCCTGGGTGTGCGCTATTCCAGGCGCAGACCTGGGCTCAACTGCGCGTAGTCAACGAGATATTCGTGCAGACTGTTTTTTTAAACTGCGTTGTTGTAGGGCTGAGTGTATTTTACTTCCTGGTTTTAATAATATCATAATGGTAAGTTATTGCGGACTCGTGGACCATATCATAGGCACAATCAAACAATGCATGAGCACAACAAATGTTTGCCATAACTCATTGCAGAATAGGTGTTTGCACATGATCACACTGATAGGAGGAAAAGCATTTTAACAACACCCCAACTGTAGCGTCATACACCCATCATAATACAGGGATCCAGCAGTGCGAGAGAAATGATGGCATTCTTACATCAAAATTTTGAGGTAAACAGCCAACCGATGAAAGGTAAAAAGTAAAAGATAAGTCTAATGGGGGTGCACATTGGCGCACAGATGCATGCAAACTGTTCCGATCAAGGTTTCAGATGCTTTGCAACGCATTTATCATGATATCGACAGCCAAATAATTTTCCTAAGTTTTGAAGCAGCCAATTAATTTTCCTAATTTTTAAAGCAGCGCACTGGAGTTTTTCGTTGTTATGCAAAAACGATACTGATAGTGATGAGACGTGTACACTGGTACAACGCAACAACCAGGGGTGGATTAAGGTTGTGTGGGGCCCCTGGCTGAAACTTAGAACGGGGCCCTTTCTGTAGATAAAAAACTGTCGTTAATAGGGAAAAAAATAAATGAACAAACTGAAGTATTTGTATTATCGAAAAAAAGCTTGAGCAAAAAAACGAACCGTTAACTAACATGGACGTCACAATATGAATGAAACCCATTGATTTCGAGTCTCCATTTCTTGCTGGAGGATGAAACCATATCGATAAATGTTCACAAAACACCGGTGGAATGTTTTGATTATACACTGGCACCCCGTCGACGACCACCCCGCTATCACGACCACTTTAACGCGGTCTCCCTTTGCTAATGCATTACCTTTTGTTTCACTAACGCGACCACCCTGTATCCAAACCGCGGCCACAGTCCAGCTGTTACAAAACTGCTAATCGAGCACCGCGTAACACGACCACATATTCTATCGGTATCCTTACGCTGGAAAACTGGTAACTTGTCAGCAA
>JGI24159J19872_10008105_pt1 | contig 13742 bp, 7 predicted proteins | sample Ectturendosymbi4_FD_19872 | JGI IMG/M metagenome (IMG submission 19872) | reverse complement strand
ATATTGGTAAAGAACCTGTTGAGAGAATCTTGGTTAGGAAATAGTAACAACAAGTCATCTACGTAGCGGCAAAGCAGGTCTGGTCGACACTCCGGTGATGTCACCGCCAAGGCCTGATCTACAACGTAGTTCATGCATACGTCAGCCGTTTTTCATTTTTTCACAGCGCTTTTCTCCTGAGTGACCAATAAGAACTTGCGGGATGATCACTGCAGTTCAATTTGCAATGCACTGGTGATGATAACAGGAGTTATCGAAAAGTTTGCCATATGTCGTTGATATCGTTTCCTGTTAAATGTTCAGCACAAAAGGTTGTTTTCTTAGTTTCGAGTGGTAAAATGAAATTTCACCACGTTGGCCCCCCCTGGAAAAATCGTTTTGGCTAACCCTGCACAAATCTACTACTGCCCCCTTGAAAAAAATCCTTCCGACGCCTGTACCCAACACTTAGGTAGCAGGTGAAATTTTCTGCAGAAGTAACGATGCACTGTTAGTTTGTCGGTGGTCGCCTTGGGTAACTTGTACGTTTGAGCTGCTTTAGAAGGAAATCGCAGGAAAAGAACTTAATATGGTTGAGCACTGTACTTTACCTACGTTGACTATGATAAAGGTTTTATTTAATGTGGGAATGAAATGTCCGATTTGGGTCGATACAGACTCTTGCGCAAACAGACCCAACAATCATATTGTGATCGCACCATCGTCCAATAACAAAACAAGAAAATTTCGCGGGGATGAGAATTACTCATTATTTTCAAAGCTTAGGGTCAAATTGTTATGCACTGAGTCTATTGGTGAATGTCAAAAACAAAAACTACACGCATTTTCGGTAAGGTTGCTAAGTTTTAGCTGACATATTGGCTGTTGGTGTTGGTAGGTCACAGTAAGCTTTTTCACAGCCCTAAACGCTTTATTTCAACTCTAAACCTACGTTTTTCGGTCTGCATTACTCTGTTTTCGTAACTGCCGAGTTTGGTATTTCAAGCCATTTTACAGATGTCATGTTTATGTTAAAAACGAACAATAGTACCTGGTGAATGCGAATGATAAAAGAAGGCAGCGAAGTTATGATCTCAGAAAGTGATTTTATGACTTTCATGTCTCTCACCCCAAACCTTTAAGTATGACACACAAAATGCAGAAGCATTCACTCACAACTCGGCATAGAGGAGGCGTTAGTAGATACGTACCGTAATGTAGTCGAGACCGTAACCTCGGTGCCGAGACCTGTTATAGCTTCAAGACTGCAACCAATACCGAGACCTCATCAAAAAGTCCGAGACCAAGACCGAGACTTGAACGTTCGAGACTCGAGACTTGAAAATTTGTCAATTTTGCTTAATGTTTTCTAAATTTTGCAAATAAATGTTATCACCACTTCCCCGATGAACGTCTATCGAGCTTCTGGCCCATTTACCACCTTTCATGGTTTTTCCGTACCTGTAGATACAGAAGACAGGAAATAAGTTGAATTTCAGAAGTTTTACTAAGCCATATTTTCGGAGATTCGAGGTCTCATGCAAATAGGCTTGAGACCGAGACTGAGACCAGCAAAAACACGTCTCGAGACGAGTCTCGAGGCCGAGACCTAGTCTCTGATACGTACTGTCCATGCCGGAAATGAAAAAAACACTGGGAAAACTCACCAGCAATTCGTGTTATTTCTCACCATCTTGCCAAGGTGTTACATAATGGATACAAAATGAAGAGATGTGAAAAACACCCGACATTAGACGTGAGCGGATAGAACTTTAAGACCAACGTACACAACGTTGAACAAAGGCGTGAAAGTGTTTCCACGCCAATGTATCGCCTTCAAAGTGCAGCCTGATGCTAATGAATACCTGCGTTTTGGGAAATGTGACGTAAACTTCCACAGACGTTGCTAGAAGCAGTCGTTTATCATATTAACCTGAACTTACCAATAAGATGCTTGCTTCAGAAAAAGCAGCATTTTGCAATAACCGTCAGAATGAAACCATCAGAAACTGTCTATTAACGGGAAAATGCAGTTTAATGAAATGAGCAAAATACTGCCGTTGAAAACTAAACTTTTATTTTTTTTTCTCTAGATTTTTTATCACATTTTTGGGAAATTTTTCGACTTAATGCAAGAATGTTGTCACTATATACTCAATGCCCTTGCAAAATTCCTTTAATTTGCAAAAAAAATTATTTTTATAAATAAACGGCTTTAAGCTCTTTTATTGTTTTGATCATATCATTTGGAGAAATAGTCCTTGGCGACAGCGGTCATCTCCCAATGTGACCTCATCATTACGCCTCATGGAAGCTGATTCGATGTTAGCAAATCCCATGTTCCAATTATGCGTTGCGCGTTTTCAGGTAGGTACGTTTTCTTGAAAGTATTACAAATAGAAACTCTGACTGCTTCGCCAGTGAAATGTTTAACGCCATACGCAAACTCAGTTTGCCAATACAAAACAAATTCAACAATTTTTCAATGAATCAAAGCACTCCTGGAAAAGTGGCGACCAAGCACTCTTCACGTGAGAATCCCTCAATCTCGAACACGCTTCCGTTGCTACAGTAGGGTGCTTCAAGCGAGATCTATCGGTTTTCAACGGTTTAATGTCATTGGAGCTGTTTTAATTTCGCCAACGCAAAATGTGGAACTGTTGCCATGCAGCAACTTGCCCATCACAGCAAAAACGTCCGGCTTTCGAACTCAAACCGCAGTAAATGTTTGGACAACACTGGAAAGATAGACTTTAAAAGACATATTTCGGGTATAACAAACTCTGGTTTGCGTCAGTGAGCACGAGTTCTCGAATTCCGTAAGGCACGTCTGTGAGAAAATTGGTCTTGACTTTGAAAGTTTACTTTTTTTAAATTTAAACTTAAAAGCTTTCTAATATAATAAATATTTCTGTAACAAATATTGGGATGAAAGCTTTCTAGTGCAATACATTTTTTATGTAAGGCGTATCAGCCTAAAGGACGTCTGTAAGAGGGTTTTCTGCGAAACACCAAAAAATTTGAGCAAATGTTATCATGTCAATCTGCAGCAAGCTGAGTGCCAAAAGAACTTATAGTTTTGGGTTCATATATCAAACGAGCAGAACCAATTCAGGGCCAAACGATCCGCGGTTAAAGACCTGCGAGTATGTGAAGCTCGCACACGGATCACTTAACGGTCTTTTCTACAACGCTGGGAAATTGCAAATAAATTGTTATGAAACTACCAAAGTTTGAAGCAAAACAATTTTCAGTTTTTGATGCCGCAGTTGAATTGCACAGAAGTGTTCATGATTCATTTACTAAAATGTTAACCATCATCGAAGAAAGATAAGCTAGTTACATATGATTGAAACTCAGCATGAAATGATGTTTCTGTCAACATGGGCAAAACGTTTGACTGGTCGTGGTCGGTGTCGGCGATGAAGCCTGACTATTGTGTAATTGAATTGACCGTTTTGAAACCGATTTTACATGAAAATAAAGTGGTTAAGTCTACTTGCCTATTTCGCAAAAATTAAACTACAATCACACAACCTCCCTATGAAAACTACGTTTCGAATCATTAAAATTTAATTGCTTTGGTAATATTTGACTTCTCTATGAAAAAACATAATTTGCAAGCTTTTTCAAATGTAGGGAACGCAGAAGCTTATGAAGTTATAAATCGCTGTTTTACCAGCTGTAAGCAGAGTAATTGAATCTATCTGTTTCAAACCCTTTAAAACCCAAATGCAATGCTGTAAGCTTGAAGCAAATTCAAGATATATTTGCAGTTGCTGTAAAACCTGAAGCATCATTTAAATACCTCGCTTTAAGTATATAAACTCGTTTTCAAACAAATATTAATTTTTTTCGCTTTGCACTTGCATTTAAAAGAACTTGAACTCCATTGATATTGCATGATTTTGGACAAAATTTTAAAACACCATTTTTAGAGGGTTTGAAAGTAGATAACTACGGAAACTTTTATCGAATATTAAGTAGAATATTTATGGGGTTAACTAACTTTTCACCCTAAGTATTGGCTGCAAAGCTGATTAAAAAGAGTTGAAATCGCCTTTCCGATAGGATGCATTTTGCGCAATCAATTCTACTCTTAAAGTAGAGTCTATTACTCGCCTCTTAAAGTAGAGTCTATCGCTTGCTATTTCAATTAAATCAATGGTTTCAAGATCTAAATTTGCATTTCTGATTTTTGCTTTTGAAACGCATGGCTGTAGTCAGTAATGGATTTAGGGTGAGGAAAATGAGACACTTGCCTCGGCCCCTCTTTAGGTTTTCTTGGCAATTGTGCTTCATAGCAATGCTTTAAGTTCAATCGGGTATGATCCAATTATCACTAATGTATTACTTTCGACAAGATGCAATTCTCTCAAATAGATTTACAACTGAAACTACGTTCGGTGCCAAAGCACTCTTTTCTACGTATGTGTATATATGCACAAAGCGCCACGTACGCTAATCTACATACTTCAAATAACGTCTAGTTGCGTGGTGCCATGGCATACCTTTCCTCCCGGTAAGTACATAGGTTAAAAGGTGTCGAATTTCTGAGCTCGTCTACCATAATGTAGAGTAGTCGCAAAAATTTTCTGGTGCAAAAATAATTTTGAAACTTGGCAGGGAAGGGAAGGCAGGGTTGCGTTGGCCAGCAGATTGTAATAAAAAGATACGAATGTTGGAGGAATCGTTTTGGGCCGGAATTGTTGTATAGGTTATTATTACTATATATATATGTGTAGTTTCAAAAGTGGGACATTACAAATACATATGCGATTTGTGGAAGGTAAATATTTTCTATGATTTTCAAGTGGCCTGAGCGCCTACTCTGTCAACGGATCATTCTCAAAATCTTTGCCTCAAACCTCCAAAATCTTTGGTCCACGAACGACTTTGGTGTAACTTTCCACAAAGAAGTGTTGCTTTACTGAAAAAAATAATCGTCTTCATGTAAGGAGAAGCTCCTTTGCGATCGCGAAATAGATGCTGGTTGTGTTTTTGCGCATATCTTAAGATTAAACTTCTGAAAACTTGCCGCATAAGCTAAACCTTTATTTTTTTTGAGTAACAATATAAACACGAAGCTCCACGGATCTTTAACGTGCTGGTTGATCCTGAAGACTTTACATGCTGGATTTGCTGGGATTCCGTTTTCTAATAGAAGTAATTGGAAATCATGCAATGTGTATGGCACATTTGCTGTTTGGTTTTGATTTGCTGCGATAGCGGTGAGTGTATTTTATTTCGATTTGATCAGTGCAAAAAAGCAGTTGCTTTGAGAGGAACACGACAGCGAGAAACACAAATAAATGCCTCCGTGCAAGCACTGCGCGCATTTTTGCTTTCAACATGAGTGTTTTTATCCCCTTGACGGTAGTTCTTCTGTAGGAGTTTCAATGCCGGTGTTATATTGCGGTGTATTAAACAAGGTTTTTCAAATGAAAGCATTAAGCATTTAAGTGAATCATTCTTGTTTGGTTTATCCCCAACAATAAACGATTAAGCCGTGCTTTTCATTATCTGAAACAATGCATTAAAGGGCTTTAGTCATGATTAACCGCCATGGAAAATATGTTGCGTACCTGGCAATACATGAAACATTTTATTGATTTGAGAGATTGTCATGTTTCACAGATCTGAAGAAAAACGGCATCTGGAAACAATACTTACTTCAAATGCTGATTTATACAGTTAACCTATCCCTTCCCTGATTATTGAGGGCATCAATTTCACTTCGCCTCTTATAGTGGAAATACTTGTTGCCTTTCTCTCACTCCATCATTGCACTTTGTACTTTCTAATGTAAATCAGAAAACAAATCAAAGTTAAGATTTGTTTGTGTTGCAGAAAGTGATTTGTACTTCTGCCAGAAACAACAATTATATTATAAGTTTTCTTCTTTGCAAACATAAAATAATAGCTTACAAATTTTATAACGTTTACTGGTAAAAGCAAGATCACTACAAGAGTATTTGACAATGTACAGCAACCTATCTTCGTGTGGTGGTAAGCAAGGAATTGGCTTTATATGTTAGTACGAAAGGACTATTGTTTCCCTCGTTGATACGCAAGAAGAGTTTGTTTGCTTTCTCCATTCTTGTTTCAGCCCGTCAACTTTTCACATGTAAGCTTTGTTTGCAAAGTCAGGACTGACGATGCGTAGTGTTACGTGAAATATTAAAAATTGGGCATTGATCCCTTGCTTGTCTCACATGTGGAGAGCAGTTACTTTAACTAAACGAAAAACAAGAAAAATAATCTTGGTTCTGTGGCCACAAATGTCGAATCAAGCAGCTAAAGTAATAAATCAACCTGCTGATTATTACCCGTATTTTCGAGTCATAATTGGTAAAACAACACGGGAAACAACAGAATGAAAAAAAATGGACAAGTGACTCTTGCGCGCTCTGCAGCTGATGAAACCTGAATATGAAGTGAAAAGTCGTCGAAAAGTTAGTGCTGAAGTTTGTTTAAAATAAAATTGCTTACATGACACAGCTGCCGAGATACGCGCTCGTGAAGGTTTCATAAAAAGAAACAACGCTCGTTGTTACAACACTACTTTAATTTTTAGGCTTTGTGAGTGGACAAGCTTGTGGTTCTCTTCTGAACGGAATTGGTATAATTAAGAGCGAAGGTTATCCTGAGAAGTATCCTGCACATCATGATTGTACGTGGACTATAGAGGTATAAATCATTCCTTTAAATTCCACACCTGAGATAAAAGATCATCGCATTCCGCTGACTATGGTTTGATGTACCACGTAATCATTGGCAAATAGGATGCAGAGCATTTTAAGGCGTATACTTCCGTACAAATTTCCTGAAGAACATAATCTCATTTTGGTGCAGGCAGGAGACAGCGATACCGTTATTTTGAAATTCGATGACTTTAATATCGAACCAGCTGAAAATTGCGAATTCGACTCACTCACAATTTCAAACAAAGGAAGATTGCAAAGGCATGTTTGCTTTGACATTTTTGTTTTTCTCACTAGCATCAGTTTTCCACAATTCTCTTTAGGTTTGAACGCTTGTAGTGCAATTGTGTTTAAAGTGAAACGTTTTTGTTGTTTTTGAAAAAACGGAACGAGCAATTTGCGACAAAGAGCGAAAACTGTCATTTTTCAAGTATTTTATTACTTTTCAAGTATTTAACTTTGTTCGCTTTAACTCTTCTTTTCTCCGGTATTGACATTTTTACAGAAAATTCGACGCTGGTAGTTATCCTGGCTGTGTTTCAACATGAGTTACTTCTATTTTCTAACCACAGGTTTTGCGGAGATTCGCCATCCGACGTTAGTCCGAACGGAACTCTGCATCTCACAGGACAGGTTGTCTTGAGATTGACTTCAGATGATTCTGTTCAGATCAGAGGCATAAATGTGCAATATGAAGGTGACATGTTTTGTATCCTTCTATTTATCTAAATTTTAGACATTGCAAACATCTTGGAATTCCTTACGTTTTGTTTCCAGATGGTTTAATTTATTTCAATACTGTTTTTCGATTTTTTTTTGAGAATGATTATTGATGACCGCAAAGGCAGCAGTTTTAAATATGAGGGTCGCTTGTTTGAAATGTTCTGTAGTTACAACTTTCAAACATTTCAAAAAAAATTAATCGTTTTCGTTTCATTTTTGGGTCTGTTTGTTTCGCAGTTTTTTCGAAGTAAAATGATTGTTTTCAAGCAACTCTCTGTAAACTACTTCATGATATTGAAAGCATTCCTTATTATTAATGATACGACAATTAAAATAAACTTTGCTTTCGGCAACTAACAGACGTTTACAGGCTGTATTGTAAAATATAGGAATTTATTCAAAATACGCTTTGATCGTTTCATGCTATTTCTTCTGAGAGCAGCAGCAAAACACCTTGACACTCAATCCAAGCAACTTGGCTGTCCATAGTTGTAGATGGAACGTCTTCAGTAAATCACAATCATCAAAGCGGTAGCTTCTCATTGGACAACTTCTGTCGCCTTGTTTTTCTTTTCGAATTTTTAAATTGGGTCTTTCTGATGTTTTTCATGTTTTCATTACTTTTTCATTCGCCTCACATCACGCCACCACAGATTGACTCCAGTAGTCCTTGCAACATGAAAAACAGAACCACAAAATGTGTAGTCCTTGTTTCTAAATTCATTTCACGCTGTTTTCAAGTCCCCACAAAGGTGACACGGCTGAATCTACCAGCAATTCTTCAATAGGAAATCGATTTCACGTAACACTAACGCATTCACAGTTCTGAAAACTACATGCAATTCTTACGGATGAAATGTTGAAAGGCGAAAACAGGAGGATAGAAAGCAAGAAAACTGAAGTGTAAAATGAATAAATCAATTACCACACAAGTTGCGACAAGTAAAAACTGCAAAATGCGTCGTTCTCAAATAATTGCTTTCAGTAAAACCGAAAAAGCATCTGATGCTTATTACCGAGCCACAAGCTCATATCGACAGAATTGTATAAAATGTGCTTTTCACCAGACAATCATTTGTAGAGCAAAACCTTTTCAAAAAGTTACCTTCCAGCGTAGAGCCACTTAAAAATCTTGTCAAAGGCAGAAAAACATATCAAAGAACACAGGTGGACGAACGAACACTGTGATACATATGTGATGTTAGCAAAGAGCGCACGCGTAGGTGGCGCCAACGCGTTTCTCTGATGCTCAACTTCACTGCATAGTGCTGTCGTTAGGCCCAAGTACATCGATTCATAACATGTATGGGGGTGTGGGTGGCTGCGAACGGCAAAGGGCTATTTGGACTGCAATATTCCCTAAGGCCAAGCTCGTACAGGCTTGCTTGTTTCGTTGCCTTGCAAAAGAAAATGATTTACAGAAGCCTTAATTAGTAGCTTTTATATGTAACGGATGTTGTGGAGACGTTTCTGTGAGTATCAGGGAAAACAGGTCTGTAACAACCTTGCGTGAAGACTGCCTTCTACGCAGTGGATCATGCGTCACTTTTGGCAAAATACGCTGACTCTGGGTACTACTCTGTAGGTTTCACTGCGTGAACATGTTGATTTGATACGACCCTGAGCGTTCTACAAAACATTGTGGTTTCATGATGTATTTTATTCTGGGAATGAAATGCGTCGACCGAAGCAAAAATATGGTTGTTTGAGGAAAAGTCTTACTCAGCACTGGAATTGCGGATTAGCTATTTTCGATTTTTAAGTATCCAAAAAACTGCTTTTTGCGATTGGCAAGGCAGAAAAGAGTTGCTTTGTCGCTTCAACACTTATTGTCAATCATAGATTAAAGATCTGACGCGAGCGCAACTCTTTCGATCGTGGCGTAGTTTCGAGAACAAACCATCTTTTGACCAATGCATCCGAAAAACGATGAAAGATCTAGTAATACTGTTTAAATCATTATACGATTAACCACAAAAACGTCATAAAATGCCCATATTCTTCTTTACGTTGTTAATTGTACAAAAAGGTTTTGAAACTACACCATAACTACCAGGATCACAAACATTTATTTCTGCACATTGGGTTTCAAGGTTCTAGGTTAGATTAAAAAAAGCACAGCTATATTTATGACTTGGTTAAGAATAGAGTTACCATCATAAAAACACAAACATTAATTGGGTCTCAAACGCGGATGCAACTGTATCAAGAGAAAATTTCACTGTGCCGCTCAAATCGAATAACTGTTCACTGTGTGGTTAAACTTTAGCTTGTAGGTTTTCCTATCTTCACTATAACATAGGGTTTAGTGCAAGGGTTCCCAACCTGTGGTACGCGTACCACTAGTGGTACGCGTACCACTAGTGGTACGCGAAGGGCTTCCCGATGGTACGCGAGTAACTTCCATTTTGTCACAAAAACCTGGATTCACAGCATTCTTGTTTACGCATCGGGTTTTGTTTCTAAATAAATAAATTTTCCTGCAGCCTGCTATTTCTATTGTTTCGTAGCATCATAGACATTCGATGCGCTGTTAACAGATTTACGCCACGCATCGACCAACTGGTGGAAAGCGAACAAAAACAAAAATTCATTAAATTTAATTGTGGTCTTTTTTTGTTATTTGAATGCATATTATTCTTCTGAAGAGACTAAGATTCGATCAAATTAGTTATTCTGGAAGAAGTGGTACGCGTTGACAATACGGAACACCCAAGTGCTACAAGATCGTAAAAAAAGTTCGGGGAACTCCTGGTTTGGTGGATCCAAGTAAACAATGTACAATATTGCAATTGTTGCTAAAACGCGGCTCTTAAGACTTGTAAAATGTTCTTTCTTTGAAATCAAATGCAATACCCTCATGTGCTTTGAATAGTTGAAGAGCAGGACGATTTTCAACAACTAGGCTGCAAAAAGCATGTAGTTAACGTACTGGCATTTAGGGTTCATTATAAAGTATTCTGGTGTTTTTTAAGTTTTCTTTTCAGTGGTCATTGACCCGAATCCACCAACAACACCAGTACCGACAGTCGCATTCACTACTGAGGCAGCAACTCAAAGCACCACTCCTCATCCCGAAGTCACATGCGATGATGAACCATGTCAGAATGATGCTGAATGCGTATTGAGCGGAAACGAAGTGTCTTGTTCATGCAAAGACGGATTTGAAGGCGATTATTGCGAAATAAGTAAATGTTTGTTTTGCATGCTTTTGTCAGTTTTTTGAAAATTCAAGTTTTTGTCTGGGGCCAAAGACTTAAAAACATTTTTTCTTTGCATGCTTTCTCCAGCATTTTCCTTTACTTAACTTAGAATTTTCTTTTACTGATTGCCACATCAAACGATGTGGTATTTATGATTCAAATTTCATCCGAAATTTTCGCTCTAGGTTTTACTTGATAAAAGTTTTCATGCAATCATTCACTGTTTTATTATTGCGTAATCCAAGTGCTACAAGATTTTGTAGAGTCCGATATGATTGTTCCACAGTATTTACATTGGTTTCTGTTTCTGGAACAAGTTTGAACAGATAACTGCTGTTTCGTTGCACTGCTCTTTTTCACACAAAATTTGCTTCTTATTATTTTTTATTGTAAGGTTTCTTGATCTCGAAGGATAAGTTTGAAGCTGCTAGAAAAAAATTGATTGTTTATTTAATTTTCCAAAGAAAAACGTTAATCCACTTTTGCACAATGTGCTGCTCCATTTGTTATTACGAAATCGAAATTTGCGTTTTTAATTTTCTTCTAATTTTCATTATATCTTCAAACGACCACAGTTTGCAAAGGATCTGAGCTAAAAGATTATGTTTGCTGGTGCGAGTGTTTGTTGAGCATACCTGTGCATTAACTTCAACGTGCATTAACGAAACTACATGAGAAAATTCCAATAATCCACCTCACAACATTAGAAACTTACATGCATCGTACTTCATTACGTAGAAGTCCCTGGTACTTACAGCGACTAACATCTTTTTCGGAATTCATTTTTGATGAAACGTATTGCAATACATTAAAATATCATTATCTTGTGAAAGATGGTAAGATGGAGTGTTTTTTTTTGCTACAAGCTTTCCACACCATCTCTCTGCTTATTAATTCAATTTCGGTAAATATTGATATTTTATGCCTTCATTTAAGTATGCAGCTGAAATTGAAACCTACTAAATCATGAAAAACACAACTGTATTCTCATTGAAGTAACTTGCTTACTTGTGACAAATGTTTTCAATGGTTTTATGCAGGACGTGCTATAAACTCGCCAAAGGAGGTTAATCTGCACTGATTGCAGATACTTGCATACATTCGGGAATTCGCAGAAGTCCGCATGTTGTATTCTCTTAAAATTGGGGTGAACAAAGTACTAGACCGGGATAGCGGAGGTTTCATAACAATGCAGGTGCAGGAATAGGTAAAAGAAAAAGCTCTTTGTGCAGGTAGATGTGTATTGACCAAAACCACAATAAAGCGACCAGCGTCATTTTAAGTGATCTTAACATTCCAAGTTCACTTGAGTCTTGCAGACAATACGCATATCCTAACTAGCAACTTTGCAAAAAAAGCAATGTTGCTATCATTTTGTAGCAACAATCATTTTTCATAAAATTTTGGAGCGTATCCATTGTTTATATTTGCCGCATCCAGCTTTAAATGCTGGATAACGTATGGATTATGATAAGAGCGGGGCAAATGCAAGGAAGCTAAAGGTTGTGGTCAGCATTTGAAGATCCTGGGCAAAGACAGGTGACTTTTCCGGATTTTTAGATTGGATTAAGAACAACTTTGATTTCTACAATTGCGCAAACTGGGCAAACGTTTTGATCATCCTGAAATACCTGCAATTTACAAACTACTTGTCAGTCGTAATATATCTGATTAGAATTATCATGTCCTTACAGATATTGACGAGTGCGCATCCAATCCATGCGCGAACGGCGGAACTTGCGTTGATGGAGTAAATTCATGGAGTTGCGAATGTGTTGCTGGTTACACTGGAGAAACATGCGCAGCAGGTAAACTTTATTGAATTTAGATCACTTGTCCATAACAAGTCAAATTTTGTTGTTCCCAACAGTCAGTTGTAAACCTTAATGCTAGCCTGCCTCACATCAAATTTCGAGGTTGTCAATCAACAATATTGAAATGTTTGTCGCACATAAAACTTCGAGCGTCTCGGAGCATGCGTTACATCCTGTTTCAACAAAATCTGGGATTGACGTTAAGAGAGCTATATTTTTTTATGAGGGGTGAGGGATCGCAAGTTGATTACATCAAGCCTTTCAAACTAATTAAATAAATCATGCAAGCATGTAAACAAAAGACTTGGAAAAGCAACAATAACGTCTGCAAAACACTCGACTATCCCAAATGAGGTTTTATGTGCAATGCAGTTTACCACAATTCATCGATACAACATAGATAAAGAGAAAGTTACTGATAAATATTTGAAAATACGAAATAAATACAACATGGGATTAATTGAGGACGTTCATATTGTTAAGTTTTAGACCAGTTCAAACCAATTGCGTCAATTAGCAAATCCAAAAAGCAGACAAAACAAACCAAAACATGTGTATAAACAGAAAATTGCAAATATACAATGCAATAGTAACCGCTACCTTAATGCAACATCACAGTTCGCGTCAGGCCGTAGAAGTAGTGTTAACAGAGCGTCATCACAATCTACCTAACCTCCATCAGAACATCTGAATTCACTCACATAAGTATGATCGCATCAGTGACAGACAGCATCAATACAAAGCCCACGCAAACAAAATAGTGGAAAAACAGCATTATCATCCCAGAACCTTACTTTAAAAAATACGCCAACAAGCATAATAATAACGACAGTACAGTACTAAGAAGGTACACATAGATCTTGGTAAGTCAGGAGAAGGCTATGTCTTGGTTTAAATCGTTAATGCTGAACAGAATTGGAGCACTGAAGCAAAAGTTTAAAAAGTTTTTTATTTCAGATCACAAAGCATTGAAAAGAGATATATTACAGCCAGTGGTGGAGAAACCTTTTTGAAAGTGTTTGGCAACAAGTGCACGTCAAAAAAAACATGGAAATATTTTGTAGTATGTGACGTCACAAGCATTGAAATATGACATCATCAACTTTTGTCAGCATGTTTAAGCAATTTTATGTGATGTTTTATAAGCCCTCAACGACCCCTATCTATCCACGCTACGCTGACTCGAGCACATAAATGTAACTAGTTGTTCTTAATCTTACGCAAAATTCATTCACAAGCAAGTAGGCCTACACAAACACAACATTCACAAAGCTGAGGGAGCGCCCACATATTACATTATCAGATAGGGGTGACAGGCT
>JGI24159J19872_10008103_pt1 | contig 13743 bp, 13 predicted proteins | sample Ectturendosymbi4_FD_19872 | JGI IMG/M metagenome (IMG submission 19872) | reverse complement strand
ATATTTAATTTACCCTGATACTTAAACATATAGCCTGATGTGACATGATGAATACAAAACATTCAGTATTTGTTATACTAAATATATCCTGTGACATATTTTCAAGGAGCTAGTGAAATAATTATATCTCTCACTACTATCACCACTGATGCCAGAAAGTTGTCCAATTTTGCAAGCCTGATTTATGAAGATTAGTGCAATACACAAGGGTTCTTACTTCCAAAACAACTATTCCTAACACTGCCAAGCCACTCCCAGCTGATCAGTAGCCAATTCAAAATATTTAAACAAACCTTCTTATCACATGTTGTGCACAGCTTTCAGCCTTTATAATGAATGAGCATCTTCTCAGTAATGCTTTATTTCTACACATTAAGGGATATCTAAAACTGGCAGATAGCGTACATTTCAAAAAGTATATTTTAATTGCTGTAGTAGGCTATCTTCTACTTCTTTCACCACTGATGACATGTAAAATGCAGAAGCAAACGGTTTTTGGCAGGGGGTGATTTCTGAACATTTGGTTAAGATTCTTGCCTTCAAAATAAGAAATCCTAGCAACACTGCCAACCCAAAGCCCTAAACTGCTATCAACTGTAAAACTACCCATCCTCGCCGACGTGCCTTGTCGACTGGTAATTATGTTGGTATTACACTTCTAAAACTGAACTCAACACACAGTTAGAATAACGGCGCAGTCGTATCTTATCTGGAGACAGGCACTGAATGCCAGCCGTGCTAGGTGCTAGCCTAGTACCGCGCGAACGAGACCACGCACACTTCATAACGAGACGTCTTCCTGTCGAGGTGGCCAACGCAATGGCTCGTTCAGGGCGCTGACTCAGCAAATCACGTTCAGAAACAGACCACTCGTTATCCATATATGGTAATGAGACAACGCCAAACTGACCATGTAAACGTAGTAAATGTGACGTACAAAACAGAGTTGACCAACGTTGTTGCGCTGAATTTCTTCACACAGTTTGGCGACGCAGCCACGGGTCAGACCCTAAAGTAGCGCCGATTGCAGTTCTATATTATCGGGACATAAAATAATCGTCACGCATCTATCTTGGGTTGGCTTGCAGGACTATTACCATTTTGAAAATCTGAAGTCTCATTAACTGTAAATGAACAGGACACACAAACCATTCTTGACATCAAAATAACATGCTTGCCACCCATTCCACCAACTAGCTTTTTTCACAACAACAATTTAACTTTTACAGTGTGCAGCACAGCGGCCAAACCGGAACACGTACTTTGAGATGGTTTTCCTGGTCGCGGCACTGATCTGATTGTAAAGAACCCTCTCGGAAGGCGACATTTCCAGCTTGCACAAGACCACCTCCTTCGTCGGCAAGTCGACGATCGGCTTTCCGTCCACTTTCTGATCCTTGGTGCGTCGCATGCAGATCGCTCCCAGCAAGCATTGCACTCTCCTGTGGGGCCGACAAGTGAGCTTCGGGGTGTAGTGGTAAAGTTTTGAGAGAACCGTTTAAAAGTATTACCAGGCTTGTCCATGGGAATGGGACAATGAACTTGAAATCTGTCCCATCGTAAGGGACTTAACGTCATATAGCAGGAATTTTCTGAAGTTTAACACCGTTTTCATATGCTCACAGCACAGTAAATATCAGACTTGCAGGCTCAGACCATGGCCTAGTGAAGTAAAGACTTGCCCTCGAAAATAAGGTTGTTGGGGTCTATTTTAGGTGACAACTGAAAAAAAGCTCACCCAATTTTCGTAAGTCCCCTAATTGGGGGTTTTGGTGTGCCTTATCCACGATTCTGTAGAAGCTAGACATTAGACGTGCACATATTATTATATACTTCACACATTACTACGGTCGTTTCATAGGAATCCCATTGGGTGGGAAGGGACGGTCACAAGATCCCGTGGGGATGAGACAAACAAACAGTGTACCATGGACAAGCCGGCGGATTCCTGCGCGTTGCTTGGTAGGATACGAGGCTGAATGTCCAAGTCAAAGCATGGGCGGTTTGGGAGCCTTCATGTACCATGTCAACCAACTCCAGCAGCTTGGTAGTAAAATTACACTGCTAACTTAATTTCGAGGGAAAACACGGTCATTATTTTTCCAAACCTGTTTTTTTCGCTGAGATTTTTTGGTTGTCTGTCCGAAAAAGCCTACAAACGTTTTGTCATCTTTCGTTTTCGGGCATGTTTCGGGCGAATTGACTCAATTTTTTTTCGGTCATTTAAAAAAATTCGGTCAACGACTGAAATAAAAAATAGTTCTGAACGAGAGCAGAATATGACTTTGTGAAAAAGATTGTTTGCCACACGCGGCCAGCAGGTAAGCAAACGAAGCGTTACTTGAGTCAAGCTACGCAGTCCTGATTGTGACGTACAGCTTACTCGCACAAGCTTTCACATTCATACCAGAGCGACATCGGCATTAACCGTTTGCACACAAAAACAACGCGACGTCCATTACTTGAGCGCGGCTTTCTCGCCGTTTTTCAGCGGCCGTTCAACGATCCTTCGCCACCACGACCTCTCGGTGAAGGGCTCCAGTCCAAGAAACGACACCAGAGAATAGAGATCCTTGATGGAGTTCTGTATCGGCGTGCCTGTGAAATAAAAGCTTAAAGTCTGCTGCGAGCGAACGATAGTGGCGTCACAAAATGCACAAATGAATCGCTGGCAGTGTTCCCTCCAAGGCGCGCAACTGCGCAGTACCGCCAGATCATTTGCGCAGCGCAATCTCATTCTCGCGCACTTGCAGCTTTCCAGCTTCTGAGCTTCCGACCAAGATTCAGCAATAAAACTGTACAAGTATATTGTTGCGATCGGAAAGCCCGAGCGGCAAGTGCGCAAAGCTTCACACTGTGGCAGCAAGCGACAACAGAGATGATACGCCGCGATCATTGTGTTATTGCCTGTTTGTGCCACATATATATGAGTATTGTTCTTCGTGAACATCCCGTTCGTGGTGAATCGCACATTCAACACAACGCCAAAGGAGAGGTTGCAACAATATAAACATTGGAAATGCAGGAAAACAGAGAAGGAATGTAAATTAAATGTGTACTTTGTTCGTATCTTGATAACATTTTGCACTATTCTAAAAATTCACAAAGTTTGTAATTCATTTGAAACTCTGCAAGCTCAGTCCTAAAATATACATGCTCACTAAAAAATCATTTGCTCAATGTAAAATTTCGACGAGGGAACACTTCTCGCCGGTTCTCATACAAATTTGCGGAATGAAATAAAAAGAATTCCGTTCGGAAAAAATTGCCTATCAACATTTGATACCTGATAGAACCCACTTTCGCGGAGACTTGAGCGCGTAACAGGCCTTCGCCTGTAACGAGTTCGGGTTGCGGATCACGTGACCCTCGTCGAGAACGACACGCAGCCACTTGGTGGCGTACAAGCAGCCGGATTTCTGCAAGTTTCACAAAAAACAGCAAGAAAATCACGTTTGGGTTGTTTCTGCATCTCAACAAAACCCCAAGGAAATGACACATGCCCGCAAACCTTGTATTCGTTGGCAAGGGTCTGGTAAGTGGTAATGACGACGTCTTGGCGGTTCAGGAATTCCGTTTCGAATTGCGTTTTCGACGTCCCGTGATAAACAACCATGCTCAGCGGCGCGGAACGACGAAGGTGTTCCTTGACCTGGTGCTAAGTTATGAAATGCCAGAATCAAATTAAAAAGAAGATTAGGTTTGCAAAGTGGCAACAACTGCTAATTCATCACACTTTCACTCGTCCGCTGGAGACAGGTTCGATGACGCGTTGCTATGCTTCATCACAGAAAGTTTTGAAAAATGCGAGGCCAGCGCTGAATGACAACATCATAATTTATAAGTTCTTTATTTTCTCTAGCGGTACAGTTGGCTGAGCTCGCGCCGCCAACCCAGTAGACTGGGTTCGATTCCCGGTCGGGTCTTACCGAAGACTTGAAAAACGGCAACTACGGCCTGTCAGACCTCGTGCTCGGCGTTGATGGGCACTGCCATTGACTCGCCACCAGTGCAGTATTCACTGTAAAGTATCTGTGTGGCCAGCGGCGCGAGCAAACAGAAGTGGGCGCTGCAGATCACTCGTGACACTCCGAAAGGAGTAGAAAAACCCGAGTATAAACGAAACTGAACAGATTCACCTGCTCTGCACAACAAACTGACCAGTTGGCACCGAGTAGAAAATGTAACCGCACACATGCAGGACAGCCTGCACGCAGTTGTTCAAAACGAGCTGCTGCCGTTCGCAGCACCACACAGAGACACGAGCCAAGAACCGTACCTCCCAATTCGATATGACCGACAGCGGGCAGACGATCAGCGTTGGTTGAGATGATCCTGGCAAATAGAGGTTTGATGTTAAAGATTCCGAATTGCAACACAGCAGCTGGCATTTTCGGTTAGATCGTTCTATTTGAACGACGCTTCCGAGCGGGTTGTGGAGCTCGTACATATGTCTTTGCACGATCATCAATTACTGAACTGATTAAGTGTAATTATTTAACAGTAACAAAATTTGTTTCGTGGCCAGTCGTAAAACCACGACAAACGTATCCTGATGTGAAGATGGAGCAAGTCGTCCTTGTACAAATAATACCTGGGCCACGTAAGAAATAGGTTGGAGCGAGTTGTTTGGGTTCTTGGGGACAAATATTTAATGTTGTGCACTGGGCTGCTTCTGAAAGCAGTGGCGTAGCCAACCCAAAATTTTTTTGGGGGAAAATGGTTGATTTTGGGAGAGAAACAGTATTTTGTTTGGGACACCACTTCTCAAAGCACAAAATGATTAGATATCTTAAAAATTTGGGGGGTCATGGCCCGCTGATCACGCCTATGTCTGAAAGTTGTGCAAAATACGACGAGCGCCTTGTCCGGAACATGGATCCTTTTAAGCGCTTACTGCGGAACATGGATCCTTTTAAGCGCTTACTGCACAGTAATGAGTGAAAAAGTCACTCTCTTATTCGTGACAAGCATCCGTTCAAAAATACCTGCTCGGCTTCAGACAAACAAAGCAAAAGGGAGACAACAGTCGCCTCGTACTTTGCATTCATGCACTGCAGCGGTCGACTCACCTTTGATGAAAGAAAGTGTTTCGCTTCCAGTAACGGCATCGTCGAAATCCGAAGTCGGTGATGAGGCTTTTGTTCGTTCGTGTGCGATGTCTGGAACAATTGTTTCACGGTTTTCACAGACAGATAATCACGGTCAACGCTTCTGCGAGAAATCACCGCCGGCATAACTATACAATCGGTTTTATGAGAAAGCGAAAAGAATGACCACAAAGCGCAGCATCGTTGCTGATCGAAAGCTGCTTTTTTCTTCGATGAGACATTTCGGTCATTTTTTCGCTGAGACCTTTTGGTCACTGAGACATTTCGGTCATTTGTACCGTTTGCACCGTGGTCACTGAGAGATTTCGGTCATTTGTACCGTGGTCACTGAGACATTTCGGTCATTTGTACCGTAGCAGTATTGAAACTCGCTGCAACACTATGCATTAGTCCATATTTCTGACCGAAATGACTCAAAATTTCGGTCTATGACCGAAAAAAACTAGATCGCAAGAACTTAACAAAAACTGATGCAACCCGAGAGATCTCGTGCGCACGCACGACTCGTCAAGTGCGGGATGCACGCAGCGTTTCACATGAGTGAACCCAGCACGCACGGAGCGTGCCAAGGCCTCCACTAAACCAAGGCCTCCTGTAAACCACAGCCTCCACTAAGTCAAGGCTTCCTGTTTTTCTAGGAGGCCTTGACTAAACACACAACGCCTCCTGTTCCCGCGCAAGCGTGATCCAGCATTTCGGTGTACATCTGATGAAGCACATCGTGCTTCCATGAACTAACAACTGGTTCTGGGCGACGCGTTACCTAAACGACCACGTCACAAGCAGACACGCACCAGGCAAATAATCTTGGTCGTCGTTCGCGCGTTTCGCCTTCCTTCGTGGTTTTCTTTCTGAAATAAACACAAATTTGATGCAGTGAAAATCAACGACAACGATACAGAAGTTTATGAAAAAACGGACCAAAATTGCTGACAAACCAGCTGCGCTTAACGCGTCCACGTAAATCGGCAAAATATCCACAAAACAACATTATGATGCGAACCTTTTGCAGGAACCGGTTCTGAAAGGTCGAATCCGACCAGTTCATTATCATATTTTGCCGGTCGTTTGACGTTCCTGTAAAAATGATTGCAGTGAACCGGTTTGAACTGGTTTTGATCAACACGCAACCAGTTTGGTGCTGAGGACGACAAAACCAAACAATTCATACAGAAAACAAAAGCAACCCTGCTTGGCAGTGACAGCCTACTGTAGTGTTTTTCAACCTTTTTGTTGCCGCAGTGAAACCTTCCGCAACTGTTTGCGTTGCTCGTGGAACCCTATGCAATGATCCAGGTGTCTATATTGCTATAACCGCATTAAACTGTGGTGGTGAATTTCGTTCCAGGCAATTTCGGTCTGTTTCGGCGAATTTCGGTCTGTTTCGGCGGAACCCCTGGCAGCCACTCGCGGAACTCCGGTTGAAGAAGATTGGCGTGCGGTGTTTTTTACAACAATTTGAAACAGACAGATGAAAATCGGGCGCGGACGCAACATAGGTGAAGTGAGCGCTGGAGACGGAACAACAATAATTCTAATTCCAGTAATTGCTTTGTAAACGGATTAGGACATTCAATCAGGGTAGAATGGATGCAACCATTCGCTTTACGGATTGGCACTTCAGAACTTGTGCTTATTCTACTGTATGTGCTTGCCCATTTCGCCTAGAGAATTTTGCGTGTGCGTGCGCGACTGCTCGCACACAGATCGGGTACGCTGACCTCATTTCCCCAGTCGAGTTCTTTGTATTGCCAGCGCACGGACCACGTGGATGTTTCTGGTGCTGCTGATCGTCGAAACATTGTCTGCTGCTAATCAGAAACCTCTTGTAAATAAAGATTTGTGCGCCAGGAAATCTGTGAAAACGAACTTTGAAAAGGGTGAGAGCCAACGCCTTGCTTCGGCTGGGCAACTTGAAGTGTCAGGCAGTTTTAGTTGGGAGTCGAACAGTACTCGTATGACTAGCCTGCCTCGTTGTGAGCAACGTTTGGGGAAACCGGCATTTCTGCATGAAACGACAACCTTACTCACAAGCAATCTCTACGCTGGCTAGGTCGGACCTTTGCATTGGCTACCCTCAAACCCATACAAGGGCAAACACCAACTGAACTCTACAACCCCAGTTTTTTCAATTTCACATCTTAAAATAATGTTAGCTTTCGATCGAAATTACAACCATTCGTGACTTTCTTAACGCGCAACTCCAGAGTCCAGTTGACATATGTCGATGTTCGACGCATGATTCGTGTCAACGATCGAGCTTTTGTGGAATTTAGAACTGAACTTGAATGACGCCTGTTTTCAGCCTCAGTAACGAATTTGTTGGACAGCAACACGCGAAACAAGTCACATGCAGTCGCGGACACGCCGTTGCACAAGGTAAGGAAATGCTTGAATTTCAAACCTTCTTGGTCGGGGTTTTCCTCTCGTCGCGCCCTTTTCTTTCATCTCAATATTCGCGTCGCAGGTGACGGAGAACTTTTCATCAATAACTGCATGTCAAGCGTTTCGTTTATTGCGCCGCCAACGAGTAGGAATAAACGGCTTTGCATAACAACTAGGCCAAGGCAAGGTGTGGTGTAACCTTGGGATGACATTTCAAGGAAACTTTGAACAAGTTTGAAATCGCTACAAAACAAAAAGCACCTCGCGTAATAAATCGCACAAACCAAATCCCTTCAGATAAGGTTGTTTTGTTTGCTAGAAGCGCTAGCCTTCCTAGCAGGACTCTCACAAATGCAATTCCAAAAATCCCCAGAACAGTACCAAAGAATCCCTAAATATGCGGTGGTGCACCATGGTAAGTGTCAAAAATAGAACCAAACATATTTGCAAAATGAACTGAAATGATTCATTTTACATTTTCAAACTTTATCGAAATCTTTACAAAACCCCTACAAAAAGTCAGAACTTCCAATCTAGGGACAAAACCCCACCGCTCCTGGCAAGTCCTACCCCGCTCGTCCTTAAATCGTACCGCGTTATAATACTCAGCGAATATCAGCGAAATGCGTGCTGCAAGTGAAGATGTTCGCATGTAAACTCAGGTCGACTGTTTCGTCACTATGACCACAAGAACAGTTTTCTACGTTAGTTGGATTCTTGCAGTCGTGCAAATGAAACTAAGAATGTTGACCTAAGGCAGGGGTGGCCTAACTTTTTGATCCGAGGGGGGAATTCGCGACTACCTGGTCACAGTGCGATTTACGTGACAGGAAGCAGCCAATGCTGTTGCGTTGCTGTCCACAGTCGGAAACGTGGTGCTTGAAAAACATGCAAGGTATTTGGCGGGACAGATTAAATTGGTCGGCGGGCCGGATGCGGGCCTTATAGTTTGCCCACCGTTGACATAAGGTATACGTAACTTTATCAACAAAAGTCAGTCCGTACCCCTTGACGCTATCACTCAGCTTACGAGGTCGTACATGTGGAGAGCACGGTTTGAAAAAAAGTAAGCGTTGATAATGATGTTTTGCGCGTAAAAACCCTGTGCAATGCTCCACACAGCACTTTCACGTTTAAAAACCAGAGCTACCTGGTTGCAAAAACGTGCCAACAAAGCTTTATACCACTGTACAGTGCGTTGCAAAAAGCCACATGCTTGATAATACTCAGTTCTGTGGAGGTAGTAATAGACGACACGTTACTAAGGCAACTGAGTACCGTACGAGTCAGTGGAGTAAAATTTCAGCATGTAGCAAAGTGAGTCGTCATTAAGAACTCTTGTTAACGAGTGACAGGGTGCCAATTCTAACGCTGGCTTCCCACAGCGATCCGTTCACGAGCAGCTACTCGTGCTTTTATCACACAACTGCTGCTTGTTGCGTGGATGACTCGAGCTGACGCCAGCGCAGTATCAGCCTCGGGTAATTCATCATAATTCAGCTGGGTGATGTTTTACGCCGAAACTTATTAATCAAGGCATGCAACATCAGCTGCAAACATGTAACGCAAGCTGCAGGGGGTTGGTCGTGACGTCACATGCAGAACGAAACCGGGGAAGCGAGCAAACCATTGTGATGGTGATGACGCCAGTGAAAAAAATGAAGTTCATGAGAAAATGACTGGCCGATAGTTTTACGGCGGGTATCGCAAATTTCGTGTGTGGCAGAAACGCGACGAGAGACGATGGTTGCACAATTCCAAAGCGAGCTCATGCAAGTATAGTGGATGCAACCAAAGCCTCCAAAATATAATCCTGTTTTTCTAGGAAGCCTCGTTGTAACCTTCAGCTTTACGGAATTAGCATTTCCTAACTCGCTCATGATTGTTTTCTGCACGTGTGGCGGCCTGGCTTGTGCAAACCTGTCATTTACGCCATGGGAATTTCGCCGTGTGTGTGTGTGCTCGGCGTTGATCGGGTGCTCTGACCTCGCTTCACCAGCTGAGCTTTTTGTAATGCTAGCGTACGGACGTGACAGACCACATCACGTTAGCTGTTTCTACTGCTGCTAATCGTCGAAGCATTGTCTGCTGCTAATCAGAAACCTCTTGTAAAAAATATTTTGTGCGCCAGGAAATCTGTGAAAACGAACTTTGAAAAGGGTGAGAGCGAAATCGCTTTGCTTCGGCTTGGCAACTTGAAATGTCAGGCAGTTTTAGTTGGGAGTCAGAACAGCACTCATACAATACAAGGCTGCCTCGTTAGCAGTGTGTGGGGAAACCAGCAATTCTGCATGCAACGATAAACTTCCTTACAAGCAACCTCCACGCTGGCAACCCAAAACTCTATACTGGTTCCCAGAACGGGAATCCTACATCAGTACGTGGGCCGAAAGTTCGTTTGAATAGATTTCCTGGTGCACAAATCTTTATTTACAAGAGGCTTCGGATTAGCAGCAGAAACAGCCACATGACCATGGCTAGCATTGCAATAACTCGACTGGTGAAACGAGTTCAGAGCACCCGATCAACGCCGAGCACACACACACACACGGCGACATTCCCATGGCGCAAATGACAGGTTGGCACAAGCCTGGCCGCCACACGTGCAGAAAACAAGCACCAGCGAGTTTGGAAAACGCCAGTTCCGTAAAGCGAAAGGTTACAGCCATGATATAAGATTGTCCTCCCATCGGAAAAAAAGAGCATGGATAATTTCACGAGAATTAACACAGAAAAACACGGTATGCCAACAAGCACAAAACAAGAAGAAACAAGGGTAGGGTCACTGAGTTGGCCAGTAATCAGTGCACAGCACTGTAGCCCCTGGACAGTTCATTTTGAAAGGCGTGACCAATACGTTGGGTTCACTTTCAGCAGCAAGGATTGCAAGAGTGGACAAACATTCCCCACCTGCTAATCGTTTGCCCATGCCAAAACAGACTGCCTTACGTGGATAAAGGACTCAGTCAGACCTTTCAAAAGAGACCATGTGATCCAAAGCTGGAGCCCTCTTAGGTGGCACTAGGACAGAGTTGGCTCGGAAATAATAAAGGACATATTTCCCAAACCTTCATTATTTCCAGTTTACCCAAAACTGCAGAACTCCAATTCCATCACCGGCTGGCGCCCGCAGTTTGGCGTCACGCCCAGGACTTGCAGTTGCATAAAATAAGGAATTTTGTGATCAGTGACATTTACCAGAACTTAACGGTGAATAGCCAGTGCAAAATTTCGGGGTTTTGTACACAGGGGCATTTTTTCGCTAAGCAACTACTTTTTCAAAGTTTGCGAAAAATCCGTCGAAGAACAGAAAGTGAAGTACAGTCGCACGGTTGCCTGAAACGGTTAAGAAGCGTGTGCCGTTTTTTCTCATTCAAAGCAAACATTTGACTTTATCAGTCACAGTGGTTGTTCAGTCAGGCCAAAAAGCAGCAAGAGCAAACTTCTAGCCGGAAGCCTAAGAGCCATAGCACGCTACCCTGTCCTTGGACCCGACTGTGATCAAAAGCTGTCTGCAAGCTCTTGCTTCACCTAAACTATCCTCCACGACGAGCAATCGAGGGTGAAAGTGAAATGCAACACTGGCAATCTCTTTGATGGGATTGAACTGTCGGTGACAAATTTGTTCGCAAACTTTAATTTTTCAGAGTTTGCCGAGCAAATCTTGCAACAATTACTGTCAAAATGCCATGGTCCAATTTACACCTGAGATCCCGTATGTCATTTCCCGATCACGCGTGTTTAGGCTAACTACTCATGCTGGAATGCGTTTGAATAAAATTGCCCTTGGTTTGTTCAACCTGAGGCTTTGTATATTCTTTTGACTTTGAGTCACGTTTAACCCAACACAAAAGGCATGCAAGCGCTGTTTTGGTCGCCTGACGCCTGTGCCAGCATCAGCGCGCGTCTAAATTCATATAAAACTATTACTGCAGTGTCAACATGCAGTTGAGTCCACTGCAGTACATACCACAATCGTCGTCAGTTTCGCGTTGAAGCTTCGTCTTTTCCGCAGTCTTTGATTTCGTATCAACTGCCTGACGTTCTTCGCTGAAGTAGAAACACATTAAGAAAGCATTGCGGGCGTAGTCGTAAGTGTGTAAAACAACAGTGGATTGTTCCTGTGAGCGTCAGCGGCAAATCAGGGCAAACGCTAACTCAGAAGCCTGCAGCTGGAGTGCTTGCTGTTGGGAGACAGTTGCGATGGTGAATGGAGTAATAAGCCTGCTGACGGTTGCACGAACCATCAGCGGGAAACCAGTAACACTGCATAGGATTTTCTGGTTTTTTTTGACTTCACCTGAACGGGCGTTCACTGGTAAAGCAGAAAATGAACAGGTGGGCGCAGATCCTGAGCTTAAGTGTTAAAATGCTTGTTATTAATTAGGACAAACCTACTCCAAAATGACTATCACTGTACAAGGACAAACACACACTCTTTTTAGATTTCCATCCAACGACTTTCCCCTGAACTGTAACCGCGTCATTCAACCTTCCGAGGGGCAGGTACTACTTTACAAACTTAAGGTAAACACTTCTGTCGATGGTTAACGAAAATGGAGGCATCTCCGACGCTTTCAAAGTCGATTACACTTTAGAGCAAGCGTTCGACCATGACGCAAGTAGAAAGATATTATAATCATGAAATTTTTAACGTGTCAGCCTACTGCGCATCAACACAAACACGAAATTCGAAAAATGCTCGGGTTCTAAGGTCACCTAGTTTTTCGAGGCTAAAGCCAGAAGCTCAAAAACGGTAGAGGCGGAAAGCGCAGGAAATTTGTTCATCGTCTGTGGGGAAATCCCAGTTCGATTTTAATCAACAGTACAAAAAGCGAAGTCCAAACTTCATCGCAGTAGATGTTACTTATTCTTTGTTGCGCCGAAAACAATTTTCCATGACGCGCAGGCAGGCTACGCATGCGACAAACGCGAAGTCTCACCTGTCAGCATCAACAACAATGACAGGACTATCCCGCGCCCGATCCAACTCGAACAGAGGTCTGCTGTCGGCGCTGTTTCCGACCACGAGCGAAATGACGACCAGCGTTTTGCCCTGAAAATTCACGTGCAACGGTCTTGGAAACAGTCGTACTGAGGATCAACAGCAAGTTAAGAAGACTGACTCTGGAAATTGTGTCAAGGAGGCTACATGCGAGCAACGTTGTCAAGCATGCAAACAAAACAAGTTGGTTCACCAGTTTTGCGACAACAGATGCCAGGCTGCCTTGTTGGTTCGGGGCTAGAACATCAAGAAGTAGAAAATACGAGTGCAGTATGTCAATACTGAACGTGCAATTTAAGTCCGCATTTTCCATGTCTGCTACAGCAACCAACGAACCCAGACCAAAACAAGATTTGCTCCCGAACTGAACGAAAACATGACGGTAAGCATTCACAGCTACTTTCGCTAGGCGCGCTATTTCATCGATTAATGCCCGACAGCATAGGCGTAGCCAACGGGGCCATGCCCCCCAAATTTTAGAACATATAGTTATTTTGTGCTTTGCGAGGCGTTATCCCAAACAAAATAGCGTCATTCGCCTAAAATCAAACATGTTGGCCCTACAAATTCTGGGGCTTACTACACTACTGCCTGATAGACGCTCCCGGTTCCGAAGCAGAAAGCATCCTGCAGTTGCTGCGATTCGCAGATCTATATGCCTAGCTCATGTCGCAACCACCACGAGACTTACCAGACCCATATCGTCAGCCAAAATCCCGCCCCGCACTCGAGCAGGCTCCGTGACTGAGTGAAAGTTGGTCACTGTATTTTCGTATATCGTTTTTCCGTCTACACATCACACGTGTTCAGCTGGTTGAAAAAAAGATTTTTATAAAACGCCAAAATTACACTTTTCTTACACTGTGAAAACATCGAAATCGCCGAAATCTATTTGTGTAAGTTGAGACGTGTTTTCGTAGCAACGGTGTTTTATTTATTTCGCCTGAAAACTACGATCTAGTTCGAGAACCTTTGTCTACGACGTTCGGATTGCAGTGCAATCCTGGGCGATCTTTGTCGTTGTCCAGGACAGTCAAACAAACTAAAGTTTATCTTGACTTCTCATGCATTTTTTCTCCAAGCATACTGCAAATGCTTTCCACTATTCCTCGTAAAGTGAAGCCATTGCCAACATTGTTTGTCGGCGAGTTTATCACGGGAATCCGATGAGACCCCTGGAAAATACTTGCTGCTGTTGGCTGCGTGATGACCGCGGACTTTGGGCGGGGGGGGGGGCATTCA
>JGI24159J19872_10008100_pt1 | contig 13747 bp, 7 predicted proteins | sample Ectturendosymbi4_FD_19872 | JGI IMG/M metagenome (IMG submission 19872) | reverse complement strand
TACTATGCACATAGGTACATTGCGCTTAATTAATTTAGCAAACAGCAGGTTGTGATTAGTTCTGTCAAATGCTTTAGATGCATCTAAGAAAGCTGAAAACATATGCGTTAGGTGCACCACAAAGAAAGGGCTCACAAAGGTGCATCACGCACTTGTCACACTAAACAGATAATTTTTACAAAACTTTCTGTTAGCATAAATGAACCATTAACCAACCAATGACTTTCAGGATTTAACCGAGACTTTGCACATTCTAAAGTGTGGTGCCATCAGACCACGTCAAGATAATTGTTGTAATTGGTTGATTATTTGTGATTCATAAGCAACGGACAATGAGCAATTATCAACTGAATTATTTAGCTGAGTTACTGAATTAGGGGCTTGCTTATTTAGACCCGGGTACTTACAGACATGGGTACAATTAGTTGGGGGAAGTGTCAGTAAATAGGGTGCATGCGTTTAAGTGTTTAAGTGAGTAGGGTGCATGAGTTCGTCAAAATATCTTTAAGGGTGCTGCACCGTAACAAAAAGGTTGAAGAGCACTGGTCTAGTAGGCAGGTGCGTTCAAGATTTGACCAGCACCCTTATGACACTTTGCTAAACCTTTTCCCAAGCCGTGGTTCAGGGCAGAGATGTTAACCGCCCCGCGTTCCGCGCAGTGCGGTTTTGGAAAATTTGACCGCGTGCCTGCCACACCGCGTGACTTTTAAAAGTATTAAGCCACGCCAGCGCCACGTGGACATTCATCTAATGATGAATCTTTGCAAAACAAAGACACTTTTCAGAAGTTATTGTCTTTGATGACAACAGTTGTTTTTCTTATTTATCCTACAGCTTTTTCCTGCGTTTTAGGACCAAAATTCGTCTCTGGGCCAAAAATTCGTAGGGAGAATATTGCTGTTATTTTACCTCCAGGTGGCGTGTTGCAGTCACTGCTCTGATGCATGCATTGGCCTGCGAAATGCGAATTGCTAGTCCAGAACTGTGGATAGCTAACCACTGGTGTCAAGGCTAGTGATTTTTCACTAGATCTAGTGATATTTAGACCGACCTAGTGATTTAGTGATTTTTCACTGCCATATAGTGATTTTTTACAAATATGAGTTTGAAGAAAATCGGTTGTCTTTTTTCGAAGTTTCCAACTTTTCAAAGATTTTCAGCTTTTTTAAGACGTAAATAATTAAAATATTTGAATTATTGTGTGTTGCTTGAAGATTTGCACCAACAAAGCGAACAACTGTTTCCAATTTGAGTTTCTCATTGTTTTCACTTCCGTGTTGTTTATTGCTGCATTATTGGCCATGACGGTATTTTAAATTTTATTTCTTTGCAGGAACACTGCCGTGGAAATAATTAAATGTTAGGTTGATTGATGTAAAATACTTCGTGAATGGTGTGGTTTTCAGCTCTTGAGCAAAGCCTGATGATTGTTGGTATGAGATTTTCCAGGCTTTATCATGATCTATTTTAACAAACTCGTAAACGATGCTGAGCTTTTTTGAAAATAACGTAAACAACTGAATCATTTCAAGCAAAGCTCCAAAATTTGACACAAAGATTTTAAATGTAGTGATTTTTTTTCAGATGTGCTGAATTTTTCTGGATGACACTAATTGGAGGGCCGGCGGGCAGGAGGGCCGTGTTTCCAAATGAAAAACGTGAACTTTCGGCGGGCTGGCAGGCTGCACAGAAGACAGAGGGCAGGCCGGCGGGCTGCATAAAAAGTCAGTCCAGCGGGCTGCGGAAAAGGGCGGGGCGGGCTGCAGAAAAGGCGCGCCTTTTTCCGCTGCCCAGCTTAATGTGCAGACCGCCGGCCCGCCTTAATGTGCAGCCTACCGGCCCGCCCTTCTGTGCAGCTCACCAGCCCGTGGAAAATTCATGTTTTTCATTCGGCAACACGGCCCTCCAACCCGCCCGGCCCTCCGTTTAGTGTTTTCCAATTTTTCTTGTGTATCTAATGATTTTTGCAGAGAACCGTGTGGCAGCACTGTAGCTAAGTAACTGGTAAGCATCTAACTAGGAAAATGCGTTCAGGGCTGAAAGTTTTCGGTTCAGGGCTGCATGTTTAAAGGTTTGTTAACTACCCATTCTTCTATATAATGTGAACATTGTTTAGTATACTATAAAAAATGCTGCTTTGTTTGAGTGTAGACAAAACTGCTCTGAATGTATGTCATCCATTGACAATGAATTCAAAATTCAGGGTGACTGAATGAGGTTTAAATTTACACACACATCATGACCTTGCCATGCTGACTAGATTTGCGATAGTTGGTGAAGCATATACAGTAGTGCAGGGGTGGGCAAATAGCGGCCCGCGGGTCAAATGCGGCCCGCCACAGCGTTTTCAGTGGCCCGCGGAAGCATTCGGGAAATATGATAATGTTCATACCTAAAATTTCCTCCAACATAGCACACTAATGTTAGCGCTAAGGCTAACTTAACCAGCACTTGCTTCTATTTCTATTAGAAGGAATGGCCCTCCACTAAATGCTGCCTTCTCAAAGTGGCCCCGAGCAGAAATTAATTGTCCACCCCTGCAGTAGTGCATCACCTAACCAATGCTCAGTTGCAACAGGTACAGAACACATACGAAGTTTACAAAACTGTATAAAACTTTGACACATGACAGACAATGCAAGCAGGGGATGTACTGTACTGTACAATGCTTCAGGTGAGAGGGTGCAAATTGCAATTGCTGTTAGGGGGTAAAACTCTGGGATTGCGGTGCAGTGCACACGTGGACAAGGAAATGTACAACAAATGCGGACACGGTGCGGACAGAAGCTGCTGACCTGATGTGGTGCGGACAGTGGGCACAAATTTTCTGTCCGCGCCATCTCTAGTACAGGGATCAACCCAGAAAGACGTCAATTTGCTCTCCAATATCCAAATACCATTCTTTGCATGCAGGCTATATAACTATGTTCTACACAAGGTTGCTATTTCATAGATCAAACCATGCAGGATCAAATATCTAGCTCAGCTTACAATACAGGTAGTCAATAATTATTCAGGGTTTTACACATAAAACATTAATCACCATAAACTTTATATTAAAATCTAAAATGATTCATTAAAATTTTGGGGAGTCAATTGCCTGATATTACATTTTTCCCTTCCTGGTAGCGATTCTGATTCAGCTTACTTTGGCATAAAACCCTGAGAAAAACAGTTTTGATCTTATTGCTGACCATTCTCTCAAGTTCTTTATATGATTGCAGTGAGAAACCAGCATTGATAAAGGCAGTGGTAAACCTGCAGCACTCAACTCACAAACCTAAATGCACTGTATAGGTGTCTGCAGTCTAAGATTCATTTATATGCACTGTAAAATAAAGATTTCCTATTACTAAACTGTTCAAAGAACTGCCAAAATTTCCAACTTTTTTAAAACTCATTTGAAGGTTTGCTTTTCAAAATAGAGCTTATATCAATAAAACAGCACCAAAAAGATTTTTGAAAGTGCACACAAAGGAGATAGATGTACGTTAAAAATGGAGGTGATACTGTAGTTTGGTCATAGTCAGACATGTCAGCCTGGTGCTAATGCTCTCCATATTTTCAATCTTATTTGTCATGTGTTGGGTTATGTGATTTGGACAATGAGATTGTCATGTCATGTTAGCTTTTGGCTTCACATACACCAAATTGATTTGTGATGTAGGAAAAATTAAATGAAGTTGGAAATATTTTAGACATGTGGCAGATAGTCCAGATACTGTAGGTTTGATTTCATTATGATGCAGTTTATGCAACAAACCTAAGCTAGACCTTGAATAACCAAACTATTAGGAAATCAACTCTTTGCGAAGTTAAGTGTGTTGGTAAATGATTCTACTAAAAGTAATTTGTTGCATACATCCATGCGTAAATAGTTAACTCAGAGCATCTGCCTTCCTGTAGTGTGTTCATGTAGTTGAGTAGCTGTTGCTCTCAAGAGCTGTACAGGTAAGCCACTAGCACAAAAGCTGGTACTTCTGAAGTAGTCTAGCACAGAGGTGGGCAAACTACAGCCCACGGGCTGCATGCGGCCCGCGAGGGCATTTTATGCGGCCCACAAGGCAATCATGCATACATAGATATTACATATTTAGAATCTATGTTAAAGAGATTTTTTCGATTAAATTAGAATGATCAAGTTATTTTTGTACACATTTCATTAGAAACCGCATTTTTATTCCACCGGAAGTGACTATTGTTACCTTCATTTTGTGGTAGCTTATATAAAACTTTTTTAAAGTTTTCAAAGCGATTATAGATGTAATATATGTAATACAAGCATGCGGCCCTCGATAGCAATAACATCTTCAATGTGGCCCTCCGCAGAAAATGTTTGCCCACCCCTGGTCTAGCAGATATTTGCTCATAGATAAGCATCCATGTACCAGGATTGCAGTTTAGTTTTCTATACAGTTGATTGTGACACTGGTTTTGCTCTACATCGTCAATAAACATTGGAAGTTATCTTGTTTCTACACGCAGTGATGATTGATGTATGTTTTTTTATAACAAAATTTTCCTTGAAAGAAAGAGTTTTTTCTGACTGAAATGTGTTCAGCTTTTTTGGCATAATGACAGATTGCATTTGTGAAGAATTAAATGATGTTCAGAAGAACTTGCTTGCAAAAGTGGAAGGGTGTGAAATAATAGCATGTCATAGAAACTTGGTATCCATAAAACTGTTGTAAGTATAGTATGTTTTGATATTGATGATATTGAAAATATCACCCGTTATGCTGGTGCGAAAGCTTTAACTGTGGCCAGCAGAAAACACAGGCAGTGGAAATTGGTCATTTAAATGAAGAGTACGTATTGATTTAAAAATACTTGCTGCATCTTTTTCATATGGTGTAATGTTTAAATAGCAATGAATTGGACTGCAAGTGTTGGCATTACCGTGTGCCACCATGGAATACTTAAAAAATATGGCACTCCTACTTCATCACTACATTAGATTTAGTCATGTATTGATAACTGTGCGATTCGCGAAGCTGTGTCCGGTTTTCAATAGGAAACTACCAAAGCTTTAGAATAGATAAATTGTAAGTTTAAATTTTCTGCTGATTGCTTGTAGGGAAACGTGCAGATTGCAAAAAGAAGTCAAAAGAGGGAATTTACTAATCATTGATATATTGCATTAACTGCCGTTATATGATTATAAGACAGTAATGAATGTCTAATCTTGGCGGAAATTTTCACAAGGATATGGTTTCAACTGTATGCTTGTCCAAAGTCTGATATACGCAAGGTGTTTCAATGTAGTTTTATGTGTTCTCATTTAATTTGTAACATGGCTGCTGACCTTGTAACCAAAGCAGGCTACTTGATGTGTGCAGTGATATATTCAAGACCAAGACCTGAATGTTTGGAACCGAATCGTAAGACCTTAAATTTTGTCGGTTGGTGGCTGAAAACCAATGCAATGCATATTACTACAGCAAGATATCTGGTTCTTTGCTGTTATTTTGATTAATCGCAAAAATTATCGCTAATGTCCAAAAGAAAAAAGGTCATCGAAATTAAGACCTTTGAATGCGACCAATTTTATTGAGTCTTTTTGGTTTCCTTCCAGAGGATAGGTTCAGTAGCGAACAGGTTAACCCGTTGCAGCTCTACCAGCTCATGTTTCTAGAATGTTCCAGGTCTGGAGACCAAGACTCACACAATATAGACCCAGTGTCGAGATCCCATTGCTGATAAGTATCGTCAGGAACTCTGCAATGGCTTACCTTACTGGATTGTGGGCATGAATGAGTACATGCAAAGTACATTGTAGACTTCTAAGCATGGTGAATACACTTGTAACAAAGATTTATTTTATGTGGGCAGTGATCCAGTCATAATATCATTGGGTTAAGAATGGTATTCACTGAGCTTAAAGGTCACCAGTTTGTTTTGCAAAACAGAAATAGAGACTCAAGTCATTGTGGACAAGGGGGGCGATTTTCCCCCAAAAACCTATGAAAATAACTTTTTTCACCATGATTTTGTACAATTCGGAAAGTAACATTTGTGATGTAAGGCCATTTTGCCATCCATTGTTTTGTCACAGCAAAATTGTGAAGTACACTTAATCTTTCTTACAGTAGTGAAACCGTAATGAGATTTTACTACCAAATATTACTGAAGTCGCCCCCCTAAACTTACTGGCTGGATCCGCCCCTGGTTGTGGAGCTACTTTGAAACCAAAGAAAGACTGTGATTAAGCATCTTGCATATTGTAAAATGTGGATGAGCATGCAGTCTACACCAGCTTTGTCCAACCCAAATGGCTTACTAAACCAAAAATAATGTCGCTATCTTGACCAGGGCCGCAGGTTGCAAGACATTAATGAGGGCCGCACATTAAATGGCTTACTTTAAGCTTAGCAAACTAAATTTGGCTTAACCTAATTCACTGAAAGTGGTCGAATGTAACTGCAATGGTAACAGACATGATAAAGTGGCTCTGAGGAACACCTGCATCAAAAATGTCAAATTCAGTGCTATCAAAACAACGACAGGTTGTCAGTATGTAGGATACTTTTACGACAGCGTAAACCTCAACTGGGCTGCATGCAGCTCGGGTTGGCCATAGCTGGTCTACACATACTGCAAACTAGAGAAAATTTCCACAAACGGTGACATTTTTCATTGTCTTACGATATATCAAGCTTAAACGGTTCGTCGGCGATCAGTACCTTCCTTCTTATTGCTTCTTGTCTTCTACGTCGGGGCTCTCCAGGTAACCAACAAAAAGTTTAACTTAGAATTCACTGAGAGCTTTGTCAGTTTTCTATTCAGGAGAATGGGGCGCAGCTGCTAAGGCATTGCCACTGATGCGTGACCAAATCCGACATACAATAGCGTTGGGATATCCGTAAGTTTTAAGTATTCTTAGATGCCAATTTTCTCTGAAGATAAGCTTAATTTTTGGTCTATTAGAGGGTTGTGTGCATGTGCAAAACAGTGGTTTTACGAAATAAATGATGTATTTTTCTCATTTCCATCATCTTCATTAATTTTTTATTCAATACTTTTAAACTGTGTTGAACACTTGGATACACTATCACCGATGGTGTTTGGGCATTAAACAAGCCATTGAACAGCAAGACCCTCAACTATGCTCAGTTAAAAAACGTTATATTGTGATTAATATTATTATTCTGTATTATTTGTTTACGGGCATGAGAAAAGGTCGCTATTTACACTATTCAGACAATTACATTTTGAGGGAGACACAAATCCCTTAGTCGTGCCTGTTTCGCACGTTACTCACTTTAATGCTTTACATTTTCTGCGAATAAGGATTGTTTTGTGCATTTTACAGAAAAACGAAACACAGAGAACTTGCGGTATCAATTCAATTCCCGAAAGACTACCCAGACTCTATACTTTTGATTGAAATAAAGAGTAAAGTTATCTCACCATCTTTAATAAGCCACATAAGTCAAGTATGCGATCAAGAGTTGAAAAAATATGTAGGGCAAAAGCAGGTTAGTTATGCGGTTTTAACGTTATGTAATGCTTTTGTTTGTTTTTATTTAATGCGACTTCTGTTTCCGTGTCATTTCAGGTTTTTATTCTGATCAAATTCTTGCGAAAGTTTCTAGATGAAAATCCGTTACTTCCATGCAGAGACGAGTTAGCTTGGGTTAAAAAAGAAATTTTAGAGGTGGGCTGTGGTTGATGCGTCACTTTTTTATAAACAACGATTGTGTTTCAGTTCGTTTTGGTAACATGCACATACTTTTCGCAGTCTTCTATTGTGATAAGCTAGTAACCTACACTATTGCTGGTTTATGTAGTGTGTGTTCAGTTGATCAAACCGTTCATCAGTTTGTACTCCGGTATTTTGTTAAAAAAGACAACACGCACTGCAATGAAAAGTAAGATTGATGCATTTTAGATAAAACAGTTTCTTCACTACTCACCACGGGTCATTCAATTAAGAGAAAAAGGCTCAAAAGGTTCATTTTGAATGAAGCTTCATGCGAAGCACCGCAAAAATGTCTTCTTCCCTGGGCTTCGTTCCTGCGACCTACTCAAGATTTATTGTTTTCCCAAAAATAGTACTTGGAAGGCTTGGTAATTTGTTTGGCAAACAACAGAACTATAAGGCGGTGTTAAAAATGCCTTTGGAAGTTCTATGAGGAGTTTCGCAGACGGTTGTTGTCTTCAGACGCAATTCGATTGTTCTAAAGCATAATTGACCATTCGCTTAAATTTCATCATTTCAATCGCAACATTGCGATTGTTATTCACTCGTTTGCATTGATGCAAATCGCCTATTAAGTCGAGTGATTAAATGCCGGGCTCGACTGTCCAAATCAGATTCACTCGGTGCAAGCTCCGTTTTCAGTTGGTCGCAATTGACTTTTACACTCGAGCCACCTTCACTTGACCACGAGTGGGATCGTAATTCAAGTTAATTTTGGCTGTAATGAAAATTTGCATAGTTTAACACATCCAGTTTACTGTAAGTTGCAATCCATAGACAAGAAGCAGATTTAATGAGATAATAACAGTGTCGTGTTGCTATTAATCACTACCGTCGTTTAGTTTAAACTATACCCAATCCTTATTCAAGTGGTGCAACCAACACTTCGCGAAACGGTGATCTCCTGGTTTGTAACTTATTATTTAAATAAAATCTTTCCTTTCCAAATGAGTAAATTGAGCGATAGTTGGTATAGTCATGGATGCAGTGGTGAGTAAAATCATGTCCGCAGTCACGGTAAAATGGTTTTAGTTCTAGCAAACATGAAAGATGCTTGTTGAAACACCGTGAACATTACAGTTGAAGTTAAACTCAATTTTAATGATGATAGACTTGTGGAGGGTCAGTCAGGGTTCCCACTCGGTATTGAAAAAATATTGAATTTCAAAACTGGTTTTCAAGATCTTGAAAAAGTATTGAATTTGGCCAAAATGTACATAAGGTCTTGAAAAAGTACGGAAATTATAAATGGAAAACAAATCAGTAGTATCTGAGCAGAATTTCACTGAAGGCAAAGCACTTCATTATCGATGCAGTTTTATGTGCAAAATTGAGTTTCATGATTAAGAATTTCGAAAAATGTAGAGAATGAATGGTATTGAACTTTTCAAATTTAGTATTGAAAAGGTGTGGTAAAAGTATGGAAAATGATTTTTAAAAATATGTGGGAACCCTGGGTCAGTGGTCTGACTTATGTTACTGTCTTCCTACGTCGAAATAATGCCATGTAGAGATTGCAGACGAAACACCACAAATTTCGACTTAACTCTTGTAAAAAAGTTGCAACTAAAACTAATTTTTGAATCTAAGAAGAGAATAAAAAAATTGACGAAGTTTAAACCAGTGGTCACAACCGTGCGGCCGAATGTAGCCTTCGATAAAATTTATGCGGCCGTGCACATTGTAATTAAAAATCTTAATTATGGGGGCTGTGCATTAATAAAACCTCTTTGTCTACTGCAAGTATAGAAAGAAGGCTAAACAGACGTGTGGAAACAGGCTTGGCTCAGTGTATGGAAGCAGAACAGAAGCATACAAAAAATGAAGATATCTTGGTCTCACTGGCGGACGTAATTCATAAAACTAAACGTAATACGTCCGGCAACAGCGAAAAGGTTGTGCATCCTTGTGTAAACAGCCCGCGAAAAGAACAATTGTGAAGGTAGCACTCACGCTGTACAAGAAAAAGTAAAAAGTTGCGCTGCTTTTATTGCACTGATCACAAAGGCTCCAAAAAACAGTAGAAACCATAAGTTACGTTGCATCAAAAAATACATTCAAGCACACAGCTATGGGTTGAAATGCGAAAAATACATCTACATTTTTTGACGAGTGAACAGGCTATGATTGGAACTGTTGAGTTGTTCGGAAGCAGTTTGTCGTTATTCAAACCGAAAATGTGGTGATGCAGTAGTGGGGTAATGTCGGACCTGTTCTGAGCATGTGTCAGCAAGTAATTGTGTCACTGACAAATGACGTAGGTGAATCATCTGTGTATACTCATCTTCGAATGCTTTTCTTCAATTTGATATGGATTTCAACTGTTCCACAAAAGTTACAAAATCTATGATAGATGTTTCGAGTAAAGTGTGAACACTTGAAAATTAAAAACAAGTATCGAAAAATATATTTTTGTTAGCAACTGCCTAGTATTTGTGTGCATTTGGAGGATTTCTGGCTTGGATTTCATTTTATCACTGCATGTCCAGTTTAAACTGCCAAGATCATGGTTTGATGATGTCAATTTGTCTCGGGACGTCCGCTATCTGTTCTGAACCACCCATAACTAAGTTCGGTTTTATCCGACCCATAAAAGCAACCGCACGGCAGACGCCATCGCTACAGTTAAGTCAACTTGGCCGAACTGTTAGAATGATCGAAAGACCATTTTCTCATCAAAATATTACCCGATCTTATTCCCTGTATTTTTCACTGTTGAAATAGTTTGGACTGTTTCAATACTTCACATGTATGGTGCATTAAGCATGGAATTAGCTTATGTTTTTGTTACGCTTTCAGGACGGAATAGACACGATGAAAATGAAACAGAAACAAGGGATCGTGACTGTTCATGTAAAGCAAAAAAACTATTTTTTAAAAGTGAGTGTTCCTAGTATCGCGGTGCACTCCCAAATGCTTGCTGTTTTGATTTAAGAATCTTATCTACTTGCAGTTTTCTATGACAGTGTCTGAACACTATCCAACGGAGAAGGTTGAAATGAAGCTCGAAGATCACAACTTTCCCGCCTCGATGGCTTATTATTTTGTGTCTCAGGCAAAAGAATTCGCCAGACAAGCTGTCGAACCTCCGTTAAAGAAAAATCCCAAGTACGTCGACGCTGCGATATGTCGCAGAAAATGCCGCGTCGTTTTTTTTTTAATAATAATTTTAACCTGTTACAACAGAATGCCGGAGTTTCAACCAAGCCCCCACGTTAAAAAAGTCTTCGAATTTTTGGTCAAGTATTGTGCGAAACGCTATCCTGTGGAAGTTTGTCCAATATGCGGCGAGCAAACCTTGCCTGGTGATCCATCGGTGCGTATCACAGTATTGGGCGGTTAAACATTTTGTTTTTTTATGCGTGACCAGTGTTTTTTTCCAGAACATTGTTACTGACATCAACAACAACATGTACGCAGATCGGTTATTCTGCGGCCACTTGTACCATCGAGGCTGCTTAGATAAATACATGAAGACTCCTCCGTTTCATGGTGAGCTTGTAGATGAAAGTTTTGTGGAAACACTGGTGAAGTTTTCCGACAAATGTATCTCTTTCCTGCGCGCGTTCAACCGGAAGGGGCACAATTTACGCGAAACTTTTAAATAATAATTTCAAACTTTTACAGCTTACAGCAGGTGTCGGCAACCTACGGGCCGGATCCGCCCCGCCAAGCAAAATCATCCGGCCCACACCCCCATTACAAATTGTAGTAACTGTATATGGCCCGCCTATTGGTGTTATATTTTGTGAATCTGCCCTCCTTGCAACTTCTTGTATTGCATATTTATGATGAACTGCTTATGAGAAACCGCACTGTGCTATAAATGTAATCTATGTCGTATATTGGGCTTTCGTTATGAACTGTGGAAATCACTTGTAAATCTAATTAAAATTTCATAAATTACCAAGTTTTATCAACGTCATGAAGAGCAGCAAGGAAACAGCATTGTTGCTGGAAAATAAGTACGGCCCGCCATACGTTGTAGTAGAGTTTGTTTTTGGTCCGCGACTAGGGAAAGGTTGCCGACCCCTGGCTTTTAGGACCTGACCTCCTACCTGCGCTGCTACTATTTTACAAGTAAACAAGTGACCTCATGTTTAAACCCTTTTCCAATCGTAAGACAACCACACCAGGTTGAAAACAAAAAACTCAGTGCGATATTACAGCCCAGGAGTGGCCAACCAGTCAGAGACCAACAGCCACATTTCTTATTGTGTTACCGCAAAGAGCCACATCATACACATGGACACACATGATCGTCACCCCATCTGTTCCTCAGTCAAACACATACCTTTGCTCAGCTAGATTTGTTGTAAATGTCACACACCAACATGGTAACGCCAGTAAATTATAAGCCATTTATTGTTGTGCACAGTGGCGTACGCAGAAAATTTTCATGGGGGGTTTTCATTCAGTGGCATAGGGTAGTCATTTGTATTTGGTGTGCGCTGTTTGTGACGTCACAATTTAACCTCATAGTCCTGTTTCCAAGCCAACGGTTTGGCGAAGTTTTTTTGACATCATATGCACATTTTTCTGTGCATCCACTCTCCTTATTTTATGTGTCATTGCACTGAATATAATACTATTAGCGCTCCAAGTTAGGCAATCGGAGGAAAATACACCCAACGCTACGATACAGCAGTTCGTAACTACAAAAATGTCAGGCGGCGCGTTAAAGCGTTAAAACAGGGGAGTACAACACACTAATCAATTCGTCAGAGCAATTTACAACGGAAAAATGAGGCTGCGCTAATGTCTTGTCGAATAACACCAAAAATCGAATCTTGCTAAACTACACAAGAATTGAGAATGCTACACAAGACGCCACAAGAATTGAGAAAAAAAAGGTTCGAAAAATCGAATCTTGCTAAACTACACAAGACTTGAGAATGCGCACAAAGTACGCAAGAAAACTTTCGACTTTGTTGTTATTTATAAGAAGTCCAGTAAACTTTTTGTTTTCCTCTTCCTGCTGAGACACAATAAATGCCTGAATGCTTCTATGTTAACGATTGCTGTTTCTGAGCTCGTGCAACAGTTCCGTCATGCTACAGAAATTGGTAGGCCTAATGCGGTCAGCGCTTGCGCTGATCAGCCTTAGCAGACGAAATCAATGCAATTTTTCGGATAAAGTGAACTATCGCCGAACACAATCTTAAACATGCATAGCGTAGTGGACGAAANGTCTGCAAAAAGTGGTGAGATGGTTTTTGTACCCAGACGATAACCCAGATTCCTACCGAAACCTAATTATAACNTTTGGGCTCATTTACAATGTTCCTTGAAAATTGCATGCACATTCATTCCGTNTTATTTGCATTAAGTCGACCAATTAACAAGCAAAAAGTATGCGAAAACAATTAATCTCNTTTGCGCAGGTAATAAAGTTTTTGAAAAATATTAAGCTCAAAGGGGGGTTTTTAACCCTAGCCACCCCCCTTGCGTACGCCCTTTGCACTGAATATAAACTAAAATATCAGCGTTCCACGTTAGGATATCGGAGGAAAATACACTCGACGCTGCGACACAGCAGTTCATAACTGAAAAAATATCAAGCTGAGCGTTCAAACAGGGGAGTAATACACACTCATCACCATGTCAGAGCATTTACAATTACAATTTTTGCATGAAATCGGCAAATTAATAAGCTAAAAGTATGCGGAAACAATTAATCTCCTTTTCGCAGGTAATGAAGTTTTTGTAACATATCAAACTAAAGTGGGGGTTAACCCAACCCTCCCTTGTGTACGCCCTTGGCAGACAATATAAAGGCAATTGTTTCGGATTAAGTGAACTATCGTGGAACACGATCTTAAACATGCGTAGTGGACGAAAGGTCTGCAAAAAATGGTAAAATGNTTTCTGGACGCAGACGNTAATCCAGATTCCCACCAAAACCTAATTATTACTTTTTTAGCCCATTTACAACGTTCCTTGAAACTTGCATGCAAATTTATTCCGTGGTATGTGCATTAAGTCGACAAATTAACAAGCAAAAAGTATGCGAAAACAATTAATATCCTTGCGAAGGTAATAAAG
>JGI24159J19872_10008099_pt1 | contig 13747 bp, 10 predicted proteins | sample Ectturendosymbi4_FD_19872 | JGI IMG/M metagenome (IMG submission 19872) | reverse complement strand
AATTTTGTTCTTTACCGCTAATGACAGTTCTGCAAACGTTTTTTGCGTTGTGTTCCTTGAGTACAATTTTCGAAAAATGAAGCTAGATGATGGTATTAGTCTTTGAATTTGGTGTTGAAAAGGTATTGTAAAAGTATGGAAAGTGTTTTTTGAATACGTGGGAACCCTGATTGCGAAAAACTAAAAGCTTCATCTACTTTTTCGTCGACACAACTGTCCTGGCTGGATGTTTGGCTACACCCCCCATGCCCCTCGCTGTGCAGAAATACACGCACTACTTAGTGCCAAGTAACCTTGTCGCGATCCAAGAATGTCAACACCTAGCTGAGGAGCTAATTTGCTGAAATGTCCGATGCTGGAGTTTCATGCGTGTTCATTATAGTTTTTCTTGTCGTTTATCGCAGAAGTCACGTTTCCAGCTGTGATCCGACAAAACACACGTTGGTTAGAAAATTGTCTCGTTGACAGTGTGGTCGCGTTTTAATGTTTGAATCAGTAGTTCATCTGGAGACGTTTTTCAGGCTCGTCTTTTTGTGTTCGCCAGACGCGACTTTCTCAACAGAAAACCTTACCTCAATTTGTGCAACGCGGATTTTTTTGCTGACTTTGGCTTCACCGTCGTCTAATGTGGTTGATTTTCATGACGCCGTTTCATTACAAGGCCTGGGTTATTTTGTTCCTGTTTCAGTCAGACCGGCCTTACGCTTATCTTTCGCATAGCAGTCTATCCCGATTGTATTCACATCTGTTTTCACGTCGCCGTGATTGGTGGTGGTGAGCCAAACCGCGCAGATGCATGGCTCAAATCTTATGCGGGCGAATTGCATCGAGCCCTTCTCGCGTTCGATCCGCATCGGCGATCAAAGCGCGCATGAATACATCGACTCATTAACCTCTCGCAGGTGAACGCGCTGTGCGCTGAGGCCGACCGTCTCGAAAAGGAACATGGCGACGTTTCGGTTGCCGGGCAACGGCAAGAGGTCGTCGATAACTGGGAACGGCTGAACAAGGTCGCCGGCGCAAGGAAAGAGCGACTGCAGCAAAGCTACGACTTGCAGGTTAGGGTTGGTTAGGGTCTGAGCGTGGCGCGCCAAAGGCACTGACAGCTAACGAAACGCAGACTGACGCGTCCCGCTCTCTTAACCACTGCTGGCGAAGACCATCAACGCAGCCTTTCGCTGTCACGGCCGATAGCGACTCGCATTGTGTTTGCAGTTTCAGCTGACGGGCTGCGTAAAAACTTCTGGCATTATTTTGTTTTATTTGCGAGGACGTTGTTCTTTAGTGTTCCTGTTTCGTATTTCTTCAACGGTTTGGCCAATTAGCAAATCAGTGCAAACCACGTAAGGAACATTAACGCAACGACCACTTCTATCTTGATTTTCGGCTGACAAATGTGNCAACAGTATCATTGTTGTCCTGTATTTAATTTTGGACACATCATCATNTCTGTAAAACAGTCGCATCACCTTCTTTGTCCANACCGTGGCGATTGAATTTCTCTCACCTGTATGGCATGGGTTGGACTCATCAGGCAATTGNCCCTGCAAGCATAAAATCTATCTACAAGGTTTTTTGTAAATTGCAATTTCTCGAACAAGCGCTGTTTTCACCAAATGAAACGTTCTTTGCAAAGACCAAGCCACACATGCTGTTACCATTGAAAGTACACTGGTATTTAGTTGAATTATCCCATCTTTAGAATGGTGCATTGGTTTTCTGAAAACTTTTCGTGACGATGTGATAGCGAGTATAATAAATAAGAGTTTCGCTGTAATCAACTTTTCCAACTGTCTGCGATTGAATTGACTGCCACTAATAATCCCAACCTAGCCTGGACTACACGCAGGAGTGGGTCAGTTGCTATTTTGTTTCATACGAAAATAAGCCCGTTGTTTTTATTTCATATGATTCTTGGTGTTAACCTCGTCGATTAAATCGAGCTGTTCACTTCCAATCAGATGTTCCTGTCCGAATGCCGGGAGTTGATCCGCTGGGCCGATGACATCGAGTCCAGGATCACGGCCGACGAGCTGGCCACAGACGTAGCTGGTGCAGAGATGCTGGTTGACAGACATCAGGAGCACAGGGTAAGTTTAGAACAGTGGTTCTCAACCACTGTTTTCAGGGCCGCATGCGGTCCCCATGCGCCCCCAAGCACCCTTTGTGCGGCCCTGAGCAGTCTTTCAATGAAACCTCTAATAGTTTGTGTAACAGACTTCGTTCTGCTCTAAAGCAAAATGTGTCAATTGACTTGTGTTAAAATTCATTTAGTTCAGGCCTTGCCGCTCTCTATCTAAGTTTTAAGTCTGGATTTGGCTCCGTTCAGCAAAAAGGTTATGAACCACTGGCTTAGAACATTCTTTTCTTGGGCAGAAAATGGGCCAATGTTTGAAACTTCTGGCGTGACACCAAATCTATTTTACGTGTAATGTTGCAATTGCAAAAACGTCTTCCATTTTATTTCTCTTAGTACCGCGGTAACTTTCGAAGTACCACAAGGATGTCGTCGCGCTACTAGCAGCTGCATCAGCATAATTAGAATTCGTAAAGGTTTGTTGGAGGCTTGCGATTTAAAATTCTCTTTCACATTCTTCTTTTGACAAAGTTAGCAAATAAACGAACTGTTGGGCGATGCCCCCCCATCTAATGCGAGCAGCAGGGTAGTTTTGATGTGGATGACATGTTTTCACTGGGACGTTAATTCAACTTAACTATATCACATCGCAAATGTCTTTTCCTCAACTTCAACAGCAGTTACTTCGTTTTAAGCAGAAGATCCATCTGCACTCAAAGCAAGCGTTTTACTTGATCTCTTACTTTACTGTCCTGGACAGGGGGAGATCGGGGCCCAGGAAAGCAGTTTCGGCCACGCCAACAACTTCGGGCAGCGCTTGATCAACGACGGCCATCCGGCTTCGAGCACAGTCGTCGTGGAAGTCTTGTCGACGTCGTCGTCCTGTGGTTCGGACGTAGACGAACCGAGGTACATGTTTTTTTCGGACGTAAACGAACCGAGGTACATGCTTTTTTCGGACGTGGACGAACCGCGGTACACGTTTCTTCGGACGTAGACGAACCGAGTTACACGGCAGCCTTTTTGCCCGGGCGACAGTTTTGTAATTTGTCGTTTGTTGTCAGATCTGTCCCGACAATAACAACCGAAGGACCAGGAATAATCCAAGAAACCCTCGAAGAATTAAACCGACGCAGAAATGAAGTCCTGCAAGTCTGGGGCGACAGACAGGCCCTCTATGACCAGTGCCTGCACTTGGCCCTTTTCAACAGAGACGCTGAACAAGCAGAGTCGTGGATGACTACCCAGGTTTGTGGAGACTCGTCGTCTGGGTTTGCTCAATGTTATGTGTTTCGTGTCAGGTTCAAATGTCAGATAGTAGAAAACCTTGCCTTATTAAACCATGTTGATTTGACATACTGCTGCGTGTGGTTAACTTTTGTCAAAGTTACCCCTCCCCTAACCCCCCTCGTTGCGGAGTTATGAAGCGGTTCTTCTGTCCTTGGTAGCAGTTTAAGTCGCTTCTCCATTTTGACGTTTATATAGTGCCTAGCAACACCCAAGCTTATGTGTGGAGGGAATGCAAATAACATTCGGTTTATTGATAACTCGACTTCCTGTTGGCTTCACACAGGTGCTTTTGCGTTGACAGCATCATTTGGTATACAGCTCGGGTCGTGTGCTGGGATATGCTATCATCGCGTAACGCAAATTTGCATTAGATTCATGCGCTTTCCTTTTATAAAAAGTGTCTTCCCATGAAATTCATTAAAAATGAACAATTTGCAAGCAATAAGCGCTTTGAGTATCACAATTTTCAAGTCGAGAAGAACTTTTTAAAGTGAAAGCCGCCTCCAGCAGTGTATTCCTTGTCATGCACCGACGCACAAACCAGGTGCTCGCCTCACGCTCTGTTGCATCCGTCGCGTAGGAGGTGATCGCAGCGCAGGACGACCTCGGCGACTCGCTCGACGCCGTGCAGACCTTGCGTCGGAAGCACGACGACTTCGCGCGCTCCGTAGTCGCCCAGGAGGAGAAGATAAAGTCGGTGGGGGAGGTGGCCGACCGCTTGGTCGACAGGGACCACTACGCTGCTGAGGATATCGGGAAGCGACGTGACGCGGTGAGTGCTGTGAGAAATTAATGCATCGCTTCGTGGAGCTGCGAGTGCTGTCGTGTCCCGCCCTGGCTGGGCTTCGGTTCAGACTGGGTTCAAGTAAGTCATTACAAATTTGAAAACCTTCACTGATTACTTGATTAAGTAATTGTCCCAATACTTGACGTTTCAAGTAATTTTTTTTAGAAGAGTTCAGATTAAAAAGGGCAGATCTGTTACTGTAAACGCAATATTATACGTGATACGCATCGTAACACATAAAATAAGCCATTCAGACGAAAAGATTTCTTGCTTGTGATGGCCGATTTGTGAGTCACAATTGTTGATCGTCATCATGAATATGATTTAGAGCTAGAAGCTTGTTCCATTAAATTGATTTGCGGCCANCAGATGCAAATTTTGTCTGAACCGCCCGTTATNTGATTTAAAAATTGCAGTGATTTTGACGTACTTNCATTTTTTTAGNCCAAATGTAGATTTTCCTGATTTGTTTTAGAATTACTTAAGTAATCTGTTAGAAATTACTTATTAAGNAAACANTAGATTTTTATTGTCACCTGANCCCAGACCTGCTTCGGTTGTCACGGATCGTGGCTTTGACGTCACATCCCGTGCGTGCGGCAACATATAATGTGCTGATCCTGCGTTCTCCTGCACACGGCACATACATCTTCGCTGTATAAGGCTCTGATGCAGTCGTAGCTTGCCTTCTCCAACTCCATGCAGTCTTTCACGTAAGGTTTGCAATTGCAGCAAGCTTTTTTACGCAACTCCCATTGTCATCGCCGATGTCCAGCGCGCGTCCTTTGTGCCGCGCGACAATCGACGCTTTGTCCCCACGGTGGCCAGATGGCCGGTATTTTACTGCTAATTTAGCAGAGGCCGGTATTTTGAAAATCAGTGCCTGAAGCCGGTGTTTTTTTGCCTGAAGCCGGTATTTTGACAATGAATAATTTTCCGTAACTTCAAAAAGAACTAACGCAGAATTTTTCAAGTTACTGCATACTGTCTCTAGTAGTGAATCTTGTCAGGACAATTCTTCCAGCGAAGTTTATTTGCTGCTGTTAATGCAATCCTTGATGCGATTGTCACGTCACACACCGACATATAATAAGCCAGCCAAAATACGGGAAAATTATTAATTGTGGCTTAACAATACTCATTGTCTCTCTGTTCTCCCTGTGCCGCTNAGGAATTACGACACAGCTCAGATCTGGCCAATGACCATATAACATTTTATGTCATTGACGTGTCACTGTTGACAAAATGGCCGGTATTTTAACAAAACGTATCTGGCAACCCTATTGTCCCCCCTGTGTGTTGCTTCACCGGACGCCCTCTGTTTCGTCACAGCTGTTCGAGCGGCACCGGGCCTTGAAGCAGAGCATCGAAGCGAGGCAAGTCGCTTTGGAAGACGCGCGAAAGTTGCGCTCGTACCAGCGCGACGCCCGCAACCTCTGTTCGTGGATCGACGAACGACGCAAGACGGCGAGGGATGAATGCTACCAGGTACAGCAACTTGTGACGTTGACGCTCGTGTTTGTGACGTCATAGGGTGCGACGCGTCGTCATGGATACAGTTTAGCTGGTGGAAGCGTGTGCGCGACGCGTGCTAAATTTCGCGCTTTTCATCATGCGAAAAGGAAAGCGAAACACTTTGATGAAAATGCAAAAAGGAAAGCGGAACACTTTGATGCCCCTCCCCCCCTTTGCCATGTCGCTTCGTGGAACGCATTTTTCAAAATAATCGTTGTGTTTCACGGTTGAATGCATTAGTCTTCTATTCTTGGGGCATATTGTTGCGATCGAAAAACACGAGCGGCATGTGCGCAAAGCTTCGCACAGTGGCAGCAAGCAACAATAGAGATCACACGCCACGATCACTCTATTGTTGCTTGTTCGCGCCAAGTATATATGGGTGTTGCTCTTCGCGCACATCCCGTTCGTGGTGGATCGCACATTGAACGCAACGCCAACGGAGAGGTTGCAGCATTATGATCCTGCATGAGCAGAGTTGGGTTTTGGTCTGTTCGTTTATTGAGACCAAATATCGTGTATATGACAAAAAGCTGATTGTAACTGTTTCCCAAAGTTTTTCGAAGCTGCATTAATTTGCTTATTCGATTAACGGCTATTGTTCGTTCACGCTTCGCTGCACAGGATCCCACCAACATCCGGGGCAAACTGCAACGTCACAATGTCTTCGCAGAAGAGGTATCGGCGAGCGAGGACCTGGTCAAGGAGTGCCTGGAGGACGCCCGGCGCCTGGTTGAGGCCCAGCATTACGCCAGCGATGAGATCCAGGCCGATGCCGGGAAGGTGAAGGAAGAATGGGAAAAGCTGCTCGAAGAATGCAAAGAAAGAGGTTGGAGCTTGTTTTTGGCATCGTGCTTTTAATGGGTTACAGTTGGAGCTTGGTTCTCTAGCTCTTACTTGAAAGGATTTAAACCAGTGGTTCACAACTTTTTTGGCCGACGGTCCATCTTTTTAAAATAAATATCCGGTGGACCACTTTGCTATGCTGACACCTTATAAACAATTAGTCATTGTTGGACATACAGTAGGTCAGTGAACGTTTCATCAAGGATTTATGGAACTTTTTGCGGACCACTAGAAATGCCAAGTGGACCACCGGTGGTTCACTTGGATCACGATCAGAATAATTGATTTAAACGGTAAGAGTTCTAAGATCTGTTGCTTAATTCAGCAAGTGAAAAATTAAATCCAGCATTTGTTTGCCTTCGCAACGCTTCACTCACGGCCTACTGTACTTAGTGCTTCACCCTTGCAAACTTTGTTGAGTGTTTTGCGGTAGCAACCTTCCAAATGCGGCCAGGAATCTGCACAATCCTGTTCACCGTTCGCAAGTTGTTTACTTCTCCAGGCGACAAACTGGCAGAAGCTTGTGCGGAACAGACGTTCAACCGTTCAGTGACCGACCTCTTGCGCTGGATTGACGTCGTCAACTCCGCCCTGACCTCGGATGACCTCGGCAAGGACGTCGATTCGGTCACAAGCCTCATCAAGAAACATCAACTACTGGAAGTCGACGTGCAAGTCCACAAGGTAAGTGCCTGGCGCGCCGCTCTTAACGCGGTAGCTGTTGGAGAAGCAGTTGCACAGAACGTGGATTGCCTGGGACAGTGCTGTGTACATCAGTTGTTACAGTTTTTATTACTTTATTTTTGTAAGGGAAGAAAAGCATAGTTATTTGTTCGTTTTCAAAGATACTAACACCTGCACGATTACTGGGTGTGCTAAACTCACATCCACTTATTTGGAGAAGTCGTACCTGGTCTCCATTTCAAAGAAATCGTTAGGTGCCTTTGATAATAACTAATCAATTATTGTTGGGATATTATCGATTTATAAAAACAATTCAAACTATTCTGTGACGTCAAAACCGGGAACGATTTTGTCAAATTGCTTTAGACGATAAGTTTCGGTGAACTATGTCTGTTTGCGTCTGGTTCAGGAGAGGGTGGATGGAATAGAGATACAAGCGAAAAAGTTCGCCGAGGAAAAGCATTTCCACAGCGAAGCCATAGCCGAGAAGAGTGACGATGTTGGTGCCAAGTACAAAGCGTTGCAGGTACTGGTGGTGGTGGGGGTCCTGTTGCAATGCTCAGCATGCGACATGATATGTCTCAAGGCACTCGCTCACTGTACTGCTTCGAATTCACGCCAAACCTTCGTTCCTGACGCAGGACCCGATCGCTGCACGTCGCACTGCGCTCGACCAATCACTGCGCAGCAAACAGCTGATGTGGGAGATGCAGGACGAAGTGGAATGGATACAAGAGAAGGAGCCGATTGCTGCTGCAACAAATTTAGGTATGAGTTGGGATAGTTGAATGCTCCCGACCTAGTGAACCTTGATTTTTTACTATGAACAACACATTTCAGATTTGCGGTTTGCTTTTAACTGATATTGAAAATGGTGTCTGGACTCGTGGTAGTACCCTTGTAGTTTTGTTTATGTAAGTTGTTGTTCTGTATTCTTACATGTTTTATGACTATATCACATCGCCGATATTTTTATAGTAAAAAATTCATAATTCTGCTGTGTTTTGCTACGTCGCGTATTTCTAACGTGTTCATGCACAAGCGATTGTTGGCAACACATTATTTTTGCTAAAAGCCATTCATCTTCATTTTTCGGTCACGTAAGTTTCTTTGAATATGCCGCATCGCTTTTCACGCTTTAGGGGCATTCAGTGCTTAGTGAGTCATGAGCATCGTGCGGGATTCGCAGGTAAAGATCTTATGAGCGTGAAGAACCTCTTGAAGAAGCACCAGATCTTGCAATCTGAAATAGCAGCGCACGAAAGTCAAATACAAGATGTCCAACAGCAGGGCAAGCAGCTCATTGATGAAGGTGGGCGCGAGTGCTGTTGGGTTTCAATTGCAAGCAGCAGCAACAACACCAGCTTCGTTTGTATATAGGTGGAAAACAGATGGATGCGCTGGTTTTGCTTTTTCAATTTTCCACAAAACGCAAATACAAAATTTTCAGGAAATGGTCGAATCCCTATTCTAGTTCAATCCGGTTTTCTCCGGCTTGCACTTTGTCGTTTGCACGAAGCGATAAAAGTTGAAGATGTTTTGGTTTTGTAATGTCCTATAGTTTTGCTCGTACTTACTTCACCACTTGACAAATGTGGTGAGGGGTCATTTATCTTGTCATGGAATTGACCCTCAGCAGTTGCCTCACAAGTTTATTGATAAAAGAAACTGTATTGTGTTAAGCTGCACTCGGTAAAGCAGTAAAAAGGCTCTATTGCCGGGACAGGTCACTTTGACTCCAGCCAAGTGGAAACTTCGTCGCAGAAACTCGACGACGAATGGAAGAAGCTGAGGGAGGCGGCTGACCAACGCGAACAGGATTTGAAAGACGCCCTGGAAGCTCACAAGTACCTGGCAAATGCCAACGATGCCCAAATATGGATCGAAGTGAGTGAGAACTTTTTGCTCTGGCACTAGCGGGTCAACGTGCGACTTGCATTGCATTGCACTGCACTGAGTTAAAACCATAACGGGACATCTCAGTGATTCCAATGCATCTTAACATATTTGCGAACATTTTCAAGCCTGGTGGCGATTATCTTGGCAAAGCAAGACTCACAACGCATCTTCAGTATGGTACAAACTTTGTTCATTATAACGTCACAAACGCTTTGTGTCTTTATGTTTGCTATTTCTTTTGTGAGCGAAGAAACGATGCACTTTCAAGAGAGTCTTTCCCTTGTGGAGCACTCAGTGAAAGGGCCACAGAAGATAAGTTTCAACCGAACTGTTTGTTTTGAACATAGGAACCTGATGCTTTTCTAGGCTAAGCAAGCGATCGTGTCTTCAACTGACGTCGGCGTCGACGAAGACTCGGCCGAAGCATTGCTCAAGAAGCACGACTCTTTGCAACGTGACATTGACGTTTATCACGCAACAATTGCGGACCTTCATAACGAAGCGGAGGCGTGCAAGGTACCGGTTGCGGTCTGAGATCATCTCTGCTGTGGNTTGTTGGTTAACCTGCGTTNAGAAGTTGTTTGTTGTAGCTCACGTACTTGGNTTATTCGTGAGAGCAGCGTTGTCCATCAAATCATTTCTCGATGGCTTTACGCGTGAAAGCCAATTGTTGCGACATAATAGACCGGCATTTTCTGAAATGAACACAAATACAACCTGGTGAAACAGTGGCCTATTGTGCTTGTCCACAACCGCTGTTTGATAGATTCAATCTGAATAAGAGCTGGTGATGCCTACTTCGTAGCTGAAATATATACTCTGTAAGAGCTTGGTGTCTGCTTCTTTGTCGGGAAAGGATACCTTTCGATAGACAGTGTTTGATATTGAATCGAATAGTAATGACAGCCGCTAGTAAATATCACAGGCCCCACTTATAACTTTGCACATTTCGCCCTTTCAGTTGCAATGTCCATGGGCGAAAGCAGAGGAGCAGAAGAAAGTGATTGTTCTGAGCGAGTATCGGAAGAAGACTGCCCGAGAGCTGACCGTCAAGAAAGGCGATGTTCTAAATCTCATTTCCAATTACAACAAGGTTTGCGACTTGCGTTTGACTTCATATACTTTTGTGTTTTTTGTTTATAGACAGACGCATACGTATCGTTTGATACTGCTGCGTATTCGACCGGAAAAGTTGTTTGTTCCTCCACTAATCACACGTACGATTGTGAGCACACGAAGCTGGAAATCGCCCAATAGACGCAACGTCATCGCTCGTCTCCGCATTGTGACGAAGCTTGCTCGTCTGCGGCCAAAGCAGTGTTCGATGAAACCTACCACCCTCCCTCCCACACAGCTGCTGTCCATGTTCTCGGCTAAATCCTGTGCCCAAAATGAAAAATTGATGAGGCGGTTACGTCACGTGACCCCGGCCTGTCAGCCACCTTGCCACTGCTCTTTGCTGGCGTTGTGTGGTTTGTTATTGAAAGTGGCGCAAGTAATTGCTGCCTGCTTCGTACGTGCCAATGCGCCAAAACCTTAAGATGAGTATGATTGTATTCTTCAGTTTTGTGCGTAGATTTGGGCAATCATCTTTAGAAAATCAAAGCGTTAAACTAAGGCGGATGAATTTATCTCAGGGAAGAAACAGTGTTTTTGAGATATCATTACCTTTTTCTACCGTACCTTGCAATAGGGCATTCGCATACCTTTTCTCCACTTACCAGACGCTTTACTGCTGGTTGGACCGAAACCTTTTTGAAATGACCGAAAAAAATTAAGTCATATCGGTTGGAATGTTTCAAAATATAGGTTAAAACACTTTTATGGCGAGTTTTAATACAAACTGTGAAACAAACGACGGAAATGTTTCAGTGACCAAAATTTCTCAGCTAAAAACGACCGAAATGTGTCAGCGAAAAAATAGCCCAGCTTCACCGAGCTACGTGACATAGACGCGGCTTCTTGCATCAGCGCGCTGTGGAAATTCACTAAATTTGAACCTCTGAACTTACAGCACACGCCGACACGACGCATTTTCAACGCTAGTCAAGACCCAGCAAGGGCTCATCGAACAAGTGTCCATGGCGCACTGTTTTTCTGCCCCACCCCAATGGCAACGTGCAATATCCCATCCTGAGGGGTTCTCACGGAACATGTAATTGTGCATGTATAGTCTCTACAGAGTCGTGGTTAAGCCCCAGCAAAACCCCAATTAGAGGGGTGCGGCTGTGAGGGGGCGAATGAAAATTGGGTGACCTTTCTGTAGTTGTACGTAAAAGTAACCCAACAGCCTTTTTTACGGGACCTTGCATCACTACGTCATGACTCACTGCTTCATGGCATTGAGCTTCAGCGTGTAATGCTTACTGTGCTGTGAACATATAGTAATGGTGATAAACTTCAGAAACTTCCTGCCATATGACGTTAAAACCAATTTTGATGAGACAGGGGACAAATTTCACTTTGCGCTGCTGCAGCAGCAGCTTCACCGACTCGATGGGATCCCACACAGGGGCGGTGGTGCGGGAGCAACGTTCCCTTTCACCTGGGTAGGTGACATCTGCAATTTCGACATCGTTTGCATAAAGTTTGTGGCTGGGGGTAGCGCCGAAATGGTTCGGCCCCGAGACCATGACTTGGGGTCTGATTAACATTTGTCGTCCGATCAGTTCGCCGGGGTTTCAATCAGATTTCTGTGTCGTTAAACACTATAGAACTGGTGGAAAGTAGAACGTGAAGCAGAGCAAGGCTTCGTTCCGGCCAACCTGTTGAGAATACCTGGCGGCGATGAACTACAGGATGACAGTGATGATGAGGAAAGAGTTCAGGATGAAGTTGACGGGAGAAACGAGGCGACTTTGCTGATCAGACAGAAGAAAATCGAAGCTGAGTACGTATCCTTGCTTGGTTTGTTAGTCTCGAGGTATTAGTTGCTTGACGAACGTGAACGTTTCAATTCACGATGCGAAACAGTTGTATGTTTTGTGGATATTCCAAGTTTTTACATTCAGCGAACTTTTTTTTTGTTGATTTTGGTGACGGTAATTGGCGGCAGGCCGAAGCCTGAATTGTGCTTGTTGCCGGGGCACACAGTGGCCGTGGATCGAACACCCAACCTTCCGATTGAGAGGCGGACACTTTACCACCGAGCTATTGCCGCCCCTTTCGCGTCCGAGATTTGCACGTTCAACCAACAGACAGGGATTTGGAGCATGCCTTTAACTGTGCATTGATTGAATGCTAGTTAGTTTAAAAAGCAGGTGGCTTGGTTGTTGCAACTTGAATGTCGGAGCTAAGTGGAACAGACCGAGTCTTTGATGTTGAGCACTGTGCATTCTGGCGCCATTCACGATTTGACTCTTTCAATATGAACAGCTACGAAGAGCTGAAGGTCAACGCCGTGACGAGACGCGATGCGCTGGAGCGATCTCGACGTCGACACGCGCTTTCGCGCGAATGCGACGACATGCTTCGATGGATCGACGAGCGACGGGGGGTAGCCGCTTCTTACCAGCCCGACGATGAGGGGGATGGCGGTCTGGAGGAAGTGGAGAAGCTGCAGAAGAAATTGGATGAATTTCAGAAGGTGAATGCATCCCGCGCAGTTTAAATGAAGTTTTGTTGAGTCACGCTGAAATGAATGTTTGCTAAGTCACGCTGGACCGTTTCCTTGCCGCTGATCTATTTACAAAATAGTTTAGGATTTTCGCAGACAGTGCAGCTACCTAACACTCTAGTTCCATCGCTTTTATCGCTATACAGTGATCAACGCTTCCGTCAGTTAGTGCGATTTTTGTAGGTGTCTTGAGCACTTCGTACTATACTTGTTCCGCAGATGCAATTCATGAAAAAATCATGAGTCATAATGCTGCGCAAACCGACAATTCCCAAAAAAAGTCGGAAACACTCGGTAAATAACTTGTTTACCAAGTGTTTCCGACTTTTTTTGGGATGACGCGGCATAACTTGCGGCAGCGCCGCTTAATTTAATGCCGCTCGTTCTCGCTCCTTGCTGTCGAAACCTCGTGGTCGTTCTTCGTTTAAATGTCGAAACCTTCATCAACTTCTTGCTGTCCACCCGCAGGACCTCAAGACACGCGAGAAGCAGCTCAACGAATTGAACAAAGAAGCGAAATCACTGGATCTTTATCCTGGCGACCTGCGACGGGGAAGCGTTGCGTCATCGAGCAGTTCTTCATCAGAGTCCGATCACGAAAAGGGGGGGAAGACCTCGGACGACGCTGCAGTGGAAGATAAAGTCAGGGTACGGCGCCGGCGTCTTTGTGACGTGATAACGCTGCGAAACGGCCGCTATACGTTTTTTCCTCTGTAGATTTGTTTACCGCGCCATTGTTAAGCGCAGCACAGGACTTCAGGGAGTAACGGCAGCTCCTCCGCCTGATGCGCCTCGTGCAGGAATCTGGGTTAAGTTTGTCGAGTGGTGACCGGGCGGTACTTCCTGGCCATGGGCGTCGGAAGTTTTTTTCTTGGGGGGGAATGGTGGTTCTTCCAGTGGGTGGCAAACAGTGGTGGAATTTCATTTTACCAACGCCAAAAACTAAGTGAAAAATATTTTTCTACGAAAAGGTTGACAGCAATGTAGCAAGTTTCAGAGTCCAGGGGTGCTTGGCCCTCTCTGCCCCCCCCCC
>JGI24159J19872_10008098_pt1 | contig 13748 bp, 10 predicted proteins | sample Ectturendosymbi4_FD_19872 | JGI IMG/M metagenome (IMG submission 19872) | reverse complement strand
ATCAAAAGACTCGGATTGTAGCCTAGTTTCCAGTAAAAACTTCAGCGAAATACTGCCACCTAACGGTTGGCGCCCAGGGCCAGGCAAAGTGGGCCAAGGTGACCTAAAAGTCCTCCACTTATGACTTCACTCACAAAAAAAAACCACCCCCAAAGCAAAAATTTTTTTTCGAGTGCAGACTAGAAGACTTGCCGCATCTTTTGAGACTTTTACCGGGTCTGTAGAGCATACCGGACCAGATAAATTCCCACGCAAAGCCACGTGCGTTTAGGCGTTTTTTTCCGAAAATCCTTGAAAGCAGCTGGACGCCAAAGAGTTAAAAACCGATTTTGCCACCACCGAACTTGCTGCAACAGTCAACGTTTGAAACACGACGCCACAATCACTTCTAATGCTGCACCACTAGCAAATTTAAACCACTTTTCTGAAAGCCGCATGCGGCCCCCAAGCACCTTTTGTGCAGCTCTCAGCAGTCTTTCAATAAAACCAGTAGCGTAGCCAGCCCAAAAATTTGGGGAGAAAACTGTTAACACTATTTTCTTTGGCATACCACCTATCAAACCACAAAACAACTATGTTCTAACAATTAGGAGGTGAATGGCCCCATAGGCCCCCCTGTCTACGCCTATGAATAAAACCTGTGATATTTTGTGTAACAGACTTCGTTCTGCAATAAAACCAAACGTGTGAATTGACTTGCATTAAAAATTTTTAGTGCGACTCTCTCGCAAGATCTGGATTTGGGTCCCTTCAGCGAAAAGATTGACATGCCGTGATTACGTGTCTTGAGTAGAGCACGACCGATGTATCGGCACACATATATAATAGCTGATATGACAATGTTGCCAATGTATCGTATCGGCAAAATTCCGCCAATATATTGGCAATTATTGCTCATAAAAGTGTTGCGCTGTTGCTCTGCATGAAGCGTTCGGAAACACAAGTTGCTATTTTGTCTCTGACCCTGATTAATTAACACAAATGCTCTGTCTTGTTCCTAGCGTAGAGAGGCTTCACACATATAGACCGTAGTGCAACAGTCCTGACAAAACGCCCTATGTCGTAACATTCGCTCCCAGGTTTTGGCTCGGTAAACACATGATTGTCTGTGAACAAACTAGGTTATTGTGCTTTTGTGTTGGTTGGCTGTTTTCTGAGTATAGGCACAAATGTCTACACAAGGAGTAAGCCTACGTATACGCAACACATGTGTGCCGTTTGTGCATTTTTTGATTTAGAGTTAGACTACTGTGAGTCCTAGAAATTGCTATGGACTGCAGTAGACACAACGGATTAAACCATCCTTTTAGTCAAACACAGCTGGTAGAAATGGTCACATGACAAGTAAAATATCTAAAGAAACAAGGGTTTAGGTTTAGCCTACAGTTCACACAATACAAGGAAAAAGCTGCTAACAGCTTGCCAGCACTGAAAGCGTAACATTACTTGTCTATCAGACTGACCCATTTACAGATGTCACAGTCAACTGAGACAGTCACGCTGTCTGAACTTGTCATGTGACCAGTTCAGCCAGTCATGTTCGGCTGGTGGCAAAATAGCTCCAGGAGTGTATATTTTGCCTCGCATGGCATAACAGGAGTGTATATCTTGCCTCATAGAATAATTGTAACTTGCAAAATTATTTTCTTTGTTTATGTGGCCTGAAGAAAAATATGCATTTTAATGTCTTTCAGCTGTAGTTTGAAAATGATTGGCTGATGGTAAAATAGCTCCAGAAGTGGTTATTTTGCCTCATGGGGGAAAATAGATACTGCTTGAGTAATACAAAAATATCGGCATCGGATATCGGCAATGAAAACTGAAAAACATTGGTATCAGCCCTAAGAAAACTTTTCGGTCGAGCTCTAGTCTTGAGAGTAGGAATTGCTCGACCCTGCTGTGCAAGTTACGTACAATCTTGCCGTGACACATGCGTGAGAGATTATTAAAATTTATTACCCATAGGATATCTTTAGTTTGGTGTCTAGAAGTCTCTCAATGGTCTACAAACTACGATTTAGTTGGTCGTTGGAAACTGTGTTACGATTTTCCATATGCCGGTGATTGTTTCGAAGCTTCATGTAAGCAGTCCATATTAGTTAAATAGATTATCTAAAACTCTAATGTAGCAAAAAAATTCCTTGTAAAGTGAATAGTGCCCACAAAATACAAGTTTTAGAAGCAGGTTAAGTGAGGATTAGGTGCGAGAATTTGCCACTTCGCCGCGAAGATTTGCCCTTCCATCGGTTTTGCACTCCCTCAGTATCTCATTTTTGCGTACCGAGCGGTAGCGTGGTACACTGCGGCGATGCAACTATTTATGCATTGAATGTGAACCGATGCTATTAGGCTGAATCAATCGAAGTTGGTCTATGTGAACGCAGTGATACTTAAGGCTGTTGAGTGCAACGTTTAAGAAAACAAATTTCTTTTGCGACATTATAAAGGGGCGATCGTCTTCAACTTGCAGCCCACGGGAAATTTCGACAAGCTTCCCGGGAAATTTACATTTTTTGAAGCCCTGGTCAGCAACAGTACAATTGCTGATAACCATCACACACAATAGAATGACAAACAAAACTATATATATAATCTTTAGCTTTAGCAGCTGCACTCTTGTTGTGATGGTACCTTGAGGTAGTTATAGGATCCTAGCTTCTAGCAAAAATATAAAATATTACTTCCATAGAGCATCTTGCCTGTCTATCTTGCTTTCTGGACTGCTCCTAGTCTCTTGAAAGGTTGACTGCTCCTAGTCTCTTGAATTTTTACCTATTCAAGATAAGCAAGACAAAACTCAACAAGTTCAAGATAATGATGTGCTGTGAAAATTCTGTTTCAAGGTTCTTACAACAGAATTTCGTACAAGTGGTGGAATGCAAAAATAAAAAAACATCCAAGCTTGCATCAAGAAACAGAAAATTGAGAAATTTTTGCTGTGCCAAATCTTGTGACACAGAAGAAATACAATAATGACAATTGTATCATGTCGGTAATATATTAATTTTTTGTGTTGCTTTCCTCAGCATGGGCATTGGAGGTCATGCACTGCTTGTTATTTTTGTGACAATTATGCACACTCATCTGTTTCTCATGTAACTTCACATATATGTGCTTATTTCACCTTGGCTGTTTTTTGCCTGGAGATACAGCAGACAAAAGCATGTTGAATTACAGAAGTTTTCTTAAACAATGTTGTTGCAGTATTGAAAGTCTCAAGACAATAACCTTGTGACTGAGACCTGTAGCCTTCGAGATCAAGACGAGACCTGAAACCTTTGAGACTGAGATTTGCAAAAATGGGTCTCAAGACAAGTCTCAAAACTCGGTCACTGGGCATATGTAATTCTGATCTCTTCGTTCCTGGAAGTTTTCACAGGGCAAGGAAAAAATCTCATCAAATTTCATTTTTCAGTATTTAGTATGTTTTGAAAATTTGAAGTCAATGAGTTCCATTTGTATGTTACTTGGAATTTTCGTTACAGTATCTTTTGTTCACCAAGTAAGAATGGGTTTGTAAATGCCAAAATTCACTCTTTAGAAAAATCACAACATTCCATTAGGACTTTCAGTTGAGTTTTATAATAACTTGATCGTTTCAGTGCATTTTTCAACACCTGTTATCAGCAGCAAATTCAATCACTTATACACAAAATGGCTCATGTCCTAATTTTCTAACTCCCAGATGAACAGTCTTATCTTTATCTTGAATGCAATGATATCATTTACACAGTTGGGAAGCAATATATTCTTGCCCTGCAGTTTCATATTCAGATGACTAAGATGTTTATTACCATCAACTAAAAATGCCAAATCAAAAAGCCAGGTGTTATGACACAAAAGAGCTCTTGCCCCAGGTAGCTAGCTTTTCTCCAGAAAATCATGAAAATTTTGTCTCAAGATAACAGGTAACTTAGGGACTTGAATAAAACAAAAACTGATAAAAATATTGGAGATTTGATTTCAATATTGGAACATTTGAAATCATCCAATGTGCCAAACTTGGTAGATTTGCCATAGGTTGGCCAGTGGCCATGGCCACCCCTGTTCTACAGTGTCATCAGGTGAAAACAATTGATATTTGAAAGGCATCAGCTATGATCATAGGTGAAAATCGTTTTGCACCTTGTATGGAGCGATGTGATCAGAAATTTCTGTCTTAATATATAGTCAACAGTTAACACCTGTGCACTTGAAACCCAGCCTGTGATTTGTTCAACCCATATAAACCCCATACTCAAATTTCTGAAGGTTCTTTATTTTGCTCTGCAAAAAGAGTACTTCCAACTCATCAGGTGTTATCTGTGGCATTTGAGCATTGATTAAGTGCTAAGTAAACAACCATAAAAAGAATAATTGGCATTGACAAAGTGTAACACAAGGTCAGATGCAATAAGTAAACACCATTTAAATCAATACCATCATATGAAGGAGTTACAACATACAGATGAAGGAGTGAGGCATGCACATAGGTGAGAGACCTTGCGGCAGTGCAGGTTAGAAAGCAGGAAACCATGTCATTGGCAGTATCCACAAGTTTAAGGACTTCCATTATTTTTCAGATGAGCATTAGACTGGAAAATGTTTTTTGGTCTTAATTTTTTTGTTTTGATTGATTTGTTTAGTCTTCACTGCATAGCTTTACATTCGAACATTCAGTTTTTGTAGCTTGATGTGTTGCCAACATTCTAGTCACTTGTTTCAATGTTTGACATGTTCTCTTTTTGTGTTTATGTCTCCCATCTTGTCCCCTGCAATGAAGGCTTCTTTCAGTCCACATTTAATGAGTCTCCTGACCTTGACAGCCTTGGTACATCCATTCTAATGAAAGATAATGGAAAAAGCTTTCAAATTGTTTTCTGTTAGCCAAGCACAAATGTAATGAAACCATTGGGCACAAGCACATCCTTAATATTTTGATCACAAATTTCTTTGCAAGCCCCACCAACACCTATCTTCACTCAGCATGCCAGTAACCTCAGTGGCATGAGAGCATTCAATCTAGAAGCTTAGTCAAAGTAGGCACTTAACTCTATCCGCATTACTCTGAAACTTATTCAAATAGAATCTATGTCTCATCATGGCATTTATATGTTGCACTAGTCTGGGCAAGATCATATTCAGGTGATCAATCACTTTTTATTCACTGCATCAATTAGTTCACAATTACATGCAGCTAATTTAATTCTGTGCAGGTGTCAGTCTGTGTATCAGGTGTACTTGCATTAAATGTTCCACAGTATATTGACAATATGAATGAAAGTGAGAGAAAGGAACTAGTGGAAAAGCTGAACAAAGAAACCGATGAATTCATTCAAAAAATGTATTCAAAAAACAAGGATTATAAGTATGATGATGGAATTACTGAAGGAAATATTGATGAAATACTTTCAACTCACCCTGCATTTATGACCAGGCAACCCACACAGGAAGAAATTGATCGAAGTCCTATGCTGCAAGCTCTTCAGGCATTGCAGTACGATGATCCTGATGACACTCCGTCAGACAGGGCTAATGCGTACAAAAAGGATGGCAATTTTCACTTCAAATGTAAGAAGTATGAGAAAGCATGTCTTGCTTACACTGAAGCACTGCAATGCAAATGTGATGATACGGAACTCAATGCAGTACTTTTTTCAAATCGTGCTGCTGCCAACTATTACTTGCAGAACTACAGGTTGTCTTTACTGGATGCAAGTCAAGCTGTAAAGTTATGCCCCAGTCGGGTAAAATCACTATTACGGTGTGCTCAATGTTGTGAAGCACTGAAACGGTTTGCTAACTGTATACAGTGGTGTGAAGTTATCTTGAGTTTAGATGAAAATCATGAGACTGCCAGAGAAATCCTGACTAGAGCAAAAAAGTTTCTGAGAGTAAAGCAACGAGATGAACGAAAACGTCAAATAAAAAAGAAAAATAATGCTGTTATTGGAAATGTGCTGTTGCAGGCTATCAAGTCTCGAGGTGTTACATTAGGAAGTGTATCAGAAAGTGATTGGTCGGGTGAGAGTGATGCCGAAGATTCAGCTGATTCTGCTCAACTGAAAGGTCTCAAATCCCACGGTTTTTCTAACTTCACAGTGCACCTGGATGATTGTAACAATCTAATTTGGCCGGTACTTTTCGTGTACCCAGAGTTCAAGACAACTGATTTTGTTGAACAGTTTGATGAAACCTCTTCATTTCTTGACCATTTGTCTGTGATGTTTGAACAAAAAGCAGACTGGGATCTGAAGCATGAGTACAAAGTTGACTTTTTGGAAGTTTATTTTGAAAACGTTGAAACTGGAGCGTTGCAACATGTAAATGTTATGTTACCATTAGCAAGAATACTTTCTGATAAGAATTATATAGTACAAAGAGGATGCCCCAACTTCTATATCTTATCTTCAATGTCCTCATATAAAAATACATTTTTGGACATGTACAACCGTGCGTAGAGGTCCAAAACTGCTTATAAAGTAGCCAAACGTAAAACATATCAGTTCTATAGAAACACTGGCCGAAACTCCACATATGTAAGTTCTACGCTGGAGGACTAAGAATCGTCGTTTTTCGGTCTTAACGTTCAGCGGGTGAAATTATTGGATTCCTTACTCTTTCCGTGTAGTACGCCAGCAACTTCCGTGTCATATGCAAAGTTTAGTGCTAGAAAAGCTTGTGGAGGCTATTATTGCAACTGTCGAAACTTACCAGTATCTACAACACTGAATCACCCTATAATTGTTTCTTGCTAATTTGTTTGTCTCTTTCAGTAATCATGATGTTTGCTGACGATATTTGTTTGTTTTGTCCAAGTGTACGAAGTTTGCAAAGTATGCTTCATGTGTGTCAGGCTTATGCAGAATCGCATGGAATTATGTTCAACTGCAGCAAAACTGTTTGTATGACGTTTAAGCTCCTCTGAGCAAATTGAGTACTGAAAATTTCTGAAACGGGGCACGAAGCGACTGTAAAAGAATACCAGCTGGTACGCGATGATCAAAAAGTTTGTGAACCACTGATGTAGTGGCTGCTATGTTTTGCATTTAATAATGCATTTTAAAAATAATATTTGTCACTTCGCCGCGTCAGATGATTTTAATTTGGCAAGGTTTGCTACATGCAGTCCCGTCACCAATGGTGGTTGCATAAGGCTCCTATCCCGTTCTCTATTCGTGTGATAAAATACGCATAGGAAAGCGACTGATGGATGTGATGTTACAATCCGTGCATGCTCAGATCAAACGTTGCTTACGTGTGAAATCTTTCGTACACATTGCTTCCAATCTGTCACTTGTCGCTTTAGGCCCAGGAAAAATCATGTTCATATGCTATCAAGCGTCCATCCCTGGTCGTTTAAGTTACAAAGCTGATGTGCTGCATCCCTACTTGTTGTGCTAATGCGGATATGCGCTTAAATTCTCTGCCAAGAAATGTTGAAATAAATAATGAGAATTCCTTATTCTGAATAAGCAGCTTTTCGGTAAAGTCGATGAAGTGTGCAGCAAAGCATCGCCGTTTTCATTATTTTAAACGGCGTTCCCCTCCAATTACGTTGAAAAAAATGATCTCTGAACTAACCATGCGTTTTCTTGCATGCGGTATTCATCAAGAGAGTAGCCGCGTGGCCCACGGAAGGCGTAAATGGGTAAATGATGAAATGGATGCCGATTTTGCGTATTTGACCTAAGGTAACCTCGCACGATAAAAGCGCTGGAAACACTGCTCGTTTCTGCGACAAGGTAGCGGGCCGGAGGGAAGTTTGTGCTGTACTCGACGGATTTCGCTGTAAACCTAAAGTTTTTAATCTTACCGCTAAACCTAAAGCCCAAACTTTAAAGCAAAACGGAAAATATGAAGAGAAAAGTGTGTATACTTGTGCAACATCTGCTACCAAAACGAAACTCCCAAAGCTAAGAGCCGAACCGAAAAGCATTGGCATACGAGCCCGGAAACATGTCTGTCAGGCTACGAGGTCGCTGCCGACTGATTGAGCAACTCAGCGTTTTATCCGAGCCGCTTCATGCCAGGTGAATCCGCAGTTACTACCTTGACGCAGAAACGAGCAGTGTTTCCAGCGTTTTCATCGCGCGAGTTTACCTTAGGTCAAATGCGCCAAATCGGCATCCATTTCATCATCTATCTACCGCGAAAATGGGCGTCTGCTTGAGCCAAACAGTTACGTCATGGAGTTCCCATTTAGTTAAAAACGTTAAGTTATAGCCAGTGGCATACCAAGGTAAGCTTGCTGGGGGAAAACAAGCGTTTGGGGCCTCCACGTGCAAATAGAGGTACACCAGGAGCAGCTTTTTTGCTGCGAAATTAAAGTCTATTTTATTTAACTCAGAAAATTCCCCGTTGTCTTGGCTGTTTTCATGCAGTCCGTCGTCGCAGGGAAAAACAAACCGTAATCGTGACTCGCCAGTGGCAATTATAACAGGAGTGAGATGAACAGATTTTTCCGATGCTGATATACGTATTGGCATTGTAAAGTAAAAATGCAAAATGAATCTGCTTTGCGTTGGATGGAAAAATGTGAACCTTCACTAGATAAAACACGCCAAAAATGTCGGTTCATTGCTGTGAAAAGCTTGATTCCTACGCATTGTCGCGTTAGTAGCATTCGAAACGGAGATATTCATGGGCATACAGGAACTTTCTGATCAGATTGTAGAAAGCTTAGCCTTAGAACGATTGATGCTTTGCAAAGCATCTGACACATCTATAGAACTGGGTTACTTCTGCAGTCTTTGTTTGGTGTAATGACGTGGTTATCAGACACTAACGTTTAAAAAAATGCGAAGAAAAAATGAAATCAGTCAATATGGAGAAATATCTGGTGTTTTGCCCAGATTCCGCAATTGTTTTCTGCAGTTGTAATGGGTACCAAAGCTGAAAAACAAGCATTGTACTAAACATCAGAAAATGGTTTCTGCGTATGCCTCCAAGACAATCCCACAAATAATAAAATCGACAATCTTATCAGTTTTTTCACGAGCGTGCGGGGAGGTTACTGGTACCTTAGCTAGGGCTAACATCCTTAGTTAAAAATATTCTTGCTTTTTTCATTGCCCTCGACCAGGGTTATTGGTTGCCACGTCTGAACAGAACTTTCAAGCTAGAAAAATTGCTAGAAACCGCTAAGATTTTTTTCATCACAAGCTAAATTAAAAGCCAGAAACACAAAGGTGCAACTGTAGAAGTCCTAGCATACAGAGCAGTCAATAGACAACAACTTAAAAGCTGAACATGCAAAAATCAACAAAGGACAGTTATGTCGGCAAATGCTACGAATAGACAACTTTTTAAAAAATATTGCTGAAAATTTTTGCTAGGATTATATACTGTAACTTTTAAAAAATGATGGTTGAAATTTTTTGATTGGCTGAATCGAACGCTGGAATCGACTGCAATGAAGATGTGGAGCCAGAGAAAACGTAACTAGGCAAAAGTGGAATAAAAAGAAATTAAATTGTACCCACTGCCTGCCACCAAACTCAAAGGTTCTCTACACATATCACAGTTCGTGTTCTGTGCACTTTTATCCTGTACGTACACTGTGGGCTAGCCTAGAGTTACTACACCGTGCCCCATTCCAGAATCGTACTTACGTGCTCGTCCAATCATCAACCCACGTGCCGACCCCGAATTGCTCAATCGCTCAGTGCTCACTAGCCACTAAATTGCACGAATTACAACTATCCATGCGAAACGAAAACATTACACAACGCTTGATATACAATCAGGCAATTAAACAACGATTGATGCATGGTAGATCAGAACAAAACGGAATAAATTGTCTTAAAGTACCGTCTATAATACAGCTAAAACCCGCCATTTCTAACTAAAAATCCGCTAGATCAATTTTTTTCCAGCTAGATAGGATTAAAATCCGCTAGATCTAGCGGAAAAACAGCTAACTTGGCAACCCTGCCCTCGACACTTTTACTCCCTCTTGCCTACCGCTGTTCCGGCCCCTCTGGAAAGAAGGTCGGTCAACATTTTCGTTGTGGTTGGCTACTTTGTATCTGATGTCGGCGTGAAAGTGAAGCTTTTAGAATTGACTGTAAATCGCTTCCAGGTGAAACTGCTGCAACATAGCGAAAATAGCTACCGTATTTTTCGGACCATAAGGCGCACTTAAAATCCTTTAATTTGCTCAAAAATCGAAAGTACGCCTTATAATGCGGGGCGCTTAATGTATGAATCTGGTTGTGCTTTCTCATCTTGAACCAGTTTTATGCGGTAAACGGTGCTATTTATTTAATTCCTACTTACGATTTTTTGTAAACAGACCATCGTGTTGCGTATTAAACCAACAACAGTTGCAATGAGCAGCGTATGTGGTTCGAAGCTAGCACATACCACAGATCCTATAACTCCGCGGGGCTTCAGATGACACTGACGCACACCGAATCAAACACGCGCATAACTTTTATTTTATTCCTGTCTAGCGGATTAGGCATGTGTGATAGATTAAACTCCCTCGAATATAATGAAAAATTAAATTCCCTATGGCGATTCCGGCACTCGAGAGCTTTTGTGAAAGAGTTGAATACAGTTTGACTTACATAAGTTTCGCTTCATTTAATGCGCCTTATAATCCGGTGCGCCTTATGTATGAAAAAAAAACAGCTAGCATTCAATTTTTGATGCTGCGCCTTATGCTCCCGAAAATACGGTACATAACTCCAAATAAGATATGAACCATATTTGTCTGATAAGGCTCATTGTTCTAAAGCCTCCCGGTTTTCAATCACGAAAATATGGTATGCCTATTTCACACTTCATTTCGCTGATCAGGTTCTGGGCTGTGGAGTAAAGTTTTTAGGAGGAAAGTTTTTAAAGAGTGTTAACCACTGATTGTGTTTGTTTTATACGATGTTCTGATCTAAATAGTCCCGCGTGCGCCACTTTTGCAAAGCTTTGCAATCCTATAACTTGCCAGCAGCTAGAGAGCTGTTCAAACCCTCTGCAGATTCAGCAAGTCTTCTAGTTGAGATTGTAAAAAAAAATTTTTCGCTTTGGATGTGGGGTTTTCTGGAGGTGACGTCACAATGAGGGCATGTTTTCACATTTTTGGACACTTACCTGGCCCTGGCCCCCAACCCATTGACCCATTCTTGTACCTCCTAGATTTTTTGAAAACTAGGCCAAAATCCGCGTCTATAGAGCCCTTGATTGACTTGCTAGCAGTCCCGTCGCCACCAGGAGGCTTTGGTGGGCTTAGCCCCCCAAATTGAAATTTGAAACACTATAAATCAGTGGAATTTTTGTCAAATTTTAATGTCAATACCCCCCCTGAACAAATGTAAAGCCCCCCTATTGACGACTTTCTGGGGACGGTTCTGCCTGCTAGCATATCTGTAGACAAAATTATGGCTCAAAAACCCAGTTTTTGACAAAATTCAAAATGTTTCAGAAAATGTACAATTTGCCCTCTCAGCAGGCCCGTAACCAGGGGGAGCGAAGCCCCCTCTAGAAAAATGTTCGCCCCCCCTTGAAAAATGTTTTGGGTAAAAGTTCAAATCTACTGCACATATTGTAAAAATTTGAGCCCCTCTCAAAAAACTTTTCGCACGTCTTGGTGTCCCAAGTTGGTTACGGGCCTGCCTCTCAGGGCAAACTTTGGCCAGCCATAACTGGGCAGCAGATTGAGCTAGAGAGCTGTTCAAACCCTCTAATGACTCGTGGCGTCGTGCAGTTTAGAATAAAAAAAATTCTTTTAAGATTTGAGTTTGGGATTTTCGGTCCATGGGATCATGATTGGGGTATGTTTTTTGGTTATCTTTATGACGTCATCATCTGATCCTACGCGTCAATATTTTGGCTCGAAGTTTATTTGGATTCTTCTTTAGAATACGGGTCTTTAGATCCCTTGTTCGAGTTTCTAGCGTTTCTGGATAAAAAGTTATGCCAAAAAAATTCCAAATATTTCAGGAATTCCTTCGAGCATTCAGGGTATTTACCTAATTAATATTATATCATTTTTGCCATAACTTTTGAATTTCAACCAGAAACGCTAGAATGTCAATCAAACCCTCCAAAGACTCGTACTATAGCCTAGAATCCATTTAGATCCAGTGAAGTTTCGCGCCACGAAATCAGCTCGATTTTTGAATTCCCACGGGACGTTGACGTCAGCCAATGTTTTGACATACCTGCTAAAACATGTCAAAACATCCTGTGGTGATGTAAACATGGCCAAAAAGGCCGAAAACACACACTGAAAACTTTTTTCAATTTAAACTACAAGTCTTTCCCCATTTAGAGCGGCTTTGAACAGCTCTCTAGCTCGATCTGCTGGCGAATGATGGCCATTTAGAAAAGGGGTGCAATCCACCCCAGGTTGGGGTTTGTGGGTGCAAAAATTTTCACCAATTTTTGTTTTTTTATCCATAATATTGGCTACAGTTATGCTAGAAAGCCGTTCAAGGGCTCTAAAGACGTGGATTTGGGCCTAGTTTCCAAAAACAGCTTGAGCCAAAATAATGGCGCAGTGGGTTGGGGTCTAGGGCCACGTAAATGTGGCCAAAAAACGCAAAAACACCCCCACTTGTGACGTTCTCCCCAGAGAACGCCAAACCAAAAGCAAAGAACGTTTTTTTTCCGATCTCCACCAGAAAACTTGCTAAATCCGTAGAGGGTTTGAACACCTCTTTAGCTGCTTGCAAGTACAGGAGTGCAAAGCTTTGCAAAAAAAGTGGCGCATGCAGGACGTAAAGTAATTAGGTCGGTAGCTGTCAAAATTAGGTAGGTAGCTGTCAGTTCGGGATTGGATTATGGATGTTGCTTGGCTATGTTTAATACCAATTGAATTAGAACTTTCGTGAATAAAGATACAACATCGAATGAGACTATTACTTTATCTCTTTGGAGTAATTCTTGAGCAATAGATGATGCGAAGTCTGAAATGTTTCTTACGTGTTTTCATTTTGTTATTAGTGGTTTCAGTAGTGAGGATAATTCTTCAACTAACCCGTACCCGTAGGCAGTCCCGTCGCCACGGGGAGACTTTGGTGGGCTTAGCCCCCAAACAAAGCTCCAAGACTCCCCAAATTGAAATACGAAACACAATAAATTAGTGGAATTTTTGTCAAATTAGAATGTCAAGCCCCCCCCCTGCACGAACGTAAACCCCCCCCGTATTGACGACTTTCTTGCGAGTGTTCTGCCCGTAGGTGGGTGAGTCTGAAAAAAGTTGTTGGTCGTAGGGGAATTTTGTTTACTTTTTGTAATTTCGGTAGTCTGTACTGCCGGGGTGTTGTGGCATCCGAGTTTTTCAGTCTAGAGCTTTCTTCTTTTGTGATCTTTTTTTGCTTTCTAGCAAGTTGTTACCAAATTTATTAACGTCTTGTGTTTTGGATGCGATTGGGTTGGTTTTAAGATGTTTGTAAGTTTCTTGATCATCCAGCATCTCGTTAATCTTGCGGCCATACCACTCTTTGTCTAAAAGACTGCGGTAATGTTAGCTTTGTCAGCCTTGGTGATTATTTTACTTGGATCTTTCTTTAACTCTTGCAATGCTGTGTTCTTTTTTCATTGGAGCCCGAGCTGCCCTCTGCAATTAAGTATTTTTTCTATTTAATTCATATCAGATTGAATGTGTTTTTGAAGCAATGGGTTTGTATAGAACATTGGATATGAATTCTGACCCAATGGACGGTACCCATTCGAGAATAATTTCAAACGAACGATAAACTGTCTGGTAACTCGGGCTAATATGAATGAGCCTAAGACGTGGAGGATTAACTGGCGTTATCATT
>JGI24159J19872_10008095_pt1 | contig 13749 bp, 8 predicted proteins | sample Ectturendosymbi4_FD_19872 | JGI IMG/M metagenome (IMG submission 19872) | reverse complement strand
CCCAGAGTTTCCACTTGTTTCAAAAGTTGTATATTTTCGGTCGCACTCGGATATTGTAATCCGACAATATGTGTTTTTCAAGTTAGTCCTCTCGTCCTAAAAACACTCGTCCTGTTCCGTAAAGAAATTTACAGTTTGCGATTAACCTGCATATAGCCGCTTTTTTCTTATTTCTATAGACTAGATGATTAAAACCTGAACTTACCAGAATGAGACATTCTCAGTTATAATACTTTTTATAAAATCGTTTTACCTCGCTTTCAATGGGGATGCAGTCCTTTTAGTAAAGTCAATTAGAAATTTTTCTTGCTAAACGCCAGCTTTATTTCAGAAGTTTCAAACATCCGCTAAAATGAACAAAACAGCAATTATGGAAAGACTTTTTAGAAAGTCAGAATTTTCCAAATCGATTGATACTCAGCCAGTGCGAATATATCTTCATTTTCGTGTTATTCTGATGATGTACTGCAAGAGTATTCTAACCGAGTCTGTATGGCGAGTTTATGTTAGCTTTAGAATATTTAGCAAGGAAAGCTCATTCAGCCTGCATTTCCTTTACATAGAGCTATCAGGATATTGAAATATCGGCAAGAGACTTTTCTAAACAAAGTGCGTGTAAAATGTTTTTGATATTAAACCGCTGAAGCCTGAGCACTTTGCAAATACCTTTAGCGATTATTTCAACCTCATCACAGATGTTCATCCGTATAATAAGACGCGAACTAAAACTCGGCAATTTGCGTTAAACGAACGCACATTCAAACTTAAATACAAATATGTGGAAGTTTAGTGTAATAAAAATCTAGGAACAAACTCCTTTAGAAATAAAAACTAGAAAGTGTTTGAAACTTTTTACAATTCCGTATAAAGATGTGTTATTCGGTTTCTAGAAACATTTTCAATATTCTTTTTTGTTGTCTACAGGTGCATTGATTTAATTATTTAACGCTGTTACTTTGAAAATAGTCGAATCGTGTGGTATCGCTGTTACATCTTACTCAATTTGGTTTTTGCTGTGTTCACTAAAATTTGTCGCATTAAACTAAACTCGTGTATAAATTTGTGGGACGCCTTTAGTCTCCAGTTGCAAAGCGAATAATGTTTCTGCTGAACATGAAACGAGTTTCCGTTCCCATGCATGATTCATCGCATCGACTGAAATTGCATTTCCCAAACACATGATTGGACGCCTTGTTCTCAACCTGCTTAAATTCTGTTACACCATTGCAGCGCTCCACCAGCCGATAACTGTCTACACATTTCCTCTTTAGCTATAGCACGAATATTTCCAAAATATGTGAAAACAGCAAACGTTTTATGCAGCAACGTTAAACAAATTTCTTCTGGCGTTTTAACCTTGCCTGCAAAGCGTTTCGTTTCCATAAAACATACAACCGCACTGCGCATATTAAACCTTGTACTCGGAGAAACAAACTTTTAGTTCCTGCTATAAACTTCCTTTTACACTACAAGTAGCCTTGCCCTAGAAAAGTCTGCAGAGTAAATTACCCCTGGTCTTCCGCAACCTCAAACTCCCCTCCATGCACTTTTTGGAATTCATCGCAGCGCTATATTATAACAACCGTGATGGCGCCATCCATACGCAAGCTCTTTACTAGTACCACCCATCTATGATTGTGTATTATCAAAGTGATTGTGTTAGCGCCATCAAGCGTATGACTTTCTGCTACCGCCATATATCTATCTTCGTGTTCTTTCACGTATTTGCGTGTTCCTTGTTTCTGCCATACATGTCTGCTGTGTTGCATGTTGCGCGTGGGAGTGAAGACTTTATGCAATATAACCAGGAATGAACAAAAGAATACTGGTAAAATTGTTGGCATTCATTGTTTTCCTGGTATGTGTGCATTACCCAAGGGTAGTGATTCTGCGTGCATTGCTGTTGCCTCCTGCTTAATTTTTCTTCTTGCGTTCATCTGGGCCACTTTTTTTGCATTAGGCCACACGAGTGGTTCTCAACCGGGGGTACGCGAATCCCCAGGGGGTTGTGAACTACTTTCAAGTGGTCCGCGCGTAAACCTTGTAATTTGAAGCTTAACGTATGTTTTATTTGTATTTTGTTTGGTTGGGTGTATTCTCTGTGGCGAATCGATGCACTGCACACAGTACTGTACACATTGCTCACGCTGAAAAGCGACCAAATCTAATTTCTCAGCAATCGAAAATGCGTTGATAAAATGAAGGGTTCCGCAGCGGTTTTGGGTGCAGTCAAAGCGGTCCGTGGCGACAAAGAGGTTGAGAACCATTGCATTAGACGCTTGTATAATGCAGTGACGTGTCTTGTGTTTCCAATCGCACCACGAACATTGCAAACGGTGTACATCTACCGTGCAATGGACGAATTTCCGATCCCATGTGTGAGTCATCATACCGACTGAAAATCCATTTCCCTTAAGAGCGATTGTACACCTCGTTCTCAGCTTGTTAAATTTTCTTACGCAGATTGCAGCGCTGCACTAGGCCGCAATTGTCATGACACATTTCCATCTCCAGTTATCACTCAGTATTTATGATAAATGCGGAAAGAGCAACATTTTATGTGGCTAAGTTCAGCATTTTCTTCTAGCGGCTTAAATTTGTATGCATCGCATTTTGCTTCCATATAACTTAATAATCAGAGCAACAAACGTTTACTAATTTCTTCAACCAGCTGTTCTCTCTACACTATAACTAAATATAACCCTTACAGTAGAACACTTCAGTTTTCATGCATTTTATGTGTGGGTTACAGCGCGATTTGATGTCTTGTTCAAGTCGCTTTAACGTTACAAAGAGGATAACTATTTTACTTGCACATTTCCGTTTTTTGAAAAAGGTGCAATTCTTTTTAATGCTACTAGGCATCGTGCATGCAGCCCCACCCCTACCAAAATCTCTATTGATACCCTCTTACCAGCAGCAAAAACATTTGGCCTAAAATTAGTGTAGCCTACTTCACAAAATGATTTCACTCTATGTTTACTGTAGGTGGGTGTAAGATGTATCCTTTCAATCTCCCCTTGTTGGTACCTGCTTACATACCCACACAGAGTTGTGAAACGGCCTCATTTTGAAGCCTGAACCCGGCCCGAGCCCAAACCCGGCTCGAGCCCGTCATTTATTTTTGAAGCCCGGTTTAGGCCTGAAAGCCAAATTTACCGAGGGAGTCAAGATATGCGCAACTGCGGAGTAACAAAAACCGTTGTGTGCTGGTGTAGTTGCAGGTACACGGTTTATCACACCGAAAATAGCAACCATCTTGAACAAAACATTGGTATAATCTGGAACAAACATAGCATGTTAGTCAACGATAATACTGCGGAAAATAATGTTTCTCAAGAAAAAAAGAAACCATCACGAAACTATCTACGATGGCGGTATAGGCGTAAAGAAACTTTCTAGGATAGATCTATGGATATGAAAAGACGGCTTATAGGATTCTTAAAACAAGCCAATAATCGCGTGAGTGATTGGTCTTTTCGACGCAACACCAACACCAGCTAATTTCCTCACCGTTGTCACCTTCTCAAAAACAGTGGGAGACTAATCCCAGGAGAGAATAAAAGAAAGCAGCTGTGTTTGCAAACAGAATTAGCTGAAGAAAAATAACAATCACTTCACTCACAGAAGTTGCCGCAGTGAGCACAACAAATCTATGCCACGAAAAAAAAAAGTTGTTACTCTTAATGTTACAAAAAAGTTTTGTATGCAGACTCGAAATATTTTGAAAAACTTAAGCCCGGGCCCGGCCCGACCCGAAAAGCTCTGCCAGAGTTATAACTCTGCACCATGTCAAAAGTTTCATTCTAAGAGTTCTACTTGCATAACGACACCAAAATATATTTGAGATTAAACCAAAATGCACAACGGCGAATTGGCAAAAAAGTACCAAGTTTCACCTTCAACACGAAAATAATGTCCAACAAAACTAGGTGTGATGTATCTGTGCAGCAAATGTTTCGCACTTGGATGAAAACATTGCTGCATTGTGGGTTTGGTTAAACTGAAGTAAATCAGATGACTTACGAACCAATGCATTCAGCAGAAGCACAAAGTGTAAGAGTCAAGGAAAAATATCTTTTGGATTCGTTGGTCATCATTGTCGCGACATTACAAGAAGTTAGGATAATTGTATATTTTATCCTTATTTCCGAGTCAAGTCCCTACGTTTTGAGCTATAGGTCAATATACAGCTAGGTAAATACTGTAGGCTACATCTCCAAGGTTTTGATTGAAATCCTGTTCACTAAAGGTTGAACACAGTCTTTTGTTAAACTCCCCATCCCAAAACTAAGTCTCCACATTAGTGTTGCTTTTTGTCTTCGGCAAAAGCTTCGCAGAGATTTGCCTGAAAATCTTACTTTCTAACATTATACAGTATGCACTAGCACCATTAACTTTTTGGATGTAAACAAGCTGTAATACTCTCACTGTTACAAGAAAAAAAACTTTCAAACAGTAAACTACGCAGGGGAAAATGTCGGACAGAAGCAGTTAAACGTCTTTCAAGGTCTCTAGAAACTTGAAAAATGTTAAACATTATTTTATCGAAGCTAAAATTGATAAACTAACAGAATCAGTGATGCCACACTAAACTCTGTTTCAACATCAACTTGGTTATGTGTGGCCTACCATCTAACATGAAAAGCTCTTCACACAAAACGTGGAAAACATCACTTTTATTCTTGAAACCTCTCCAAATGCAAAACCTAAAGAGAAAAAAGTGGGGGGGACACGTCCCCCGCGTCCCCCACCAAATTGCGCCGATGGCGGTAACAAGTGTTACGTGTTAGCTAACTTTAGTGTTAAGAATGTGTCTGTAACCCTATGGTTCTGTTTTCAATGCAGTTGCAAAAGGTGTCTGTAACCCTGTGATTCCGCCGGCTTCAATGCCTTGTACCACGTGCTGTTTTGTCTGTTTTTATCGACCTGCGTTCCGCAGACTGTGTGTGTTCATACTTTGGACTTCATGTCTGCTCACAAACAAATAAATTAAATTAAATTAAAAATTAAAGGCCAGTCTACACTGAGGACGTGCCGAGAGTTGCCACGATCGTCGTGGCGTAATTTCTGTCTACACTTGCTTGGCGCGACGCGCAGGAATTTGCAACGCGTGTGACGTAATAATTCACATGGTTCGTTGCAGTTTCTATGGTGATGCCCGTGTATATCAAAGCCATGTGACACCCTCCAGAATAAATGGCTGCACCACAGCGTATAAATAGATCAATGGTCTTTTTCTGTTTGTTCGCCACCTTTCTCGTCGTTGCTCTTCTTGTTTTCTCTGCCTTCTTCACATATACACCCATGGACCAGGCATATTTCGTTTAAATTTTCTTCCTTGTTGAATTTAAGTCTGCGGAAAGCCGGACCACTTAGCGTTTATCGTTTACTCATTCCAGGGGTTCAAACAAAAAACAAAAAATTGAGAGAAATGATGGTGGCATGCCTACTTTGCAGATGTAAACTTTTATGCATGCTAATATTTCGTGTAGTATCTCCGTCTTTAACTAAAACAAAGTTTATTTACTGCATATAGTATGCTATATTAATCAAATTTAATAATAATCTATTCTCAGTTATGTGAAGAATGTTTCATTGCTCACTTCATGTTTCAGTAGTGGTTTATTTCTCATAAAATATACCAAAAGCTTCAAAAGTTAATTCAGTCGCCACTTGCGCTTTTAGGGTGCGGGACCCATTTTGATAAAATAGGTCAAATATAGGCTTAAAACCGTCCCTGGCTGACAAGTGTTGGTTTACAGCCTCCATCATGGTGACCTGTAGGCTGTAAACCTGGTCTAGCTGTTCGGTTGAGCTTCTGCCACTTATGCATTCATAGTGTCATTCCTTACCGTGTGAGTTAACAATAGACGTCCATTTCGCAAACTATACTACCAAATCCATCCACCTATTTTGTGCTCAGCAGTCAGTGGTGGCCACTCTTAGTGTTTTTCCACTAGATCCATAGATCCAATGTTTTTTCATTTCATCTAGTGTTCTAGTGTTTTTTCTATGGTTATCTAGTGTTTTTTATGAATGAGCTGTATGTAATTAATTGCACAATTTTGTGTAAATGTAACTGTAATTGAGACCCATACGCGTACGGCAAGGGGATGCAGGGGATGCGGTCGCATCCCCAATGCTGGAAAATTAGCCATTCATCGGGCAAAATTTTTGAAAATTTGGACAAATTGTACAACTAAATTCACATTTAACTGAGGCTGTGTCTAAGTTGCTACAGTTCATGTTCGTGGGTAACAAAGATGCATCACCCAACATACCTTTGGGCTATAAGAAGAATTACCCCAAATACTCTGAAATTACCCTAAGTGGGGTTCTTGCAAACATTTTTGGTTTGGGGTACGTTCCATGCAATACCTCACCATATTTGGGCAAAGGTAAACGTTACCCTTGATTTTGGAGTATTTTTCCAATTGAATTACCCCAATTCGTCAAAAATAACCCACTTTTTCACAGTTCATCAAAATGGCAAAAGCTATGTTGAGACTATTTTGCCTCTAATGGCAAAAGAGACACTGCCTGATGGCAAAATAGTTACTTCCTTCAAGTGAACTAGAATTATTTGGGAATTCCAACAGCCTTCATCAAATTTGGGCTAATTAAAAACGTCATTCAGGTTTTGGGTAAAATTAGAAACATTTGGGTAAATTAGGAACATTTGGGTATGGTCCAACAACTTCAATTAAATCTCGGCAAATAAGAAAAGGTTTATACAAATAAGGATGAAATTAAAAACATTTAGGCTACATAGATTGGAAATAACTGGGTAAAGTCCATCAACCAAATCAAATTTGCAGTTTGTAACAGCTTCATTCAATTGTGGATAGCTTCAAATACTCATATTCAAAGTTGGGCTATATAGAAATGCTCCAGTGAAATTCGAATACATTTACAAACACCTGAGTGAATTATAAAAGTTTTGATCAAATGCAGACAAAATTAGAATTATTTGGGTAAATTTCAACAACCTCAATCAAGTTTGGGTAATTGAAACAGTTTCATTCAAAATTGGGTACTATTGGAAGGATCTGGGTAAAGTATAAAAGGTTCATTCAGATTTGCATTTGTGTAAACATTTGGGTAAATTTGCAACAGCCCAAATCAAATTTGGGTTTAAAATTGAAACAACCTCATTGAAATTTGGGTATACTTCGAAACTAATCCTAACTTTTGTGAATATCAACTTGGTGATGCTGGTAAGTGCTTTTCAGCTATAACAACAAAAATGTAGCTGTAAAAGATGTAAGTCGATACTGTGAAGTTTTCATGTGTCAGGTTTGTTTCATGCTGTGAAGTTTTCAAGGCTCCATTTGTTGATGCTATGCTTTTATAGGCCTGCTTAAAGCAGCTGTGGATTGCTTTTTTTTATAATAATGCAGGTTTGATTCAATACTGTGAAGTTATCATTGTTGGAAGTAGTACTTAATCAGTTTGCAGATGCAAGTTGTTTTGTGGTAATCATGTGGTGTAGCTGTGATATGATAGTGTAGAGTTTTCGTGTTTCAAATTTGCTTGATGTTGTGAGATTTACAAGTGTGAATCTGTTGCTCTGAAGTATTCATACAAATACTGTACAATTGATCAAGTAACTGCAGCCGCAATGTTTTGTGTGGTAATATTGTAGCTGTGATTTCATACTGTTTAGGTTTTCATATTTTCCGTTTTGTTTCATCTAATGAATTTCACCTGTTGCATCCTGCTAAATTTTAAAGTTTCAATTTGATGCTGTAAAGTGAAGTTTTTATGAACAGTGGCAACTGTACTATCTATTGCACAGCATAATTCATTAATGCAATCCAGTGAAGTACTGCTATTTTTATAAAATATTCTTGTTGAGCTTATAAGTCATTTGTTATTGGAAATTTGCTTTTGTACACATTCCTTGGTACTTGATTATATAGGCTGCAGTATTGATGTCTGAATCAGTTCTATATTGCTATTTTTCTCCGCATGCTATGTTCAGTGCACATTCTACTGTCTAAACTGGAGTGCTTTTTGGTTTTCATAACGTGACTTTAGAAGTTGCAAAGTCTTGATTAGCAGCTGTAGGCCTAATGAAAAATAATGATGGTCAGTTGTGGGCATAAGGCTTTGATCCCCATAGTAACACACTCTTCAAAATTGCATTACCTCGGCTCGGTATTTATATGATATGATAACATAGACGTGCATAAACAATAGTAATTTCAAACTCAGATCTGAGAAATCCGTCAGTTTGTAATTCATCAACGAGATGGAGATACCCACATCAACAAGCTTGCATGGCAATATGTTGCCGACTTGAATTTAATTTGTAGGCTACATGAAAAATTGCAGGAGCACGACTCAAAGCACAAATTGATTTGGTGCCGACATTCGATGATTGCACGGTAATTAGACATGCAGACACCTTGATTTGCTTTCAGTGGTACGCTCTAGTCTTAACATTAAGACTTTTTTATACGTTATTTGGGAAAAACAAGACCACATTTGAGCAGAATTTTTTTGCATCCCCAAAAATAGGCACTCCCGTGCCCCTATGTTGAGACCTTTTGATTTAGTGCAATTGTAATTTGCTAAAAATTCTACCTAATTATATCAAATTACACAAGGCGGTATTATACATTTTGAGTTAAACCGCTGTGAAGGCACTTGGTCATCTGTTAAAAGTTTCAGTGACGTGTACAAACAAACACATTAAGCGTTGCTGCTATCTCCCATTTACTTTGTCTCTGGTTTACAGTGAGTTTCACAATGTCTATGGTTGGCATTGGAACGTATTTTTTGGGCACTTTTACTGTGTGTAAGGTTGCTTTTGTAATCCAATGTTTTTTGTGAATCTAGTGTTTTTTTTGTCATGAAATTAAGTACTTTTCTGCAACAACAGAGTGACAACACTGTCAGCAGTGTGAGAGTAACAACTTTTGTAGCTTTCTTGTAGAAATTTATTTTCTGTGACTGCAAATGGTAAATTTACCGTTGAACAAAGGAGTCAAACGTACGAAGCTCACATTGCCTATATCGTCGGGCACTTATTCACTCTACTTGTAGTTCAAGCCTACAATATGAACTTGAAATTACCTACGCTAGCACACCAATTGCACTATCTCGCTTCGAGAACATGATTTTTCGATGCCGTTACATTTTACAGAAAAATATCAGTTCTATTGAAACTGAACAACTTTAACTTTGCGGAGTTCATTTCACAATTGCCCCCAAGTAAGTATGTTGACAAAGCCCTGATTTCAAGACAAACACAGAAGTACTTGGCACACTGGATTTGACCCAATACCTTTACATTTTATAAATTTGTTCACTTCACAACCACATTTCCTGTTTTTTCAGCTAGCGGTCTAGGATTTCTAAACGCAAAACTGAAGAACTCGAAATACTTCTGAAAATTAATTTTCAACAAACAGATTCCCGTACCCAGAAAGTGCCGGCCGGGGCCCAGATCTTCCAGGCCGTCCTTTGATAGGCCACTGCCTTCGAATAATATACTGTTTTTCTAAACATTCAGAGCACTTTCAAGGATATAATCTAATGCAGGGGTCACCAACATTAAACTGAGAACTACTTCTGAGGTACCGATTAACCTTAAGGGCTACTACTGTAGTTTGATAGTTACACACTTCTGAAATCAACATTTTGTTCAATTTACCTTTAATCATGTTATTGTTAATGATGTTAATCTATGTGACGATACTTATCATCTTAATGCCATTTTCAAAACAGGCCCACGGGCGACAAACGTGGTCCCTGCTGGCGACCTGGCGCCCGCGGGCACCATGTTGGTGATCCCTGATCTAATGTCTTTATCCAACAAGATTTTGAAAACAATTTGATCACAACATTTTTTACAATGTTTTCTTTAATGCCCAATTCTTAAAAAATGCACTGACAGCTAGTTCAGAAATTGTCTTTGAAAAAACGAACAAATGTAAAAGGATGTCCAGTTTCAACATCAGATATAATACAGTTGGTCGTTCGGAACACATAAATAGATCCCTTTTCACTGAGGTGCTAGGGCAGGCTTTGAGATACGGCTAACGTCAATAACACAACGATGCAGAAGAAAACAGATTTATTGTAGTTTGGTGAAGTCTAAACTCTCTGCAAAAAAACGCCCCTTTAGGTTTGCTTGGTCGAAGCAGGCGAGTAAGGAAAAGCTACAACTTACTCAAAATCAATCTTACGTGATCCTGAGTGCCCCACGTATGTGTAACATCTTTAGTGTTTTTCTCCAACTGTCGTAATCGCTGGTCCGTTCACATTATGAAGATTAAAAAACTGGTCATCAAATTACTACTAGCGATGCTGAAATGTGATGAAATAATCCCTGAATCACGTGAGGCAGAGGTCTAAAAAGCAAATCGGATTTCCAAAGGCTGCAAAAAAGATAATGACGTTGCAAATTTATAGACGAGGTCAAGCGATAAACACATGGACCAGAGCCGTAGTAGCATTCTTTCTCTTGAAAGTTTAAGGGCGTGGGGTTTAGCCTATTAGGCTTATGAAAAACAACTTCAATAATAGACATCTTTTGCGTTAAACGTATATCAACATTACTAGCAACTGTTTTTGGAAATTCGTGGTTTAACTTTTTGTAATTCTAAGGGGTTTCGCATTAAATCGAAATTAGGATCACTCTGAAGTGCTCTGTGACGTTAAAAAAGACGCAGTGACAATCGAAGCAACATTTAGCTGCTTGTCCGCGCTTAAATTCTGCACTAAAATTGGTCTTGTGACATCGCCCATTAACCAGCCCGTGATCTCGTGGTAAGTGCGTCCGCTTCGGTGCTGGTCTTGCCAAGAACTTGTAAATTGGCACTGTAGCCTTCTTACCAAGCGTACGGTGCGCGGAAAAGCTGCAGGGAACACACCCAGAACACAAAAACAAACCGAGTGAAATGAAACCAGAAATTGTACAAACTCAGTCGTGGCGCTACAAGACCATTAAAGCGCCAAGAACAAACCACCATATCAAAAACTCGCCCAATAGAGCTTTGCTTTCAGAACCTTTTCTGAAAATCTTCCGTAAAAAGGGAGGGAAGAGAAGGACGTGGGGAGTCGTAAAATGCAGGTTGCGAACTTCCCCAGCTGTTGTTTGAACCGTGAAGCGCCGGCCGGTCATACATATTTGAAAGGTCGCTCTCTGCACTACCTCCTCCAGCGATTGCGCTAGAGCAGTCGCTCGGCGTGCCTCTGCTTTGCAATAAACTTTTGTCTGCTGCTCTTTCGAGCCGCTGTCGTATGTGCGACAAATCATTATTTGACGTGTACGCGCACTGTATGAAAATGTCCGGAGCGGATGGTCTGGGCTGCTTGTACTGATGCAGCATGGGTTTGGCCAGCAGGTCGGCGCTTACTTGTTTTGACGGCAACAAAAATTCATTTTGGAGCTGCTTTTTTTGACTTAGCAAATCGGGCATAGACCCCGCGAAGGCGTGAGCGTGCGGCGTTGAAAACTTTTTTCTCGGGGCAAAATGGCGTCGAACATCTTGCTGCGAGGTAGAGTCAGTGCTCACGTATTCGTCGGCGGCTGTACCAAGCTGATTCTTCCAGTTCATCGCTTCGTTTGACATATGCAGATTTTCGGACGAAGTCATTGATAAATACCCGTCTTTATCCATCGCAGGGAGCAGCAAAGTTTGCTGCTCAAATGTCTGGCTTTCCTTCTTGTTTCCACTAATTTTTTTATTTTTTCTAAAGTTGGATTTGCTCTCTAATGTTCCAGATTCTCTCGAAGCTTGTCGGTGCACTTCCTCAGTGGACATATACTGCGCAACTGCAGTGTTCGACGGTGTAGCATGTACACTTGTTGTGACTTGGCTGTTTTGAGAAAGCTCGTTGATTGATGAGTAAGCTGGGCGAACCGTTTCTTCTTCAAGCACGGCAGCTACCGGTCGGTGTAACTCATTGGATGACTGGTACTGAGCCACTTCAGGGACATTTTCGCGTTGGAAGCTGCCATCTTGCGATGCAGTGATTGCCATGTAGGCTGGAGTAATTTCGCCCTCCTCAGGGATCGGCTGAATAGTTGAATAGTAATTTACTTTTTCTGCCTCCGGAGGTGGAATGGGCGGCCTGTCTTTGTGAAAAGTTGCTGACAGTGGTGGTTCTGCAGCAGGTCTGCAGTTAGCGCCAGGGAATGGTGGTAAAGGTCGAGTTTCCTTGTTCCTTTTGCAGTTGGTGGAATCTTCTTTTTTGAAGTGGTTTCCCGCTAAGTAGACATCTTCCAATTGACTTAATCGCTGTTTTCGTTTTTCGGCCTGCACAAATGAAATTTCTGAAATAAGTAAGTTTTCTCGTGCGAGAAGCCAACTTCAGTAGACGCGGTTTCGGAATGTTATACAAAGCACATTTAGAAGCGCAAGTTCTAGAGTAGTTATCTGCATCCTTCGCTCCGCGGCCCAGTCGAAAGTTTTCTGCGGTCCAGTAAAAGGTTTTCGTTGTGGATGTAGAGTGCAATGACAACCGGCTTTAAATTTGATAAACTTAATTTTGGTAATTTTTATGCAACGTTCCACAGTGCCACTTTATCATGTCCATACTGCGCACGAGCAGACACCCATGTGTCTACTGACACCTCGATGCAAAACTGATCAGTGCTGCCACAGGCTTCTCTTCAAAAATCACTAAATTATCCAAAAATTCACTAGATCTAAAAAAACAGCTAGATTTAAACTTTTCGTGTCGAAATTCGCAGTGCTTGAAATGATTTAGTTATTTGCTTTATCACCCAAAAAGCGTTTGGTCATTTGCAAGTTCGATCATGCTGAAGCCTGGAAAGTCTCATACCAACAATCTTTAGGCTTGTTTCAAGAGCTGAAAACAACACCACTCACGGAGTATTTCAAAAGAATCAAATCACTAACATTGAATTAATTATTTCTGCTGCAGTGTTCCTGCAAAGAAATGAAAATACCTCATGGCCAACATTGCAACAATGAATGGAACTGAAAACAAAAAGAAACTCAAATCAGAAACACTTGTTCATTCTGTTGGTGCAAATCTTAAAACAACGATTCACGTAATCAGTTGTTTACGGGTTAAAAAGGGCTGAAAAATAGAAAAATGACAACCGATCTTCTTCAAACACATACATCTGCAAAAAATCACTAGATTTCAGTGAAACACAACTAGATCACTAGGTCAGCCTAAATATCACTAGATCTAGTGAAAAGTCGCTGGGCGTGGCATCAGCGAAACTGATTTCTAGTTTACTGATATTCCCCTGTTGTTCCATTTGCACTAAGCCTGCCTATGACATCACAGTCGAGAAGTGATTATATGTGCCAAATGGTTTTTATCATTGCAGTTAGGATTCGAACTTCGAAGGCTTTCAATAGCTTGAGGTAAATTTTAGTGTGCTGATAACAACGATACGCAGACAGGGAAAATCGAATGACGCGCACGTTGAAACGATGCGTTTAACTTTTGTACCGCAATTTAGTTGTCGTGCGTGTGGCATATGATTGATTTTGAAATCTGTTCATCATGTGTAATGTTGCAACCTCTCCGGTGGCGTTACATTGAATGTGTGGTTCACCACGAACGGGATGTGCGCGAAGAACAATAATATATATATGCGGCCCGCACAAGCAATATAGAGTGACCGCGGCGTGTGAACTCTATTGTTGCTTGCTTATGGGGCGCCGTTCGTAAAAATATTATATCTGACAGATTTAGCACAAAAACTGCTATCTCTGCGCATATTTAGCTATCTTTGCGCAGAGATAGCTA
>JGI24159J19872_10008093_pt1 | contig 13752 bp, 8 predicted proteins | sample Ectturendosymbi4_FD_19872 | JGI IMG/M metagenome (IMG submission 19872) | reverse complement strand
CACTGTTAACACCTTGGCGTCTGGGTGGTTTTGGCAATCTTCGCAAAAAAAACAGCAGTTTTTGGTTGCCTTACCAACGCCTTAGCTCCTCCGCCGATTGCACTAGAGAGCTGTTCAACGGCTCAAATGGATCAGCCAGTCTAGTAGATTGCACTCGAAAAAAAATTTTTTGCCTGAGTTCAAAAGTTGTGATGTAAGTTAGTAAAAATATTTGACTAATTAGATAATTAATTAATTTGTTTATTTTAGATCATAACTTTTGAACCAGAAACGTTAGAAATTTCATCAAAGGCTCAAAAGACTCGGACTCGATAGTAGTTTCCAATGAAAATTTCAGCGAAACACTTTGGCCTAGTGGTTGGGCCCTAGGCCAGGCAACATGAGCCAAAATGACCCTAAAACTACTTCAATTATGATGTCAGTCACAAAAAATCCGCACCCCCCAACCAAAAAATTTTTTTTCGAGTGCAATCTACTAGACTGGCCGATCTGTTTGAGCTCTTGAACAGCTCTCTAACGCAATCGGCGGAGGAGCTAGGGCGTTGGTAAGGCAACCGAAAACTGCTGATTTTTAGACCGAAATCCAAGTACGAATATCACGTAGGCCGGCAGCCAACGAGTTAACAGTTAAATTGCAATGATACGAATGGAGGCATCTGGACATGTGGCAAAGCATCACATGGTTTTCACCTTTCGCAAACTTAACCCTGTTTTGTTTCAAGGGGTCATTCCATGTCAACTGTCCCAGCCAGTCAAACCGCCATCTCAGAGTTTCCTCAAATTCAACAAGCAGACAGAACTTTTCATGCTGATTCCAACAAACTACATTTTTTGTAATTGGTAAAGGTTTTGTAAAGTTATGGACCATACAAAATGACTACTTTTGTGGTCAATGAAGCATAACTAATGAAAAAATCATCAACTAACTTTAAAACAGAATCACTCCCACTGTAACCATTTTAATTAATTATTGTGAAAACTTGAAAAGCTCTCAAGTGTCTTATCTTCACTTGTGAAGAAAAACTTCGAAAATTCCATACGCTTACCCCAATTTGGGGGCAAAGAAAATGGGTAGCCATAAAAATCACTCATGTATGACATAAATTTTGAATGGTAGTAACTCGACGAGCACACCTGCTATTGGCATGAGCATACATCATCTGAAAGCTCTCACTGAGGAGCGATTTGCACTTCATTGCTGTTGAATTCATGTCGAGTTGTTTTTTTGTTTTTTCCTTTGTCAGCACGCTAGAATTAACTTAATTCCATCTCCTAAAAAAGCGATTGCTGAGTGATGCTTGTAACGAACAGCTGACAGGAATTTGCTGTGGCTTCTGTGATTAAAACTAAGATTTTACTTTAACAACAACAGTGCAACTTGTATAATGCGATGTGCTTCCAGCAGACTGAGTTCACTGCACATGAACAGTTGCAGTGTGTTTTATTTCTATTTGACAATTTGTGCGTTTTGTGCCACTTTAGGCGTATTTGAATTGTCTTTTTTAACATGTGTTCTGTTCATTGTGAATGCAGATTGTTTAAGATAAACTAGAACTATCAATGTGCAACAGAGGGAAGTTCTGCTGTAACAATAACAGCACTCTTGTTCACTAGTTCTGCTGCAACAATAACAGCACTCTTGTTCACTCTCTTATAGTAAACGGCAAACTCTTGAAACATGCACATTATCACTTTTAACAGCGAAGAAACTTTGCCATCACCTGATTCTCTGGAAACTTTTCCATCCAAATCACCACCATAAAGTTTGATGCAACCACTGTCCAACCCAACAAAAATACCTTGCTTTCTTTCTGCAAATATTTTAAGCATTTAAACTCACATGTCAACATGAAAGCAAGCTTACCACACAACAAACAATAACATGTCATAGAAATAAGTACTCTCCACAATGGGGATAAGCAAGGAATCAATCAGCAAAATTTTAATAAGAAATCCATTACACGCAAAAACCATGCATCCTCGGTCCTTATTCAAAAAGACTAATGAAAAACAAGGGAGGTAGATAAGAGTTTTATGACAACTGATGTATCACGTCTCAAATGTTAATAATTTTACTTTAGAAAGACAGCAACTTCAAAGGTGCAACCTTCACAATGGTGGAAAGTAACTGAGAAAACTCCACGACAGCTGTCGAGAAATCAAAGTTAGATTCCTGGTCAATTTGCATTTTTTTGGCACTGGCGACCACACCATTGATATAACATATTTTCAGATATTAAGAGCATGCAATATTTCAAGGAAATGTTCTTAATCTAACTCACTTTGTATATCAGCGAGAATGTAGATCTCCATGGTAACAACACACAGTACCTGCAACATATCACAAGTGCTCTACTAAACACCTAGTAGAGTACGTTAGTATTTAAACTAATTTAAACTATGTAGATATTGCTTCAACCATATTAGGCAAGTATTGATTACTAAAAAGGTTCAGCTTCGGGTCAACAAAAATCAATTATTTCTTTTAACTAAAAAAAAATGGATTTTTTCAATTTAAATCAGACTTTTGAAGTAAATGCGCAAGGGCGACCACTTAACACTTGTAATTTTAAATAGTTTGTTTTAACATACCTATTTTGTACTTTGTTTCTTCCAGTACCGCAACTAAAAACAGCTGAACTTTAAGTCAAACTTTCTTTGCCCTTATGCAATATTCCTTAACACTTTGACGTCCAGTAGGTTTCAGGGATTTTTGCCAAAAACAACCGGATCGCACGTGGTAGAGAGCTGTGAGTGGTAAAAAGCGAAAGTGGTAGAAAGCTGTTCAAAGGCTCAAAAGATGCAACCAAGTCTAGTCTGAACTCGAAAAAGAATTTTTTGGTTGGGGGATGCGTTTAGGCCACCTTGGCCCACTTCCCTGGCCCAAAACCGGTAGATCAGGGCTCCCCAACCTGCAGTCCGCAAATGGCCTGCAAGGGCCTTTTGTGCGGCCCGCGATGCATTTTGGGAATTTTGAAATAATCGACATTTACGTTGTAAAGTGCCTTGAAAAAAGATGCAGTGAAACAAATGAATCAAAGCTGAATGATATCCAGTGCAGTTTTCATCCCGGCCGTAGCACTACAAACCACATTTTACTCTCCAGCAAAGTTTTGAGAAATGTTGGGAGTATGTTTAAGAAGTCTTCACATGCTTTGTCGACCTCGAGAAAGTATACGACCAGGTTCCTTGTGACAAGTTTGTGGAGTGTTGCGTGAGTACGGTGTTGACGGCTGCCTGTTACTGCTGGCCGTCAAGTCACTGCATTTTTGCTCAGACGTTTGTGTCCATGTCGGGAGAGTTAAATTACAACCATTCACCGTTACTGTTGGACTCTGACAATGATGTGTGCTGTCACCGCTACTTTTCATAGTCTAATCAGTGGTTATCAACCTCTTCGCTGAAGAGAGCCAAATCCATACCTACGATTTTGTTGGAGAGTCTCACAAAAATTTTTAACACAATTCCATTGACGCGTTTTGTTTTACAGAAAAACACAGTCTGTTACACAAAATATTAGACGTTTCAGTGAAAAACTACTGAGGACCGCACAAAGGGTGCCTGGGGGCCGAATGCAGCCCTCAGAATCGCGGTTGAGAACCACTGGTATACATGAATTGGATAGACAGTCACAGCGGAGTCGCTGAGGCTGTCACAGTCAGCAGCTGCAGGACCAACCATTTACTTTTTGCAGACGACTTGGTACTGCTAGCGTCTTCTCAACAGTCTTCAGCATGCACTTGATCAGTTTTCTTTCGTGTGCGACAGAGCCGGAGGGCAAATCAGCACTAAAAATATCGAGGTACTATGTCTCTCTACAAACCCAAGACAGTGTATGTGGCAAATGAATGGCAATTGCAAGTACCAAGGGTGGTATTTCCGAGTGACAGGAGGCGAAGCACCATGACATTGATACACGGGTTAGTAAAGCTAATACTGTTCTGCGTGGGCTTTGTCGCTCTGTGGCCACAAAACGGGAGCTTTTAAATACCGCAGAGCTGTCAGTTTTCAAATCAATTTTTGTTCTGATCCTCACCTATGGTCATGAATCTTGGTTAATGACCGAAAGAATATTAGCTCAGGTACAAGTACCAAAGATAGGATTTTTGCAATGAGTTCACGGTGTGGCAAAGGGGTGTACCGAGGTTAGATTGTGCCCAGGAGAAAAAACAAGTTTCGCGCCTCCATATTTGACCCTAAGGTATTTTGGGAATAATTGCTCTACATTGAAGAAAAAATTTGCAACGTTGTTCTGAATTTTTGGCGCCCCCTAGTGGTTCGGCACCCAGGGCATAGTGTGAAAATAGCAGAGCCCTGAATGTCGAGCTACTTCTAATTGAGAGAACACAACTACGTTAGATTCGGCGATGTATCCAGAATGCCCAATGAAAGACTGGTTAGAAAAGTCCTGCTGACTAAACCCTTGGGAAAGCGACCCAGATGTCGTCCAAGGACCAGGTGGAGTAACTGCATCTCCAACTTTGCTTGGTCCTGTCTTGGTGTGGAGCCAGCAGAACTTTCTGAAATTGCTGTTGACCGTGAGGTATTCCAAGTTCTCCTATGGATCTTGCCCCGCAACCCTCCTTAGAGGAAAAGCGGGTATGAAAATGAATGCAATGAATAGAATTTATGTTAATTTATTCACCCGCGCTTAAAAGTGCTCAGCTAGCGAATGAACAAGTTCCTTGGACGGCTAGAACTGATTCATTCAAACGTAGAGACGGCTAGAAATGATTCGCCTATCATTCATGATATTTTTCACAGGAAATAAGATGTAAAATTAGGTTCAGGTACCGCTATTGTTGCGTCAACATCACAATGCAGCCCGCGGGTTATCTTGTAAGTCCTCATGTGGCCCACAGAGCAAATTGAGTTTGAGACCCCTACGTTAGATGGTAGTATTTTGCTGAAGTTTTATTGGAAACTAGGCTACAATTTGAGTCTTTTGATACTTTGGATGACCTGCTGGTGTTTCGGGTTCAAAAGTTATGATCTGAAGTAATAAAAAATATTTGACTAACTAGTTAATTAGATAATTAATTAATTTGTTTGTTTTAGATCACAACTTTTGAACCAGAAATGCTAGAAAGTCAATTAAAGGCTCTAACGACTCAGAATCAAGCCTAGTTTCAATTAAAACTTCAGCAAAATACTGTGGCCTAGCAGTTGGGCCCTAGACCAGGTAACATGAGTCAAAATGACGCGAAAAATACTTCACTTATGACATCACTCGCAAAAAATCTGCAACGCCCAACCAAAAAATTTTTTTCGAGTGCAGACTGTTTGACTTTCCAAATTTTTTGAGGGTTTGAACAACTCTGCAGTGCAATCGGTAGAGGAGCAATGGCATTCGTAAGGCAACTGTAAACTGCTGGTTTTATGCCGAAATCTAGGTATGATATATTCGTAGACCAGCTCTCAAGGTGTTAACACTTTGGCTGCCGGTGTACGAATATCGTAGTTAGAAATTAGACTAAAATCAAGCATATTTCGGTTGTCTTACCAACCGCATAGCTCCTCAGGGGATTGTGCTAGAGAGCTGTTCAAACCCTCAAAAGATTTGGTAAGTCTTCTAGTCTGCACTATTTGGGGACTCCCCAAATATTTTGGTACATGTTCATAAATTTTACTTTTGATGTATTGTTTGTTTGTTAAAGAATAATTGAAGTGTTGTTTGTTTTTTCTACTTTGAAAAAGAACAAATAGAAGGCAGTTGCTTCATCACTAAGCAAAACTAGTTTCAAAATTTAGGAACTTTGAAAAAGAAGCTTTCAAGTGCCAATAGTGGTTTTGTGGTTTGCTTTCAAGTGGTTTTGTGTACTTAGCCAGGAAGCAAATGTGTAGTAATCATTGTCAAGTACTAGCACAGTACTATGCAACTGCCATAACACCATGGCCATAGCCAGGGGGCTTGGACTACAGTCCCTAAAATGTATCATTTCTACACTTTGCCCCCCATTTTCCCAATTTTACAAAGGGTGTATCATGGCTGAGTGAACATGGTGACATCATCGAAATGCAAATAATATTATATTAATGTGATATCCACAATAAAATGCATATCCCACAAAGTTTGTCCATCCCAAAGCTTTCTACCAAACTTGGTTCCTGCATCGAATACTGTTACGTCAAGTTGTAATACTATTATGAGACATGAGTGAAATATCTCAGAGGCCCAAGTAAAAATTGCATCTAAATTCCATGTAAATTTTGAACAGCTTTGTCTTAATCAAGGAAATGGTAGTGAAGTTTAAAATCAAAATCCAAATGTTATATTCAAAGCAGAAAAAGATCTTACCCTGAGCACTGGCTTTGTCAGCTTATAACAGGCTAAACATGCACCCAAAAGCACCTATTATTGAACTGTTGCTAACACTTAGAATCGCATCATAACTGTTGACAAAAATGTAACTTTGATACACCAGGTCATTTAGCCAGTTCCGTTTTTAGCAGTATTAAACAAATTAGAAACAAATTGTCTGCATGCAGGATCCAGTGACCTAGAGATCTCATTAGCTACTTGATAACACCAATCGTCTTTTCATGAGCATCTTTTCTTCTATTTGGAAAGAGTGTAGCAAAGCCAATAACACAAATACTAATTCGAATAACAGGAATATCTGGTGTTTGCAATACTGTTTATTATACAACTTTGCATAACTTCCAAATTTTCATTTGTTTAAAATTGCATGACAAAGGAAAAACTATCATTTTTTGGGTTGACAGCACATTTTTCAGCAACAAAGTAGTGTCAAAATATTATAAAACAAAAACATCAAAATAGTAGCACATATACCTTCTGTTTTCTTTCTGGTTTCACCATGCTTGCAAGTTCTGCTGGATTGACAGAACAATTAAACTCTAGAAGAGACCCATTTGAATAAACTACATACAAGCTCTTCCCAAATTTTTCTAAATCCAGGCTCACAACTGCATTATGCATCTCTGGTACTGGATTCACAATATTCAAAATGATTCCAGAGACAGGAGAAATTCCTGTAACACTATGATCTTCATGGTGGCATACCACCCTCCAATCTAATGTGGTAAGGGAGATGCATTGATCACTGTCATGATCTACATTAAAGTGATTAGAAATGGTTTCATTTTCATTTCTTTCACTAACATGTGAGGGCTTGCTTTCTGATTGATGAGCTTGTTGCTTGACTGATTCAGTTCTATGAAAACTGCATAATTTGAATGACTCTATAGCTGAAATAAGAGATGTAAATACAGTGTACAACACATTGACATCAAAAATACGAACATCACATTCAGCTTGATAGTAAATACGGTCATTACGAACAATGTGCATGAAGTGTATGTTTTCTGATAGTGTAGTCTCATTTGACATTTCAAAAGTATCTAGACGCCACATACGAACCAAACCACTTTTGTGTGACCAAGACAAAATAATTGGTTGATTCCACAGACAACGTACTCCAGTGATCCCCGGTTGATGAGCAGAAAACTTGTGAACAAGTGCCCTCACAACTGAAAACACCACAAATTCAAAGTTACTTTGAGATTTTTGTATGTTTGAGATAAGCTAATCATAGGCTTTGGGTCACAAGAAAATCAAGTCAATTTAGTGCTGAATTAACATTCAATTATGCAGCTTAAGTTAATGTAAAACAGGCAGGAAAACATCAACATACCATAGCAAAAAAAACAGCCAACTGACCACTAAGGTAACAGTGCAGCAGAATTCTCTCTCTACTCACACATATTAGCCGCATCTCAACAATTTTGTTCTCGTGCCACGTGGATCTACAGGTCTGGTAAAAAAACACTAAAATTACTGGTCAATGTTGATCAACATTTTAATCACAATGATTGTACAATTGATTGATGTGACTGTGGTGACTTCAGCTGCTTTTCATGTGCACAATACCTTCGAAAGTTGTTTGATGTGACCAGCTTCGCACAGTATGGCTTTTTACATGACACTTTAAGTGAGCTCATTAGCTCACTTTCCTGGTCATGAGACACAATTGTTGCTGAATCCCCAAATGATTGAGCGATCAAATAAGCTTTCGGGAAAGTGAGCACAGCACACTTGTAGTTGCTTGGTTCATAAGTGAGCTCCCTGGTTAAAGTGTGTTCACAAAGCAGGAGCCTTAGGTTTGGCTGTTGCCTTAACGCCTGCATTGGTTGGATGATGCAATGAGTGAATTTAGATCATGTCTAGTGTTTTGAAATGGCACTTGTTGATTTTAACTTTGCTTTGCAATCCATATTTTGAAATGGCACATGTTGATTTTAACTTAGCTTTGCAAGCCATAATAATGACAAACTGCTGTGTGACTGTGGAGTGCAGTGAACATGGTCCGGTTGTGATTGTGGTTGCAATGTTTGCAGTACATTAGACTGCTGTTTCACTGCAGTTTTTGAATGTTAATATTGTCCACTGGATAGTGCTGTTGCAATCTACATTTAAAAGTAACAGCCTAGTAGCCTATAATGGCTAATTGCAGATGGTGGTTTGCCTCCTTACTACGCAATTTTTAATATAAATTTCCATGCTTTTTCAATACCTTTTCCAGATATTTTCTGGATTTTTTCAAGACCTAATATTTCCTCATTAACTACCCAGATCAAATACAGGCATTACAATATTTAACAAGATATAAGTAAAATTATATCAAAGTGTATGTCAAAAGATCAAGTGTGGAAAATTATTTTCTTTTTCCATACATACAAACCAAAAAAAAAAATTTTTAGCCTGGAAAATGGCAAAAATTTTTCCATACTTTAAGACTGCATAGGAACCCTAAGAATATCATGCTTGCTGGATTGCAATCTAACCATATTTCAGTTGCAAAAAATTGGGTTTTGTAGAAGGTATCTGCAGGATTTTAATAATCTCTTTTGTCTGATGCATACTGAAACGTTGCACTAGTCTGTGCACAGAAATGATTTGTAATCCTCGCCTAATCTGTTTTTGCATTTCATCATCCTCAAACAAGTTTTGTGAAAAGTAATCACTACTGTGCCTCTTAGGTGCTGTCACAGAAAACTGTTCTTCGTTTATCATTTGTAACTGGAAAACCTACAGCTCTACAATGACTAAAGGAATTAGTTTACTCACGAAGGTGGTGCCGCTAGCCTACGGACCACAGCACAGAACATGCAACAGTAATTCTGATGCTCCATGTAAACATGCAGCTTTTGGTTCAATTGCACTGAGGTCTCTTGATGCCAAAACTCCCTTAGACCACACTTGCTAGCACAACCATGTAAATAGTCCCAATGACAATTGCCACAAGTGCAACAACGCAGCAGTCGCATTTGATACATCCAGAATTTTGTAATGAGGCATCGACAGCCAATCGCCAGTAACGAATGCATTTCTAGAAGTGAGTATGTGAAGTAGAGATCAAAATGCCTGATTTTATCTTGTGTTGATAAAACGCTGTTATATTCATCACGCATCCAAACAACTTGCGCAAGAAAGCACAACTTGCAGCAACTCTAGACGGTGCATTTTCATAAACAAGCAGACAAGATGAACCATGGAGCACGCGTTTGCCTACGCAGCCAAAACAAAAGCATCATCAGGAAGTTTTGCAATGCTTGAAGCTTATTGTCACAAGCTAGACCGTGCTACCATGTGAATTTATTGTCTATGAATAAACTATGGTTCTGCTTAGTAGACTTTTTGCAGCACTAAAATTTTGACTGTAGCTTCTTCTTTTGAGTTAGTTATTCAAACCACTGCTTGGCCACACTACATCCTGGGGCAGATGTTGAGCAGCCATTCAGTTGTTCATCGTCCAGAACTGTCAGGCCATGCAATTAATGGGGTGGTTGATGGCTTGGACATTGGAGGACAACATGGTCGACAGTTTGTCTGCGCCACGCTCACAAGCCGCAGAGGAGGCCATAATCCCATTTGTACAAGCAGGAGCAAAACGTTTGACACCGGTGCGGAGGTGATTAAGCTGGACACCACCTCTTCTTGNNAGGGTCATTCCAGGAGGGGTGGGTGCTGGTGTTGGGGATTAAAATATGGAGTCTTGTGGGGTTGTCCACCCACTGCACGTATGTTGCTGTGATCAGATGAACTGAAGAGATGTTGTGTGGCAGGTACAAATGGGTGTCTCGATTTCAGGTGCCGTGCATTTGCACTCGATGGACAGTGCTGAGTGGAGCAGATGTCCAGGCTCCATGGCATGGCTTGCTAGAGACAATGTGACACCACTTCAACGAAACTTAGCAGGTTAGATGCTTGCGAGGATTGGACTGTTATCCACTGGTGTAGGACGCAGGCATCCAGTCACAATCCGCAAGGCATCATTGATGGCGTGGTCGATGAGGCAGGTATGAGCACTGCGACACCAGACAGATGCTCAGCAGTGTGCGGTTGAATGGAATAGGGCTAGGGTGGCTATCCGCAGAGTTGTTGCTCAAGAACCCCAACCGGAGCCAGCAAGCCACCTCAGTAGCAGAATGTGTGATGTCAGCTTCTAGCAAAGTGACTCAAGGTGTTGGTGATACGAGAGAGACCTGTCCAACGTTTCTCCAAGGTATTTGGGCTCAGAGCAGAAGGGCAGAGTTTCATTGTTGTATTTCACTTTAAGCTCATGTTTAGCTTCCTTGTGATTACGATGGAAGGCTGTCGACACCATTTTTGTGGTGCTGAGATTTAGCTTCCAAGTCTGGAGGTATTCACCTACAGTTGCCATGTCCGTGGTCAGCACCCCTTCCACTGACTGCCAGTCTCCATCAGCATGCATGATTGCTAGATCGTCAGCATATGCACACTTTCTGGAGACAGGGGTTGGCAGGTCAGAGATGTAGATGTTGAAGAGAAGGGGCACCAGGACAGATCTCTGTGGGACGCCGTTCTTGAGGCGTTGTAACCTGCTTCTTTTACTGTTTCCGGTGCTGAGGGTGAAGCTGCGATTGCTAACCATCTCCATGATCATGCAGACCTTGTATCTATCAGGCAGCAATTGCAGCAGCTTGCAGGTGAGGCTGTGGTGCCATGCAGTGTCATAGGCTGCTGTGAGGTCGACGAACACAGCTCCGCCCTTTTTCTTAGCTGAAAAGTTATCCTCGATGTCCTGCGTCAGCAGGGTGACCTGGTCTATGGTCGACCTCCCATGTCAAAAGCTCACCTGCTCCCGAGGGAGCAATGGGTCTATGATTGGGTCGACACAAGCGTAGATGAGTCTCTCGAGGACTTTGAAGGGGACAGGGGAACCCCGGCAGAGATATGGGATGGCAGCTCTTTGGTTCCCCCAATGGTTTTTCTGGCCTACAGATCGCAACTACTAGTGCTCTTCTCCAGATCTTTGAATTTTGAGTTGGCGCATGCAGGAACTGAGGAAGTCAAAACCAAGATTTGAGAGCCGACCTGGCGTGGATTATGAACTCCGGGAAGATGAAGTCCAAACCTGGAGACTTTCCTGGCTTCAGGCGTCTGAGGGCAGAAGCAAGCTCCTCTGGCCTAAAGGGTTCTGAGATACTGTGACCTTCATGTGTTAGAATCTTCCATAGGTCCTACATCTCCTTGTTGACCAGCCTGGTGGACTGGCGATCCCTGGTCCTGTGTGCCCTGTTCTTCACAAGTTGCGAGGCGATGGAGTTTGCTGAGACATGGCACTGACGAAAGGAGCGTCGAAGACCTGACAGTAACTTTGCTGATGGTTCTCCACGCCTTGCAGCTAGAGTCTGAGAAGTCGATAGAATTGACAGCTTCTTCCCATTGCTCCTGCTTCTTCTGCCTAGGGACGAAGCAGCTCTATCAGAGCCAGTCCCCACTGGGGCTCGGGTAAAGGAGAGATAGAGGGTCTCACTCTCTTTGTCCCAGCATGGCACATAGTTGTTTTGATGACCTCATGGGATACATGGTTTGGCCACAGATAGTAGGCTCTCGCAAGAATCCTGGTATGCCCTCTCAATGTTTGATGCGACCAGAGGTGGTAATCTCTCAACAGATTCATCTGTGAGAAGGCAAAAGCGCTTCCAATCAGCCTTGCTGTATAAACACTTTTAGAGCCAGCTTAACACTTTTAGAGCCAGCGTATGATATATTCGTACTTTGATTTCAGCCTAAAAAACAGTTTTCGGTTGCCTTATCAACGCCCTAGCTCCTCCGCCGATTGCGCTAAAGAGCTGTTGAATGGCTCAAACGGATCGGACAGTCTAGTAGATTGCACTCAAAAATATATTTTGGTTGGGGGGTGCAGATTTTTTGTGACTGACGTCATAAGTGAAGTAGTTTTAGAGTCATTTTGGGTTATGTTGCTTGGCCTAGGGCCTAAGTTTCACTGAAGTTTTCATTAAAAAACTAGGCTCGAGTCCGAGTCCTTTGAACCTTTGATCAACTTTCTAGTGTTTCTGGTTCAAAAGTTATGATCTAAAATAAACAAATTAACTACTTATCTAATTAGTCAAATATTTTTACTAACTTACATTATAACTTTTGAACCCGAAACCCCAGCAGGTCATCCAAAGTATCAAAAAACATGGATTGTAGCCTAGTTTCCAGAAAAACTTCAGCGAAATAGTACCACCTAACGGTTGGCGCCCAGGGCTAGGCAAATTCGGCCCAGGTGGCCAAACAGTCCTCCACTTATGACGTCAGTCACAAAAAAAACACACCCCCGAAGAAAACAATTTTTTTTCGAGTGCAATCTACTAGACTGGCCGATCCGTTTGACCTGTTGAACAGCTCTCTAGCGCAATGGGAGGAGGAGCTAGGGCGTTGGTAAGGCAACCAAAAACTGCTGTTTTTTTTGCAAAAATCGCCGAAACCAGGCGGCTCTAAAAGTGTAAAGAATACTTCTACCCAGTAAAACATGCAACGGGCCATTTCTGATAAAAACAAACCATGTACTGCTGAATCGAAAGAACAAGGATTTTATTAAAACACTGATGAGCAAGTGCAACCATGTTGTTGAACTGCTGACAGTTTTTAGAGGGTTGATGGTAAGGCATATCACAAAAGAATTCACAGCTGACAAGTCAACCAGTTTATTTATCAATTCATTTAAAACCAAACTATGCTTATGATGCAACACCTTTTTGCAGATAATCACAACGGATACATATCATGCTGTAAATCAGTGTTTCCCAACCTTCTTCACCCCTGTACCATTTCGAGGCTTTATGCTGTGCTCGCGTACCACCTACATAAGTTACGCAGGCTGAAGGTGGTCAAAAAATTTCCCCACCTTTTATGATGTCATAATCACGTATTTGACCTATGCGATGTGTAATAACAAATTCTATTAAACTAGGTAGCATCAGCCAGGGTTGATGGGATGCATGGAATTTATTTAATGCGATGGCTGCATTTGTTTATTTTCCACTAGCTGGTTGATGCGTGGCATACATTTGCTCACAGCGCATCAAAAGTCATGCATGGGTGCAACAAGTCGGTTTCGTTTCTTCGACTTGATAGTTATCAGGGCTGAAAATCCTTGCCTGCACTCCCACGTAGAAGGGAAAATTAGCAGCTGGGGAATAGCGTGAGAAGCTAGCGTCGAATATGAGGAGGCCGTGCTAAGCCAGAAGTTTATTGGAGAACAATCTTTGTGTTTCGTCTTTGCTGTCTGGTCTGGTCAGCCTGGATATCTATGAGCTCCTCTTGCTCCCCACTCCCGACAGGCAGGTCAGCTGGATCAACAGAGAATGGATTGGTCATATAGGCACAACATGTCACATCCGGAAAGTAATGCCTCAACTCAGCATTGAGCAGTGAGAGGTGATCAATGATTTCATGGGAAACTTCATCATTGG
>JGI24159J19872_10008092_pt1 | contig 13753 bp, 11 predicted proteins | sample Ectturendosymbi4_FD_19872 | JGI IMG/M metagenome (IMG submission 19872) | reverse complement strand
CCCTCTCACCAGCTGATAATTTACAACGAGGGAGCGATCGTGTGTTATGGTGCTTTGCGACACGCGGCCATATGAAAAACGACCGCCGCGCACAGCCGGTAAGTTGAAATTAGACATGCAAGGACAAAGCCCCTTCCTGTCAAGCAACTGTCTACTAGGTCAGAAATCGCACGCGGTCACACATACACACACACGCACGCAAACGCGCAAGCAGAGGAAATAGCGAAGACCAGAAAGCTGAGCACACGAAAGCCCTCCTCCGATTCGGATAAGTAGCCACGACAAGAAGTGGCTCGAAGTTGTCGGAGGAGCAGTTTGCGCAGGTGAAAGGTCACTTTTAATGAGTTGACATAAGCTTAGCTCCGTTCAGCCGATCGAAGAGCTATTTTCATGAGTTGGTGGAAAGCAAAAGCAAATGATTAATCGCGATTCGGTCGAAAATCTTCGGAAGCGCGAGTTCCCGCCACTCAGTGGGTCGACACGTTCTTCTTGAACGTGAATTCCTTCCAGTTGACAGTGATCTTCTTGGGCTTGTTGAGTTGGGTCGAGTCCAAGCAAAACCTAAAAACGGGTAAAAATTAACCGATAGTAAGCCGAAAATGAAAAGATCTGCATTGCAGTGACTTTTTACTTTCACCGAGCCTGAAAAACATTCCCGCATGGCAGATCACCGGAAACTCGTGGTGCAGTGTTGCTTTCACTACAAAACCGCTCTGAGGAAAGCGCTATGTATTCAATGGCTGGGCCAAGTAACAAGTTAACTTGCACTTGGGTGCCAACAATCACCGCTTGATACAGTGTGATGCCAATCGCATTAAAAACGGGTTGTATCACTGTGAGGTAGAATCGCTTGGAAGAAAAACCGTTAATCATTCGAAACGAAGACTTGTGTGCGTTGCAACTGTAACTAGGCGAAAAACGAAGTGGGCACATTTTTTATTTTTACGGTAAGCGGCGCTTGCAATTATTTGTTTCAAAAGTAAACTCATGTCACAAGTTTCAGGTTGACTTGTTCATCACGGCAGGGGCGTAAAGAGGTTAGATCGCGCCCGGGGCGAGAAGCGAGTTTGGCGCCCCCATGTTCGGACCTGAGCTGTTTCGGGAGATATTTTATTACATTGAAGAAAGTACTCGTGACATTGTTGGGACCTTTCGGCACCCCCGCAGTGATTTAGCGCCCGGGCAATTGTGCCCCCTTCGTTACATCCCTGCATCACGGTTCCAACTTATTCGCCAACGGAAAACGTGCAACAGAAAAAGCGTAAGGGAAGCTTACTGTTTGAAGCTCTCGATCTCTTTTTCCGCATCGTCCATTTCGTTATTGTTGGTTATCTCCTCCCTGGGCATGAAGACTTGGTCGACGAGAGCGCTCTTGTCTGTCGACGCTCCCGAAGCCAGCAGCCTGTTCTTGCGACGCTGCTTCCGGCTGCGATTCTTGCGATTTTCGGCGCTGTAACAACAAGTTGGATTAGACTTCAAAATCCCGACGCGCATCGCCAGGCTTCGGCACACGGGTATAAACTAGCGTGCAACTTGCGTGCGCGCTCAATCGGAAATCTTGCACAAATAAGCCCATGCCTTCCTGACAATTGTCGCGAGACAAAATTTATTCTGCGAAATTATGGGAATAATGCACGAACTTTCATATTCACCTCAAAACTCTTGTTTCTTTACAGCTATTCCCTAAACATGTTCAATTGCATACTTGCTTGCATGGGCATCGGAAAGATTTTTTCCAGGGGGGTCCAACAGTGGTGAAATTTCATTTAGCCAGTTCGAAATAAAGAGAAAAACATTTTTCTGTTAAAAAGTTAATAGGAAAGCACCAAATTTCAAAATCCAGGGCGGCCGAGGTCCCATTCTAATGCCCATGCTTGTTTGGTTCGCGATTCTTGAGGTTTCAAATGAAAACAAAGGTGATCGAAAAAGTATTAGAGACACGGCTTCAGCTTGTAAAACTTACGTGTTGTTTTTCTCATAACAATCTTTGTGGTCAGATGCTACAATCACGCGCTATCCTACACTTGTTTGCGTAACTACAGAGAAGGATATTTGGTAACGACCAAGAAGCTGTGAATATAAAGATGTTGTCGTGCATTGAACTCAGACGTTGTCCGAAGAAGCGAGAAATTAAATGCTTTTGAGTCGTTATGCAGAAACGCGACAAATCTCGCGTTTTTGACTCCTCTAACGCAAACCAGCACACGCTTACATTATTTGGCAACACACCTGGGCACGTTTGCAGAGAGCAGAAGTCAAACCTACCTCTCAGCATCCAGGAGAGATTTTTCCGGCGTCGAAGAACCGCTGGTGTTGCTGCTGCTTTGTGCCTCCAGGTCACGGGGCACGGGGAAGGAATTTTCCGATCCAGACTCTTCTTTCTCTTGGCCTTTGGACTTCGGTAAACGGTCGCTAGTCGGCGAATCCACCTTTCTTGCAATTAAGCCGTTGACCGCCGTGCTCTTGGCAGAGGGTTGTTTTCTGCTGTCGTCCTTGGAAGAGTTTTGCAGCGTGGGCTTGTTCTTCTGTCTTTTGTCGTAATCGTTAGGTTCGCGTTTGTCCTCCTTGCTTGGTTTCTTCTGTTCCAGCGCATTCTTCTTGCCCGGCAGTTGCTGAGGGCGGCGCTTTTTGAGATCGTCGCTTCTCGAATCGGGGAGCTTTTGACTTTCCGCTGAAAGTTGGAACGATCTTCCGCCTTCCTGTTTGTGGGGCGTGTCGCGCTTGTGCTTGCCCGAGGATTCGTTTTCTGCCCTGCGGTTTTCAATCACCTGCTGTGTCTGATCGTCAAGCTTTTTATCCTCTTTCGCGGGCGTTTCTTTTGTTTTGGAAATTTCTACTTTTTTCTTCGTTGGTGATGATGACGACTTCAACGTTTCCGTCTGCAAACCGGCGCCAGAATCGTGTTTCTTCTTCACAGCCGCGTCGCCTGATATCACAGCGACAACGCTTGGGTTAGCACCTTCACCTGGCACCGTTTTAACGGACTTTTTCTTGACACCTTCGTCATCCTTTTCAACTGCAACGACCTTGTCAGTAGCTCCGTTCTTCGCCGGCCCTCCGCATGCAGCCAAGATCTTGCCGCCTTCTGATCGCTGCTCGTCACCCTTGTTATTTTTCTTCTTGCCCTTTTTCTTCTTGGCGTCGGCGTCGCCTCTTCCCGGCTGATGCAACACCCCAGCGCCGTCGTCGTTTGCAACCGTTGCCTTGGCGACAGCAGACTCGCCGGCGCTCGACTGCTCGACGGCGCGCTTGTCGTTCTCTTTGCGTTGCTTCTGCCTGGCGCGCTTCGCAGCTCGTTTGCTGCGTTCCTCCGCAGTCTTTCCTTCAATGAAGGAAAGCAGCTCATCGAGGGTTGGCTCGTGGTGGACGTCGGGGGAGTGGGATGCGGGGGAGGACGACTCCAGCACGCCGCCATCGCCGTCTGCTTTGCCGTCGCACTTCAACTCTGTATGACAAAACGTGATATAAGAACAGTGGAAGATCTGCGTTCAGATGGACGGCATTATGCGTTAACAATGCTATGGCTTCTGGATCAGCTTGTTCAAAACGGAGAGCTTCAGGGCACACTTTACCTGCCCACATCTTCTCAAAAATATTTATATTAACTCGACAAAACTTAGAACCCACAGGAACGAGCGGATTGCCTTTAAATAACGCGGCATTTTACAGCAACACTGTAACTGCATGAGAGTGATGAACGTCGGTTGGATTTCCGATGCAGTCATTTGGTAAATGCTTGGAATTCAGATCGATTTTGCCGGGGTGAACCAAGGGGGGCCCCTATTTCGATTTTGCCGGGGTGAACCAAGGGGGGCCCCTATTTCGATTGACAACGAAAAAGGACGCAGACTCTTACTGAGCACCGTGCAGGCCTATGGGGGCAAATGCCTTTGAAAAAATAATTTCTTGTCAGCAAAATAAAGGTCATTGTGAACCTTTTTCTGATATGCGTTAACAGGCGTGGCTGCTTCGGCGATGAAGCTCGTTCTACAGTGCTTTTGCGACGCGGCAAATAATGCAACGGTTCAATCCGTTTTACTCTGTTCCTTTCAAACTTTTATCAGTTGCCCTTTTTTGAAACTCATAATTTTGAAAAATCTAACGAAATTTTAGTTTGAGAGCAACTCCCCCATAGTTTCCACCGCCATATTCTTACATGCAGTGGTAATTAAAAATCACTCATCCACGCCACAACGCATATAAAAACTTTTGAACACAGATACTAGTGTCTGCACAAAATGCATTGCAGAATAAAACCATATACGGATGATTGTTAGTGATGAGACTCGCTTTTTTTACTACTTACTGTAATGTTCATAACGCGCACATTGCACAAGTTATCAAGAATGCGTTCGTCTTCCTTACGCTGGAAAACCAAAATAGGTCTTCACCGCTCTCTTCTCGAGCTATACGGCGCGAAAACCCCCAGTAAGGAGGGAGGACAATATCGACAAAGTTGAAGAACTTGGGCCATTTAAGTAACTCAAGAAAAAAGCTTTTCTGCGAACTTTTGATAAAAAAAACAAAACAGGGGGATGACACATAGCTCGTTTAAGAAAGACAGTTTTTCGATTCAAATGCGACGCGTTTTCATTTTACGATCAAACGAAATTCTGTTACACTGAAAACAGCGTTTGCAATCCATTCTCCTGACCTTTGGTTTTGAGCTTGCGAAGCAGTCGTTCCCGCATTTCTAGGTAGTTGCGGCTCGTCGGCGCTTGCGCTGGACCACCGTTGCCGAAGAACTCGCAGTAGCAACAGTTGCAATACTTGCAGTTGTTTCCGTTCGCGCCGTTCGACGCATTGCCCCCCGCGCTGCTGGTGGTGGTTGTGTTGGTCGAACTGTTGGTGGTTCGCGTCGCCGGGGCGTTGGGTGCTGCGGAGAAATCGTAAAACGCTGTCAACGACGCTGCGCGGTTTTCTTCGCGACGCAGATTATAACGTTCTTGGCACAACCGGGTGAGATCCAGAAAAGCCACTGTGTCGTGTTCGGTTTTTCGAAAACGCGGTAAATTTTCGTCGTGCACGATTTTCTTGGGGAGACCTTAGAATTCACATGCTTCACAAATAAGTTCAATCGCAACACAAGATCTATACCAAAAAAACAACAACTGACATCGGGAGGAACGTATCCGTCCAACTGTCAGGTTTAAAACTCAGAAGTAATTCTCTCTGCCGATCACCGGTTATCTGCCGCGGATGATTGTCTCAATTTTCCCAACCCAAAAACGGCATAACCATGCAAATATACAATCCTTTGTGCAAATAACATTTTTAAAAATCCACCTCCTAAATAAAGTGAACAACGACGTAAGTAATAGAACTAAGAGCAGGACCGAACAAGCGGATGTTAACTTGGAATACATGTCCAATATACTACTTTTAACCAGGGCTGTGGAGCCGGAGCCCAAGCAATTTTGGATGGCTGCATTTGGAGCCAAAAACTTTTAGAATTGTGGAGTCGGAGCCTGAAATTTGGGTTTCGGTTCGACCGACATTGTTTGTGGGGCAAGCGAGTTGTACAAATAATTCCATGGACCAAATCATTCTAGTGCCGGAGCCAAAAATTTTTTAGGTGGTGGAGACGGAGCCTGAAATTTGGGTTCCGGTTCAAGCGAATTATACAAATAATACCATGTTTTTTCTGTTTTTTGGACCAAATTGTTCTGGAGCCGGAGCCAAAAAATTTAGATGCCCGGAGCTGGAGCCGAAGCCTGAAATTTGAGTACCGGCTCCACAGCCCTGCTTTCAACAACGGCCACTGGTGCCCTGAAATGATTTTGTACACAAATCATTGTCAGCAGCAACAACAACACAAAACTGCTTTATTGCAGTCCAACCTCAGCACCACATAGTACTTTGAACAGCAAGCCATAGGTGTAGGAGCAGGCAAATTTTTGGGGGTGCGAAGGATTTTCCCCCGAATTCTTCCCCAACTTAAAAAAGTGACCTCCACAAAAGCTATTCATGCCATTTTGGGCAGCATTTTTTTTCAAATCAAAGCATGTCGGGCGCCATTTTTGTGAAGGTGTTCAGAGATTTTGCCCTCTACACCAGTGCAGCAAGCTATCTTCATTAGAAAAAATTAAAACAAAAAAGTACCTCCACCGGCGTGCTGGCACGAGTCAGATGTCGGCGCTTGCACCTTGCCGCCGTTTCCAGGTTGGGAAACAGGTGTGGATTGCTGAGGCTGCCCGGGCTTTTTGAGCTGAGAAGATGCTTGCGAAGCTACGTTTTGCGTCGCCACGGGTTTCTTCGCTGCGGGCGGAGCATCGCCATCTTTTCCAGACTGACGGGCGGATGGATTGGAAGCATTGCCGGCCTGGGACATTGTGGGCTGCAAGGGAGGCTGCGGTTTTTGCGCTTGATCGGGCTTTCCGGGGGCCGGTGACAGTGGCGTCTTTTGCAACTTGACCTGCATGCCGGCCGACGGGCTCTGGTTGGGAGTCGAACCACCGGAGCTGAGGTCGTGCCCCTTCTGGCCGAGCTGATGCTGTTGCGATCGAGGCTGCCTGGAGAGCTTGCTCTGGGCGACGAGCTTCTTCCGACGCAGTATCTGCTGGTGTGTGTGGACGGAGCTGCTCGTGACTGGACTGGTGCATGGCAGATTGAGGACGGTGCCCGCGCTTGACAGCTGACTGCCGAAGTCGGAGGACGAAGCCGTTCCTTCAGAAGTTAACAAACTTGCACGGTTACGTCATGTCATGGACGAAAATAACGACCTTCATGATGTTGGGCAAAATTAGAAGCAAAAGTCACGAATTTTCATTGTTTAAACTTTTTCAGTGAGCAGTCGAGTAGCTCGGTGTTGCCAGAACGAATTGCTGTTACGCACATTACGAAGTAAGACCCATGGATGTAAACAACGGCCGAAGAAAGAACCAAAACTCCTGGACCTATATAATAAAGCGCCAAGGCGTGCAACGCTGTTTCCGCTCAGATATCTGGCGCGTGAATTGGGATGGTGGAAACAAAATTATTGTAATGAGTTTAATAGAGCAACAATCAGTAGGGAAAACGTCAGCCAAACATGAACTGCACGACTGCAGCAACCGATTCTGCAATAGCATTAGCTGCAATCATGTTCTGTTGGCTTCCTGAGTCTGCCTTATATAACACACATGCGTCTGACTAATGCCAATGAACCGGATCGAACAATAATGATTTATCAGGTTGTGACGTCACCCGTTTCAGAAACTTTTCAGCGCAGTGGGAATCGGGAAACATTCGATGGTTTGACTGAAAGACAATTCTGGAAAAGGCTTTCAGGCGATAGAAAATCGATTGTGCTCGAGAACATTAGTCGCAGTTGGACAAATTGTCACAGAATGGAGACCAGAAAATGGTCGCAAGCATCAACGGAGCGTAATGCCGGTCATGGCACGGTTGTTTTTTAACAAATGCGAACCAGATCCAAAACTGCTTCTTGCATAATGCTGGTAAGCGCTAGGTACAGCATATATCGACTGGCTGGGCGCGCAAGAGGCAAAGCCAATTGGGGGAAATGCATGCAGTCACACTGCTTGGTTACTTAGCATTTTCTTTATCTTAACGTGGTTTTCAAGACCTTTCACACGGAAAGTACAGGTTATTCAGCTTCTCCGCAGCGACGCAACATCACAACATTGTGACATCACAAGGGCTCTGTTATCAAACAAAACACGGAAAGGAAGAGCTGCCACCGCGGCGCAGCTCTTCTTCACCGACGTGGCTCGGCCCGGTGTAAACAGCACACGCGAACCTGGTACTCACCTACACTTCCATAACCAGAGAAAGCTTGGAGTAACATGTTTTGTTGACCACACGATGGGACGGCGGTGAAGCTGTGTGAAGCACTTGCGCTCGTCTTGTCTGACGACGAAGATCCTGCAAAGGGGATGATTCCATTGTACTTTCATGTTGGCTGCGGATTCCTTGGTACAGGGGTTTAAACCCTTCGCTTTTTTACCATCACACTCGTCTGGTTTGCTTGCTACATACAAAGAGCAACAGTCAAAACTAAAACAAAGTGTTTTCTCGAAAAATATCCAAACGTCTGCTCGCACTTTTACATTTAATGGCGAATCGTCTTCGCAGCGAAGTGTTTACGTGAAACAAACCTGAAGGAAATAAGGAATTCGCCGCGCCTGCATTCGTTTGCAGCGCGAGGTTGTAGTGGTTTTCTTTCAAGCTGACAGACGTGCCTGGATGAAAGCGTATCGGCTGGAGTTGCGGAACAGCGTGAGCGGTCGAGCCGTCCCCGAGAACCGGAGGATGGAACTGCGGGACGAAAGCGGAAGGGATGCTCCCGAAGTCCGGAAAAGGTGTGTAGACTGAGGAGGGAAAGTAGCCGACGCTGGTGGGAGGCGCGAAGACCGATGACGTGGTCATGGAGGCGCCTTTCTGCGCGTCGTTTTGGACAGAGGTATTTGTCGCATCGGACGAGGCGGGTTCGAGGGAGGAGCTCGGGGCGGATGAGGGGGGTTCGGAGATTGACGTCGCTGCCTGCGGCGCCGAACCAGGGAAAGGAAAGAGCCTGTTCGCGAAACAGATTTATGAGTGAAATACGGCGACTTTCCTGTTTTTGAAGTGCGACATTAAAAACGCTTCAGGACTCCTGCAAGACATGCCTACTTTCGCTACACAAATCAAGGTTCTGCTTTCAGCGGCAGCAGCAAACCAAGCGGCGAGCCTTTGGTACGTTACCACAAAATCCTTACTTGAACCTTTCTTATGGTTGCAGTTTGACATTATAACATTAGCTTTTGTAAGCGTTAGTACAAGGCTGAGGAGTATTTTTCAGCAAAATTTACATGAACTTGGCCAGAATCAAACTACTGGCAACCTGGTTTAAGTCTGATGATGCAACTGAAGACAGCAGCAGAACTTCACCAGATATATGAGCGCCTTTTAGTGAAACCACAACAGCATCTGTTACAATAGTCGCACTCCTAAAACAGTGCCGTTGGGAACGCTAAAGCTAGGTAAGCGTAGGCTTGGCAAGTCATACGTCACTTGATAGAAGTGCTTCAGAAGGCTTTTCAATGCAAGGTAAAGTATGGGTACACTCAGATCTCTGATTTGATGCTAACGAGAAGTGGTAACTGAAAAATTCAATAACGCAGGATCCACATGGACTAAAAAAATCCCGGAATATTTGACGGCGTGTTGAGCGCGAAGACAGCACTGCTATAAACATTGCAGCAACGACGCCAATCTCAAATGTTTTTGCAAGATCTCGAGGAAAAAACGTGTCGCTTTCTTCTTGCGCAAATAAAGCCTCACCTTTCGACATCACTGTTTGCCAAGTACGTGGAAGGTTGGATACCAGCGAGAGGCACAGGCCCCGATCCCGGCATGAACGGGAAGCTGTGGTTGCCGGTGAAGTAATGCTGGATGGCTGACATGGTGCCGGGCGTGAGTGGGTGGGAGGAGAGGAGGCCGGGATCGCTCGCGTTGTTGAAGCGCGACTGGAGTGAAAACAAATAATGCAAAAGTTATAAACACAAACAGCATTGATAATATTTTGCCAGCGGCAAAAATAACAAAACGTGCAAAAGTCTTCGAAACCGGATTGAGAAGCCACAAAAAGGTGCGACGCAAATGTAAAATTGGCGATACGTGTTCATAACTTGGGCAGGTGGTTCTCAACTTGTCAGGATGAGAACTCGTTGTCAGCAAGAGTTTTCTAGAACTCAAGTTTTGCAATTAGCGTGAAGTGAGTGGGAAATTCGCCGCGACTAGTACCAATCCAAAGGCTCTGTTTCGGTATCAACGTATGATCATTCCCGTGGCCCAGGTGTCTGCGAAAAACTGCTGGGTCTCGCGTTTGTGGGGTACGCCAACGGAAAACGGTAGCATTCAGTCGCCTTCGTAGAAGATGCGCTCTGACTGAGGCCAAGCATATATATATATACATATATATCAGGCCTCTAGAGCTTTCAGAATGATTTTAGCGACGATTGCTGGGAAGGGCAGTAAAAACGACGACGCAACGTTTGTCCCAGACGCGCGACAAGCAGCAGCGCCGCAGATACGGCGTGATTACATTTAATACACGTGTTTCCTGAGCATCGCCAACGCCGCACAATTGATATGATATCAAGCTACGGAGAAACAAAAGCGTCCGATCGCGCACAAAGGAAGCCAGGGCATTCACACCGACACAATTCCCGACCTGATGAGGCCGGGCAAACCAATCTTGCGTAGTGGCAGCAGCAGGGGGGACGTGGCTCGCGCCACTCAGCACAAGCTTCTCCCGCGACGTTTTGGCGAAAACGTCCCAGTCGGTGGGAGCGAAGTTGTGGAACGTGCGGTTCGCGTCCAATGGGTTGGTTTTGTCGTCGACCGCCGAGCCTTCGCTCGATGTCGAGGTTTTAGGCGACGACGCGACGCCGCCGGACTGGTTCTGATCGGCGGCGGAAGCTGCGGTGACGGCGACGCCGAGGGTGGGCAGGCCGTACAGGTGTGGGTGGATCATTGAGTGCAAGTCCTGCGTAAAAAAAAAACCCTCGTCGTTTCAGGCTTTTGTTGCAGGAAAGTAACGTTTATAGCTTCTGGCGCGCATGATTGCCATTACGAAAACAGACAATAAGCCTGATGGTGGAACTGCGGAAGGCACACAGCCCCTTCTAAACAAATCCTTTGAACAAACCAAGGTCTTTCTTGATTTGTTTCGCACAGCATGCAAAAGAATCGACTCTAAACCATGCGCGATTACGTAGGGTAAAAAATAATGAAGTTTGTTGTGACAATTTAACCCGCTCATTTGGAAGTGAAAAAGCTTGAGCTTTAAATATTTCATTGGGGTGAAACCACTCGTGGGCGTCGCCTGCGACAAAGCTTTGCAATATAAGCTTGACTTGGAGTGCTAAGAGATGCATGCAATATGTCGCAATTCATTAGTTGCGTGGTTCAGAATATCAGGAGGATGATCAAGGAACTCGGAGGCAGTGTCCCCCAAATTTTTTTGCGCCCCACCCAAGTTTGTTGTGCCGAGAAAAATTTGTTTTAAATATATAAAACAAAAATATTTACCCCCAAAAATATATTGTGCTCCTTCAAACCTAAAAACCTTGGCTACGGACCTGAGTTGTTGCAGTAAACGTAGCAAACGTAGGAGCCTGTTCTGAGCGACAGGTATTCACACAATTCCCGACCTTACCTGAATGGGGGTGAAATAATGGGCAGGCACTGATGCTGAACCTCCCAGGTCGCCAGCAGGGTACGCCCCAGCGTTGCTCGAGGTATGCCCCGAGTGCTGGGCAGCAAGGTAGCTGACTGCGGCAAGTCGAGCGCAAGCATTGCACTCGCACGCTTGGCCGTTAGCAGTGCCCACAGGGTCCAAGCCGGACATGCTCAGAAGTTTGGAATCCTGCGCGAAACACCGAGACTTGGTGATTTCGACTGGATAGACAGGAAAGTGAACGCAGTGAAAAGCTAGGGTCGCGAGAAAACGAAAACAACAGGTTTCAGTCGGTTGCACTTGGCGGTTTACGAAACGACTGCAGAAAGCTCGGCACTAATTGCTATTATTAGCATTAATCAGTAACGCGACGGAATTCGAGCAAGTTAAACATTTAGAGGCAAAGCACTGTAAAATGGCTAATCTTAACGTAAAACTTCCTTACAAAAATGATTTGAGTTCCCGTAAGATCTCAAAAATGCAACGTTACCGTAAGTCGAAGTGTTGTTGACCACGGCTACTCACTTTCATACAAGCAACCTGAACGCAGTATGTAGACCAATGCTTTGGATTGTGCTCCTGTACGGTTTCATCAACAACTTACCAAATAGTTAGTTGATAAAAAACACTTATTGAATGCATAATGCCATAACTATCGTATCAAGTGAAAAGCACACCTAAAAGGAAGGGATGGATTTTAAGAACATGTCTTCTTTATCAGAAGCCAAACTTTGCGGTTGTAAAAGACTGAAACGAAGTTATCTCTAAGTGCGCGAAACTTGAGATGCAAAAGAAGTCAAAGTTGACCAGCACCCTTTCAGCAAACCTATTTTGTATAAATGAATAGAAAACTTAACAGATGAACAGTAAAACCTCAACAAGGAAGTCACACCGAAGACCACGTAGGCGTCTTACCACCAAGTTGCTGTACTCGTGGTTGACTTTGACAGCTACCAGGCATTTGTCACACTTGCACACCTGCTCATCCTCCTCTCCGTCGTATTCATCGTCAGCATCGTCGTCATCCAGAACTAACTGAGCGTGCTCCCGACGCTCTGCCTCCTCCTGGCAAACGAAACAGGTGATCGGCTCTTTTCGCTGAACGACGTGAATGACCGGGTAACACTAGACCAGGTATCGAGGTTAGATGGCGCCCGGGGCAAGAAACAAGTTTGGCGCCCACTTGTTCGAACCTACGGTCTTTTGGGAGGAAATGCACGGCAATGAAATTACTTTCGACATTGTTGGGACTTTTCGGCGGCCGGGGCATTGCGCCCCCTCGTTACGCCCATGGGGGGCACACAATTCAGAGAAAACTGCCCGTTGATACGCAACCCAGTCCAGCCCCCAGGATAAGCCGCTTTTTTTCCCGGATGCCTTTGGATCAGAGTCAGTACCACACGCAACGTGGAAACGCCACTTGCTCCGTTGCCATCCACGAGGACGTCAGTGAACCGTAATTTATACCTGGTTGCAAAAAGGTTTGCTGACTTGTATCTTTAAACCATTCACCTTGTTAGTGTTTTGTTCTTTGAACTTTTCGCTCGCCGAGATCTGTACAACAACCGTAGTGATCTATATCTCTTACATACTAGGTCTGGGTAAAAGTTTTCTTGTTTACACAAGGTGAGGTAACGAGAAAAATAACAAAAGCAATAACAGTTATCGTAAACTATTTAACAAATATTTTCAGATCATATCGATTGCTAGACCGTGATAAAAATTTCTGGGGTTTTACTATATATATTTACCTTCACCAATCCTTTCTTTTGGGGGTCTGATTCTGAACAACGTTGAGAGCTTCGTGTTTTTCGATGCGCTTTCTTTCTTAATTTGGCGTTTTTAAATCTAATAAAAAAAGTTACTTTTATTGATAGCGACACAGCATCTCGAAACCTTTACAGAGAGTAAAAAACTAATATACGGGGCAAATATTGGCTTTCGTAATGAACCCATTGGCTTTCGTAATGAACCTATTGCAACAACTTATACACGTTGTTTTCGTTTACTAACAATGTAACTGCATCAAATTACTCAGTTGTATTTTGAACTCACAAGCCCAGTACGCAAAAGTGATTTTACAATTGACCACGAATTTGGCGTGTGAACAGTGGAAACAAAAACCTTAGCGCAGAGTTCTGAACGATTAGCAAACTGTAGTTTCCTCAAATAACATTTAATAAATAAAGCCGAAAATGTCGCGGTGTCAGAATAGTTTTGTATGAACTTCAAACCATAATGTTGCGCGGTGCTACAAACAGCATGCCTGCTTAACAGCGCTCAGTCTCATCCAACAAACTAATTCTGAGGCGCGCGCCGAGGTCTGGTGCGCGAGTACTACGTTTATTGGTCCACAAGCAACACTTGGCTGAATTTGAACGTGGGTTAGAGAAAGTTTTGCAGCGGGTTAACTGCGGAGGCAACAACGATGACACCGAAAAATGGCCTTCTGACTGTTGATAGTTGCCACGCCACATCAGGAAGTTGATCATGAACTGTTACGCTCTGTTTAAATCGCGCGGGTTCTCTCTGGCATACGTCATCGCTCACGTGTGTTATCTCCAGAGGAAAAGTGTCTTCGTTAGACCG
>JGI24159J19872_10008089_pt1 | contig 13754 bp, 10 predicted proteins | sample Ectturendosymbi4_FD_19872 | JGI IMG/M metagenome (IMG submission 19872) | reverse complement strand
GTCATGTGTCTTGTGTTATTGCCCACATCATTAGCCAAACATTCTCATAGTTACGGCATGGATTTCGAAATTCCCGAACTGCATTGTCACTTAGTGACTTACACACTGTATTTTGCATAGGCCATAACTTCAAAAAACCATCATTAGTGGTGAAATGCTCGGTACTTCCACCCAGTGTTACATTTTCGTGATATATGACGGCACTGGTCAGAAAACACGTCTCAATTAATTCCATTCTGTTTGACAACAAGCATCATTACAGAAATTAGGTCCTCTAAAAATTTCGATTGGCTCCTGCACAGACCTTAATGTTGACTCCGGCTCGAACCTAAAATATTGACTCCGGCTCCTGCTCCTGGCAAAAATGCAAACTCCGGCCGGAAACGACTCCGGCTCCATGATCATCTCTGGAACCAACGCGGTATTGAAAGTATTGAACAATTATTGAATTTCAAAATCGGTTTTCAAGACCTTGAATGAGTATTGAAATTTGCTAAAATATGGATTAGGTAATGGAAAAGTATGGAAATTCTAAATGGAAAAGAAATTTGAAGTATCTGAGCGGAATTTCACTGAAGACAAGCCACTTCATTATTTATGTAGTGTTATGCAATGAGCAAAATTAATTTTTATGATTAGGAATATACTATTGAAATTTTTTTGATTTAGTATTGAAAAAGTATGGACAATGATTTTTAAAAATGTGTGGGAACCCTGTTAAATTTTTTTCTAATTCCATCGAGACTACAACGTTACCGGAATGAACAGATCTCTAAAGCTCTTGCATGCTCGTTCCGCGCAGGATCCGCTCATGTTCCCGCGCACTTTGATGAAGCTGGTCGAACTGCGTACCTTGAACAACTATCACAGCGAACAGATATTCGCGTTGAAAGTTCAAGACAAGCAGCTTCCTCCCTTGTTAGCTGAAATATGGGACATGTGATAACTTTTTCAGCAGTTTTTACAGTTTTGTTCCAACTTTGTCCTCGATATTTAATTGCATATTTTAAACATTGTTTCTGTTGAAGTGCGCAATTTTTCCGATTACGTCAGTAGTTGCTGTTTCGCAATATGTGTTACATCAGCACTCACAGGTTAAGTGCGTCAGCAACTGGGCAACCTCTCTCGACCTCCATCAATCTCCTCTTCGTCCCAACATCTGACGTTTGGACCAAGTGTTTTAAGTAACTTTCGATTCGACGCTTTTCAAATGGCCGATGAAAGGGATCGTCAAACTTTGTTGTCATCTCTTACACAGATTGTAGCTACTCTTTCAATCATCTTGCATCCCCGCTGAGCAAATTTTTGACTTCTCTTTCACGGCGTTTTTAAGGCAAGACGACAGTGAAGCGAACCAAGTTTGTCACGCTGCCTATCGGATTGCNGGCAGACGAAAGTGACACACCTGGCTGTTTATCTACGAACGTACTCACAAATTTGCTTTGTCGTTCAGATAAAACTCCGCATTAAAAGCCAACAACTTCTGTGACGCTAAGGTGATAACGTTTCCCAGCTCTGGCATCGTCACGTGATCGGCAGGCCCGTAGCTCGCCTTTTATCTGCTGCGCCGAACATTTGGATGGCTGTGACAAGGCAGAGGCTAATACAGCCTTGTGCGTATTTGCCTGTTCGGTCATGCGGTCGCGATGAAGTCGGCCTTGACCGAAATTGTTTGGGGTTACGGACGCAAAGGTAGAACACGCGTTTTTCTAAATGTTTAAATCACGCCATTGCTTTAAAAGAGGTGCATCCTTTTATTCTTACTGGTGACATATCTGCTTCGGCAACCGCACGCTGCTGGACAGGATCTGTGCGAGATCGGAGCGTCTGCTGAAAAGCTTCCAGCGAAACCAGTGTCGTTTACTCTCATTTCTTTCGAAGCAAGCATCATTTTCACGATTAAAAGTGCTTCGCTAGTGTGCGATTGTGTTTGCTCTTACCGGACCATCTAAGGTTAGAGAAAATAGCAAAAAGGTGTTGTTGCAAGAAACGTCAAGAGTGCATAAAAACGAGAAGTGGTGATGAGATAAATTACCCAGGCTTGCTTTCTTTTATGTTTGTCACAGCGCTGCGCGGTTACGCTCGTGTCTCTATTCGAGTCAAGCCTCTTGTTTTTTTCTTGAAGGACCCGTCCTTATTGCACAAATTGAAATTTTTAAGCACTTGCCTCCAAAGAATAAAAGCCGTTAAAGTTAAAGCTGAAATCAACCTACTGTATGATGCAAACATCAGCACTGCCTTTTGCCTAGTCGACAACTGCAGCCCTATTTAACCACCACGCTACGCTGAAAATGGATATTTGAAGTAGCAAAGAAAATTTGCCAAGCTTCAGTTATCTCACCAAATTTTTTGCATGAAAAAGACCATCAGTCACTCTCTGCCGGAATTGCAAAGTTTCGTTTGAAATTTTACAAATTGATAAGCAACTATTCTATGTTGAAATTTGGGAGGTCTACTGGCCTCAGGCTTTACGGCTATGGTTATTTTCACACTTCTATCTGGTCCGGCAGAGCTTGTGATGCTAAGTTGTGGTGCGTAACACGCGCGTTAAGCTGTTGGAGTTCGCCTTCCAACTGTTCGGATCGACCGGGTTGTCAAAAAGTCTTCAAAAGGGGAATGACATTCTGATACATTTGATAAAAACAGTGATTTATAGTGTTTGATATTTCAATTTGGGGGCTTAGAGCTTTGTTTTGGGTGGCTAACCCCACAAAAGCCCCCTGTGGCGACGGGACTGGTGGTCGGACGACTTTGAAGTGAAAAACTCGTCCGCATCCTTGAAAACTTTGAAACTCGAGTTGTGGCCTTTGCAAGCGCATGGAGCAAACTTCTGGCCTTTGCAAACGCATGGAGCAAACTTCTGAGGCGGAAAGCGAAAGTTTTGGCATTTACGACACAGTCAAAAGTGCATGGGAGATCTTGAGTTATTTTCGTAATGATTTGGCGCAATGGGCGGATGTCGTGAGTATCTTGTCTGCCTTCAAATTCGCTGGACAATGAACGAAAGCAGCGACTATTGCTACTCGAGCAGCATGTCACTGAAAAAACTATTCGGCGGGCTGCGACGCTGCTTTGTCACCTCAATGAAACAAATTCTAGGTGTTTTGCATTTATTACCGCGGCTGTGCAACTGGAACTGAAAATTCAGGCTCCGGCTCTGGCTCCAACATCTAAAACTGTTTCGTTCCCTCTCCAGAAAGATTTGGTCCATGCAAAACTGAAAACCATTGTAGGCCTATTATATGTACAACTCGCTTGCCCCCACAAACTAGTGCTGTGGAACTGGAACCCAAATTGATTGCACAATTTGCTGTCCAATATCCAAATAACAGCGCGCAGTTCTTAGAATGTAGGTTGCGTAAACTACGTTGCTTACCCAGCAAAGGGATCGAGTAGGCTACAGCAGGCAGGAATGTAAATGGGGGGGGAAGAGAACAATACGGTTTTCTCATTCATATTCGCAGTAATCACGAATATGAATGCAGCGCGAAACAAGATCGGGTACTGATGAACAAACCTCATGGTTTCTGAAGTTTGACAGTGGGCCGGATTGGGAACAGATCGATGGATTGTTTGTGTAAAGTAGGCCATCATAAATCAGATGTAAAAAAGTCAATTGGAATTTATGGACATAGTGTGAATCACTTCCTCTTTTCAACTGACACAAGTATATATTTGGTCCCAACGTTGGTGGGAGGTCTTCAACGCCTTCTGAATATTTGCTGTGAATATCCTGCTGAACACGAAGTTACTTTAGTTGTACAGTAAAGGAACTGTCGGTATAGCATTTCCTTCTAAAAAGTACAAACAGCATGCAACCCCGAATGCTTTCTTTAAATGGTGTGCATGTTAAGTTTGCTTAACAAGTCCAATTTCTTGTGGTGCTGTACTACTTCATGCCTCACTGCAAGATAATGCAATGACATTTGGAGACATCTAAAACTTACAGTGCAGGAAACAAGCTGAGAAGCGCCTTCGCTTAGTGCTCAACCACAGTTGAAAATACTGTTTCGTGCTTACTGCATGCCTATCAACCTTGCCCGTGTCTTTGGGATTCCCATGGGTTTGTCTCATGGGTTGGGACAGTGTACTTGAAATTTGTCCCATGTCCGATTGTAAGTAATTTTAACGTCGTATGCAATTTTCTGAATTTGAATATCATTATCACACATAAAAGAGCTCTTTCCTCAGGTAGCCCATATCTCCAGAAAATCATGAACGACTTGTTTCAAGACGACAACAGGTTACTCATGAGGAGTTTGTAAGAAAATAAATTGAAAAATTGGACAGGTTTACTGTCTTACTTTTTACCATCACAGGGAGGCAACGTACCACTTTAAATCATGCGATGCATCAAATTAGGCACATGCACCGTATGTTGTCCACCCCTGCACTTAATTATCAATACCTTATATTTCTACAAACGCCGTCATGCACATGCTGCTGGAGAACAGGAGTCTCCATCATCGATGCGACTCACTTTCTATCAGTAATATAGGGGCCCGTTAAACTTAAGAGTTCAATGTAAATATTATCCCATACATTTAAACACGGACAAGATATATTTCGTAAAAATTAAATAAATTTGTAATGGAAAGTAAATATGCTGTACTATCCAGCAAGTAATTAGCCTACTCTCCACAATAGGGTAAGCAAGGAATTGATCAGCAAAATTTTAATGGGAAATCGATTTCACGTAAAATTACACATCCTCAGTCCTTATTTAAATATAATCTATTTGAATAAAAAAAATTTGAATGAAAGAGGTTCTCTTTTTTGAAAAGCCACTGGGGGGCATTCGGGGACCATACCCCCCAATTTTTTGTGCCCCCTAAAATTTTGTTGTGCCCAGAAAAATTTGCTTCAAACATACAATGAAAGCAAAAATCTTTCCCCCTTAAAAATCTAGTTTCCCCACCAAGCCTTAAAACCTGCTTACTGGTCTGCTCCGCAAGGAGTTCAGGAGATGGATTTGTGTTAATTGTAGTAACAGTGACGGAGTCTCGAGACTTGGTCTCGGTCTCGAGATGAGTTTTGACACCCATTTTTGCGAGTCTCGGTTTCGAAGGTTTCAGGTCTCGTCTCGGTCTCGAAGGCTACAGTTCTCGGTCACAGGGCTATTGCCTTGAGACTTTGAAAACTGCAACCATAAGGCTTAGGGTACATTATGTAATTCAACATATTTTTTGTCTGCTGTACCTGCAATTAAGAAACAACAAAAGCAGGTAGGAAAAATGCCAAAAAATAGAAAATATTTGAACCTCGAAGTGGTGATGACAAAAGTTTTAGAAAAATTCCGGCATAATCCACAAAGTTTCAAGTCTCGATATTCTCGGTCTCGAATTTGAGGTCTCGGTCTTAAAGTTTTAACCAGGTCTCGGCTAGGTATCGAAGTTTAGGTCTCGACTACATCTCTGTGTAGTAAAACAATTTTTTTTGTAGCCAAATTAATTACAGATTCATTGGTAAAGGTTTTACCCGCATTTGCAGTGCGGGGCGGGCGTTGGTTGAACTTGGTGCCGGGCGAGCACGGGATAAAAAATTATTTGCGCGGTTTACTGAATGTTGACTCAATGCATGTGAAATAAGCATGACCTGTTGGCCGGAAAAAGTACTTAATCATGTCATAAGTACAGGCAGGTAGGAAAAATGCCAGAATTCAACTAAGTAATTACTTACTTGAACCCAGCGCTAAGCATGACCTGTTGGCCGCGATTCAATGTAATGCAATGAGCTTCTAGCTCCAAATCGTAATCACGATGACAATCAACAATTGTGACTCACAAAGTGCTCTGCACAGGCAATAAATCTGTTCGCCTCAATGGCTCAGTTTGTGTGATAATACATGTCATGTATAATGTTGCGTTTAAAGCAACAGATGTGGCTTCTAAAATCTTAACTTTTCTAAAATCAAATTACTTGAAATGTCAAGTAACGGAAAAATTACTTGATCGTGTCATAAGTACAGGCAGGTAGGAAAAATGCCAGAAATTCAACTAAGTAATTACTTACTTGAACCCAGCCCTAACCGCAAGGCGTTCCCCAACCTCTGGTGAACGCCCGACTATGACATAATAATCGCGTTTGCTTACATGCATTAAGTTACTCAGTAGTCAGTACCGCGACTACCCTGTACAGCTAAAGAGCAAAGAAATGTCTGCTTTGCTTGTTAAACGTGATGTATAAAGAATTTAGGTACTGGCTTGTTGAAGAGATTAGGGGAATGTAAGGTAAGTTGTGTTCAAAGTGTATTTCACTACGCTGTTTTAACGTGGAGCGATGACGTTTAATTAATGTGAACTGTTTTAACACCTTGTGTTACACAGTGCTGTGTTACACAGTGCTCGGTGTGTTTTGTTCCTTTAGTGCGGCGTTGAGTGTATTTTACTCTGCTGTCGTAGCGTTGGCCGTTGAGTGTTTCTCCACTATCTTAGTGGAATGCTGATAGTTCAAGGCTACCCAATAAAACTAGCGACTCAGACCCGTAGCTAAGCGGACAATTTTGGAGTGTTGCATAGCCCCTACAAACATTTGTCCCTCCCTGCACTTTCAGCAACAGACTGGTAACGATATTTTAATATTGCTTGGATGTCGAACGAGCTGGGCATCGTGCTCGAAATAAATTTGCGGATGGAAGGTGTATTAGCAAAGTGCAAATCGGAACTTACCCTATTATTTCTACAGAAAAACAGTGAACATCGAAAAAATTGTAATTACCAAAATGTGTCTGCCCCTCAGATATCCAGTTTAGTTAGCCTGTGGTCATCGGCCACCCATCAGTATTTCTTGTTTAATATATCGGCTGTCCATTGCGCGCGTTTTGATTATTCTTGACATAACCTCTGTTTCCACATTGCGATCCAACGGTTTGACGTAACCGTATGAACGTCACCTACAGCATTTGAGAGGCACGCAAATTGTTGTGATAGCGTTAACTTTTGGAGCACCATTAAACGAAGTCGATAACGATATACTGTACATCTCAAGCGTGCTTGCGTTTGTATTTTTACTTACAGTAATTGCGCAAGGCAGTCCGCTGACAAAGGCTTGCTCGCAGTCACGTGATTGTGAACTTGACCGCAAATCTGACATGGAAAAAGAGCTTTTATGAGGTGTGTGCAACTAATGTGTCTTTAGAGAGTGATGGGTTTTTAGTGTGCATACCTGCTTTTAATTCTCTGATAAAAAATACTTAATTCGATGAAACTAGAGTCAATGAGTGGAGTTTCAAATCTCTGTCCTGTCTTTAGACAGTTCTCTTCGTAAGCCTCGTTAGAGGAAGAACTGACGTCATTAAGATACAGTGGATGACTGTAAACAGCTTGCCGTAACAACACAATTATATAATCTTTCAGGCAGTAGCGTAGCCAGCACCACAATTTGGAGGGGAATAAAAAATGGGGGGGAAAAGTTTAATTTTATGCGAAAAACACTATTTCGTTTGGGATACCGCCTCTGAAAGCATGAAATAACTACAGATTCCAAACATTTGGGTGGCATGGCCTCTTTGGCTCCCCCCTGGCTACGCCTATGCTTTTACGCATGGTTACCAAATCGTGCTTATTTCTAAGATTTGCGCTTGTTCTGTGGAACAATGTCGTAGAAAATTTTTACTTGTGTACTTGTTTATTAATTATGATGTCATAGTAATGCCTGACTGCATTTTTATTCCAAAAATTTTCATTTGCAAATCTAAATTAACCAGCTGAAATTGAAAACGACTGCCGGTTAGANATAACTGACGCTCCCTCAAAGNGAATGCTTTGATTTCTGCTACTCTTAGTTAACAGGCTGTGTCTTACACGAATAATCATTGAAGAAGCCTGCTCTGCTGCTCAGTCGACGAAGTATAAACTTTGTTGATATTGAAAGGGTGATTCTTTTCTATGAATGGTTTTCTTTCCATCGATCATGTAGTATAGACTTAGTTCTATGCTGTAGCTACCTTGTGACGCCACAAAACGTCATTCACATGCAGTGTGTTGCGTATGTTCATTGCCAGTTTTACTTGTGCTGTAAGTCTATTAAACTACGCAATACTTGTGTAGCGTGACTTACGAAGTTAACTTGTGTCGGAGTTATTCGAAGGGCTGAGTCCAAGAACTGTATGCAGTTTGTATTATGGATGACATTAAATAAGTTTTGATCAAGGGATTATGAGGGAGAAGGGACCAAAACACCGTCCACCCTGTCTCGAATGAAAACTGATAGCGTAAACCATAAACTCTTTTGTTAGGTGTGGTGATTGTTGCATATCTGCACATGAAGTAGACTCAGTGCAAGGCTCGTCCTAGCTCCTACACAAATGTGCCCAAAGCAACGCTCACCCACGGAACCCGTGGTTACAAAATTTGCGACGTACATGTAAATGACGCGACCGGTTTTTCCAATAGTATAATTTGTACAGTTACCACCATAAAAAGCGCAAACACAATCGAAACCATCGCGCATCGGTCGTCTCGCGCGTGACTCAGGATCGCGTTAGGGTTTAGAGGAGACCGTTTGAAAAATTCGTTAACAGCCTCCCCCATCAGCTATCCTCAAATGTAATCAGGGGCGGATCCAGCCAGTAAGTTTAGGGGGGGGGCGATTTCAGTAATGTTTGGTAGTCAAGTCGCATAACAGCTTCGCGACTGCAAGAGAGAATGAAGCGTTCTTCACAAAACTGCTGTGACAAAATAATGGACGACAAAATGGCTTTGTATCACGTATGTTGTTTTCTGAATTGTACAAAATCATGGCGATTAAGTTACTTTATTCGGTTTTAGGAAAGGTGATCGCCCCCCTGGATCCGCCCCTGAGTAGAGTCCCCACGCCACGCCCGTTACGTAGCTGGGCAGGCGAATGGGGACAGCGCAGAACGTTTCTACTCTGGGAGACTTGAGAGCAGGCAGGGCTAGATTTACCTATGAGCTTAGTAGGCTAAGCCTAGGACCTCAAGCTCCAATGGGGTCTCCAGCAAACTGCGGTACGCATAGAGTCTGTATTGCCAGTATAAGATCAATTCGATTCGTCAACAATTTATGTGTTAACCATTAATGAAATTTAGTTTTATCTACCTAATCAGATTTCGTGTTGATATGGTAACGCCAGGATCTTGTAACGGGTTTGCATGACATTTTTAGAAAGCCCCACACTGTTTTTTTTTGGACAATAAGCGTAATGCAGTTTTCAACTAAATTTTTAAAAAATCAAGATACACTTATTAAGCTGATTCCCCCAGTAGATGATTTTTAAGCGTTCTGTGGAGCAGTCTTATAGCAATATGCATAAGTTTTGTATTTTTTGCAAGGGAAGGTTACTGCCAAGATGGCAGTGCATGTCTGACGTGTGAAAACAAAAGCTGTGCGTGAGGTCTTCAATGCCATTTTTTTAAAAACAAGTTTCACATTTTGAATAATGAGCAAGCTTCCTAAAGTGTCGTCCCATGTGGGAGTTCGCTGATAAGACAAGCCGAGTCGACGCGAATGACACATGGTCAACTTCGGTTGTTCATCCTTAACCTGTAAAAGGAATGCTAGAGGAAACTTGTGGGAATAAGCAGTATAAAATAATACTGAAAAAAAATATATTTTCAATGTGTCAAACATCTTTTGTATGTAGAGCCACAAGCTTCGAGCAGAACGCTATTTTGCTCTTTAACCGACTGCCAATAAAAGCTACTAGCAGAATTTCTGCATTTTTCCTGCCTTTTTGGTGTTGTAATTATGCGTACCTCCCAAACGTTTGGAGGGAAAATATGTTAGTTTTTGAAAAAATATATTTCGAAATACAGCATGTTTGTTTTCCGGGTCAGACGAGCTTGAATAATTGCTGAGTTGTTGAAAAACCTGTGCTCCTAAAACGTTTGAAATAATTTTAATTGTTTTGGCATGTGATAGGAATATTTTTAAATTTTGGTAACCTAAATCGGACCTCATACTTCTGTCAAACTTCCAGTTAGTCACAGATCGTTGCGTAGTATTTACACATTACTAGTTATATTATGTACTATAGAATCATCACATTACGATCAATCTGTCAATGATGATGACGAGAATGGAATTCAAATCCTCAGTGAAATCCATCTTCGTCTTACATTAGGTGCTAGCCTAGCAGAAGGTAAGGGTGTGTTTAACTAAATCAGGGGTGCACAACCTTTTTGCTATTGCTGGTCGTGTGCGAATACCTTTAATTTTATGGATTACGGCCGTCAGTGAGTTCAAGATATATAGCCTATTGTTTTGAATCGCTTCTATTCTGATTCCACACACTGAACCTAGCCTGTTTCCACTTTCCACACGTCTGTTTGGACAAGTTTCTACTCGTTATCCTCACAGCAGACAAAGAGTTTTTATTAATGTACAGCCGCCATAACTTTTAAATTGCACGTGCTTGGCCGCATACATTTTTATCGAAGGCCGCAGGTTGTACATACCTGAACAAAATGTATTAACAAAAATATTTAGATTTCTCTGGCATTTCCTTTTTAAACGCCAGCAAATCTAAGTTCACCTGTCTTTCTTTCCCGGAGCATAGATCTTCGTGTGATCTTGTCTATGCGAAACAAAATAGAAAACCACACTCCAAAACCGCACTGCTGGATCCACATGCTGCAACTTTATACACATTTAGCAACGCCAGTCAATGGTTGTACAGCTCTTTCAGCACTACAATCGAATCCTGGGGTTTCGCAACTACCACATGGCCCTGCAGGAACTGTTACACACTTGCATTTCCGTCTCTGATGGTATGTCTACTCTCAGTTCCACCTGATTTGTCTACTCTCTTGCCAGTGGGCGTCTGGGGTTCTGGTTCCTTTTGTTATTGGTTCTCGCCTTACGGAAATGGATGATGATCCATTCTTTTGTCTTTCGCTAATAATGGCCTCCCATACTTTGTTAAACCTTCGTCAAACAAAACCTGTCAACTAGAAAAAAACAAAAGTGAATGCGTTGAACTTCTGGAGTCTGAAGAAACCACGTCTATAGCTCAAAGTCTCGAGACAAAAGGATGTAAAAAACCCAAACTTGCATCATTCAAACGGAGGTGAGATGTGAGACATCCGCGAACACGACCAAAAATCACAAAAACGGGTTTTTTGAGCAGTCGACGCTTCTCTAGACAGTATGACGAAACAGGGACACCGGAACAACGGTGGGCAGCAGAGACGATCGGATAGTGTTTTTTTGGTATCCGATCCTATCCTGTTTTTGAAAAATGATATCCGATCCGAATCCTGTTTTGGTTGAAATCGTACTATCCGTATCCGAAAACTATCCAGACGTGTGTTATGATGCACAACATATATTTTTGTGTTGTGTCTATTTTGCCTTGTGAGGAAAAATAACTGCTGGAGTTATTTTGCCTTTAGTTGAACACGATTGCCTGAAGTAGTCACATGACAAGTTTGGAACGAATGTCCTACTTAGTTGACCATGACATCTGTAACAGCTCAGTCCCACCCGTATGGACAAGTGTTGTATTGGCTTCAGGGCTAGCAAGCAGTTAGCAGCTTCTTGTTTGCATTACGTGAACTGTAGGCTAAACCCTAACTCTAAACTCTGAACCCCTAAACCTAAAATCTGAACCTAAACTTTGACCGTAAGCCCTGACACTAACCCTAACCATAAACTTTTAAACCCCAACCAATTGTCTCTTTGCCTAACCTACTTGTCTCGTGACAACTTCAACTAATTGTGTTCAACTGAAGGCAAAATAGTCCCACCACAGATTTTGCCTCATGAAGCACAGTAGACACTACCTAAATGCATTGTGCCACTTTGAGCCCTGTCATGGCTATGAACAGCAAGCTTGACATATCGCATAACCTATGTACTTTTCAGAGCCAATTGCATCAAAAAGTAAGCTGAAGTTTTGCCACACCAAGCTTTTTATTAGTCATTTGTTTAGCAAAGGTGGTTCCACTTTAACACCATCCATGATTTCACATTCATAATTTCATTTATTATTGTTACCCATTGTTGCATTTTAACAACATCTAACTAGCAATGCTAGTCTACAAACTAAAACAGCATTTGAAACAACAAACTGGCTTAAACTATCTCAAGTTTTGAAATGACTCACTTAAAAGTCAGTCTAACAAGTCAAAGTCACAAAACAACAATTTTGCGTATCGTGTTCAAGAACGAAAAAAACTAACTGACCTTGTATCGTCCAACATCCAGTCAACGCGGGCTCACGTAAACAAGGCGTGAAAACAGCAGGGTCTAGTGTAGACTACAGACCACATTAAAACAGCTTGCCTGCTCTAGCTGGTCTAGACTACAGATCACAGTATAGACCTACTCTCGCTAACCCTAGTACAGGTACGTAGAAAACAACTGCCATAATTTATACTGAAAGAGCCCTATTTTGCTACACCAGCAACAGACTCATTCTGACAAACTTCGCATGTTCAATCAGTAGGGCATGGGACTACACTACGGTACTGAGATTACACCATAGAGGGGAAATGTGGGACCAATGGGGCATTTTAACAATTTCAAACTTGGGAAAACAGCGTCTTCCTGTGGTTACTTTTTTTCATTTTGACATTGTGAAACTGGCCTCTTGGTTAGGTCTTTCATATGTATTTTCGTTGCAAACAACAATTGCCGTGACGTTTGAATGGGAAAAACATAGTTTTATTGATTTTTAGTAGAAAAAGTGGGGTCGGTGTCGTTTCAGTTTTGACTGGTAGCAAAGAGGTTAAAATGAAAGTCGCATATTTTGGGCGAAAGTATGACTACTGCAGACTGCACAGGACGGATTATAATGTAAACACTTGAAGAACTTGCACGTGATCATTCAATATTTTCAAAATGGCTGCCTGGGGACCTTTGGGACAGATAGGGTGGGGACCCTTGGGACACCTACTTTACATCGTGGACGACCCATTTCAGTATACAAACTGCTGAATCATCTGCGAAGGCCTTTGCAAGGTCATTTACAATTGAAAATATTACTTCCTCATTCAGAGCCACTTGCATTCTTAAAACCCAGATATAATTACACATCATATGTTCCTCCCGTCAGTCGCGACTGACATTCTACATCAGCCAGAAAACGTAGCATTCTGATGGATATGAGCAGATTCACACAGGCGCCGGATATTTGAGAAATGTCAGGAGCAGAGACATTCTTAATTTTATTTCTCCGTACCCAAAAGTGTCCTCCATTACAAAACGCAGCAACAACAGAAAAGTCCCAGGTCCACCATGCTAACCGACATACTAGAAAAAAAGTGATTGTAGTTGCCCCCCAAAACAACTTTGTTTTCATGACGTCGAAAATACTCATCCTCCAGAAGAAAAAATGAGAGGATATAATCAGAGCCGTATCAGCCGCACTCCATACCCCCCAATTGGGGGGGCACGCTGTCACAAGGGGTCCAAAATTCCAGTCCCGTCACCACTTAGAACCCCAGAGAAAGCTTCGATCCCCCAAATTGAAATATGAAGCATTAGAAATCAGTGAAGTTAGGGGGCGCTTTGAAAGAAAAGTGCGTTACAGTTACTTTGGGCCCTTCGTAAGCAAGGTATTTGCACATTACAACTGCTGTTGGGGGCCCTTTGAAAGCAAAGTAGCCCACGTACACATTGCAATTGCTGTTGAGTCCCCTTTGAAAGCAAGATAGGCTACTGTACAGTACACATTACAGTTGCAAAGGGGGGGCCGAAGCAAGTGTCTCGCTTGCCTTCCCTTAAACACACCACTGTATATAACCCTGACAATGATCTTATATGAGAATATGAAACCGATTGAACACGTTC
>JGI24159J19872_10008087_pt1 | contig 13755 bp, 12 predicted proteins | sample Ectturendosymbi4_FD_19872 | JGI IMG/M metagenome (IMG submission 19872) | reverse complement strand
ACAAAATCCTTTGTTGCTTGAATTTCTTCTTTGTTGCATTTCTTGTTGTTACTGCGGGTGGCCATGTTGTTCAGTATAACACAGCAGGTAAGTAAAGTGTTATATGGTTAACTGACAGTTAACAACACAATTAGCAATACAATACCTAAACCTTATTCAAATAGAAGCAAACAAAAAAGCATGCCAAAGGTATTTTAGGACCTTGCAACCACTGCGCACGTTGTGGTTTCCATGGAAATCACAACAAGTCAATGGTACCACGTGTTTCACAATGAGCAAAACAAAAAAGTTCCCGCTGAAGCAAAGCTTGACACGCTGAAACTATGTTATTATGTAGCAATTTGTGTGATATGTTATGAGGAGGGCAACCATAAATCAATAAAGTCAAAATTTGTCTGCCGTTTTGAAAGTTCGCGAAACGTCCACAAACCAAATTTCACGCTCGTGCCATGAGGGAAGCCCAAGTTATTAGGTAAAAAAAGTCCAAATTTGTCATTAGGCAAAATTTATGGTTCGGTCAAAATTTTCTTGCAGTAAAGTTTTTTCTCTTCATCGATACTTTATTGAATCTACAAAAACAGATATTGATATGCTTTGCAAGCTTAGTTGAAATTCTGTAGTAATAGTGGGTTTGTTGCAACTTCTGGCGCAATTATGCTGTTTTGCCCACTGCTGGACGATTGAATAGTATGTAGCATAGGTATGGCGAGGCAAGAATTCTCACAGTGCTTGGATTGGTAAATGGTCAATCCATTATGCACATAACGTTTCAACTTTATGATGTTCTCAAGGTTGACTCTACTGTAGTTATTTATGTACTAATCAATATGCTGTATCATCCCCGATGTCAAGCAACCAAATATTTCAAAATTTCGAAGCACGAAGTGCATGAATATGCTTCTGGGTTAACCTCAACACCTAAGGCTGAATTATTTTGCAGTTGCAAACGCAGAAAAATTATAGGTCAAAATAAAGTCAAAATTTGTAAAATATACAGTCAAAATTTGCAAATTATAGAGTCAAAATTTGCAAATTATAGAGTCAAAATTTTACGCTTTTAGGTGAAAAAAATGGTTGCCCTAGTTATGAGCAATATGTGGGCCAAACCATGACCACATTTTCTACGAGATGGTCATCTTACCGCAGAAATTGGAACAGACCTGATTGTAAAATTACAAAGATGAAGTGGCCTTGTCGGCCACTTGTCGGGGCACTATTCAGTGTTCCATGGTATCGCAACTAAACCACCTATACATGAAGCTTGCACTGTTGCTTTGGTCGAACAACCAAATTTTGACTCTCTGAACATCTGTGAATATACATGCTATCACCAACTTGACGCACATATTCAAAACATGATCCTTCCTAGGGTGAGATGAATTTTCCTATCATTTGCGCGCTATTCTCGTTGACGTTTTTTGACCTTTTTCACCACCAACATGCTGGCGTTGTGGTTTACATCCGTCCGAGCGTTTCAAATGCGCACGCTAGAGCTTTGGTTGTCCAAGGCTACGAATGCAGTATTATTACGCATTCTGCAGAAGTTCTGAATCATACGGCGTGTTGTTTCAAGCTTTAAATGGACGCGTTGCCTTGTTCAATGAAGCTTCAGTTAGTTTTGAAATTCAAGTTAATGACGTGCTTTGTAGTTTTAATTATCATAGCTTGTGTGTGAAGTATTAATTTCAAATTACAACTGGAGTAAGTTGGAAATTCCTGTGAACGCAACTGTTTAAGAAAGATATACTTTCAAGTTTTGATTGTCGCAGTTGGTGTTGTGATTTATTCACTTCAGTCTTGAGGTTATTTGCTTTCTTTGCTCTTGTTTTATCCGTTCAACGTTTCACACCTGTTAGCATTGCTTGCAGATGATAGGATTGACGAAGGGTAGTGTTGCGTGAAATTGATTTCCTATTAAAATTTTGCGATAGATTCCTTGCTTGTCTCACGTGTGAAAAGTAGTAACTTGAGGTTTCACGTGCAGTGCAGAATAACAAATGTTGACAGGATTTTGTGAAGATAGCGGCTGTAAAACCAAAACTAACAATTCCCTTTTTGTCACTTCAGTACGGTTGTTTCTTTATGTCACGTCTTCTGATGCTGGATGCTTTTTTCACAAAAAAGATATATTTATTGTTTATATTAAACTCTTTGCAACATTCGGTTGTGTAAACAAATCGTTGCTAACAAACCACACGATAATTTTTTCACATTTTTCCAGGGGATTGTTTTGAAGAAAAGAGTGTTGGAAACAGTCGTCATTGTAATCATTGGAAGGAGCCAGACAATTTGTTTGCTTGTTAGAAAATGCAATTGATTTCAGAAAAACACCTGAAATTATCATTGACTGATTTCAATCATGGTACAACGGAGAACACATTTAGCCTACTACGTTTCCATGTCCAGGCAAGTATCGGCTAAGCCGTATGTTAGCCTTGCCTGCGAAAGTCGGCCTTCTGCTGCTTCGGTGTCCATGACCACAACCGCATTCGCGCGTGATGATCGCTTAGATGGAATCCCAGCTACAGCAGCAGCTACCGTGATTCGCTAGCTAGTAGCTATACAGTGAAGTATCTAGCTTCATTGCTAAGAGCGTCAATTCCTGCTGAGGTACATGTACTTTCACGTTGCTATTATTGTGCGCATTGGTGATGACAATAGTTAATCTACTTGAAAATAGTAACAAATCGTCAATCTACTTATACATCTACCAAATCTACTTGGGAAAATAGTCCATCTAAAATAGTCCAATAAATTAATTGAAAAAATAGTCCAAAAATAGTCCAATAAATTAATAGTCCAATAAATTAATTGAAAACAAACATGTGTAATGTAAGGTCATGTGAAAAAATGTGCGGTCAGCTGTTCGTGTAGTCCAGAAATCGTTTCACAGTTTACAAGTAGCTTACAGAGATTTTGGACGCAAGTTAAGTTAAATTCCAAGTGGACCTGTTTTGCAGTTGATTGAAAAATTAAAGTTAAATATAATCTTTTCTTGGCTCTTTTCCACATCACAGCGCAATGTGATGCTGTAGTCGACAACGCAATCACCTAGGCTAGGCCTGTTGCAGATGTTTAACGGTAACCGGAAACGTAGCTGAGTGATACAATAATTACTTGAGCTTTTTCGTCTTTTGAATGTTGCTAAATTGCATTAGTAGTCGCAGGGGTCGAAAGGTGGGCCTTGGCGCTCCCTGGCGTTTGAAAATTTTAGCAAAAAGGGTTGTTTTCTTAGTTTCGAGTGGGAAAAAATAATTTTCACCACTTTTGGGCCCCATAGAAAAATTTTGGAAAAATACCTAGCGTCTCCCCCCTCGAAACATTCTTCCGACGCCCATGCTTGCAGTATTAAAATTCCATCGCTGAAAGTCAACTCCACACAAGCATTGTATAACACATCTGCGAAGCACGCAGTCTCAGACCCTGCACGAGAGAAAAGTATCTTCCCTTACTCGCGTCACACGATACAAACCTGCTAAGCTGACACTCGTCCACCTGGATTAGTAGGTCGGGGTACTGGTTGGTGACTCTTCTGAGTTGTTTTCTCAGCCTGGTAAAGCAGCCATGGTAACGCAGTAAATACATGCCAAGAGAAGACGAACATGAATGATACAAACACTGTTTTAACCAAGAATATTCAACGTAAAAGTGACTTCAAAATGGGAACAAATGAATGATAACGACAACATATAAGGATTATGGTAATATCTGTCTGAAGTTGAGGTTGTCTGGAGGAAAAGAAACAAGTCTGTTTGAACAGAAGCACAAATGGGTGTCCAAGTAAATCCGGATGCCCGAAAAATATTTTTATCAGCTCTTCATAATATGAAGATGTAGACGCTGAACATGAAATGACAAATTCATTTTGAAAGATCTTTTGAATCCTCGACAATATGAGTTAGCGTGAGATGAGGATTACTCGATTACAGTACCCATCGATATTCAAGTTACAGTGACCCAAGCGAACCATGCATAAAAGTGCAGTTGCGTAAATGCAACAACCGTGGAAAGACCAAACGTTTCTTATCTTGACATGTCAGGTACTTTACTGTAAAGCGGAATGTTCCCGAACACAAAGTAACAAACGCAGTTAATTTCAAAATGTTGAGTCTTCGTAAAATGATGAATTAGCAAAGACTGGGTTTTACAAGAGTGTGGTTGTACATTGAGAGGAAAACATGGTGAATAGTTAGAAATATTTTCGTAAAGTTTGGGAGCAAGGGCAAAGGGAAAAGAAATGCATGGTCCCAAAAAGAGTATTACGAAACGCGATAAGAATGTGAAATTAACGACGAAACTGCAATGGGGTCAGAGTCAAGTCGTCCAAAATGTTTTCATGTGATGTGGACCTGCGAAAACCAAGCTGGTTGGTTTTTGTACAGGTAATTAAGAAAAGTTTGCATTCCGGGAAAACCTAGAATAAACAGGGTTGAATGGACAAAGGTGTGATAAAACTTGAGTTCATATTGTAGCAGTTTATTCGTAATGATTCAAATTTCAAACAGACTTTATGAGTTAATTACAAACCATTCAAAGTTCAGTTCCTTTCAAAGATTGCCACAAATTGTAACTGAAAAATAGCCAAACTTCAATAAATTATTTCTTTCTGCGTGAAAACCATTTGATGACCTGTAGGCAAGACCAAAATAAAGTCTTTGCATTCTCGGTGAGTAACAGATATGCAATATTCGTGCGGAATTACATGAATTTTTCAGGAATTTGGCTCAAAACATTGGCCATTCATCAAAAATAACGCAGAACAATTTATCACCTGGATTTAATTACATAACGCTAACACCTACTCCTCGAACTTTTGTTTTTTATATATCACCGCATTCAGATATTGATTCAATAATAGATCGGCTGTGTTCCTTCTGTTTGTACTGCATACGCGTGTGTACTGTATATGCACACAAAGCTGGTCAGAAGCGAGTTCCTTTTGGAGAAGCGATGCAGCACCGTTCCAGAAGCCTTGAAGGGCCAAACCCAAGTCAGTGCATGCTGCAAATACATGGCTATACATTTCAGCATATTGAGAAGTGAAAGAAGGTGGATTGATATACACCAGAGACGGAAGACGGAACAAGGAGATTGAGCGCCGGATTCAGGGGTGGGCCCAAGGAGCCCGGGCCCTGGGCCTGGTGAAGAAATGGAATGGTAAAGAAAACCTAGTTCTGCATGAGCTTTGTCCCTCTGTCATGACAAAACGGGAGCTTTCAAACACCGTCAAGCCGTAAGTTTTCAAATCGGTTATTCTGATTCTCATCTATGGCCACGAAGTTGTGGTAATGACTGAACGAGCGCTATCTCTAGAAAGGAAAAGCGGTAAATTTTCTTTTGGCGAAGATTTCACTCTCTGACATTGTGGAATTTGTTAAGAAGTATATGGTTGTGAACATTATAAGCCCTGAATGCCGAGCCATTTCTCTTCCGAATCGAGAGATACCAGGAGGACCAAACCGCATCAGGTGGATGTGACCAACACTTGCCTAGGAAATGTTTTGTGGCCTTGCAATGCATGCATATGTCATCTTCGTTGTTGCGTCACATTAGTGATAAGACGTCATCTGACCGCTACGTGGGCGTTTTTATCCCCTTTTACAGTTGTCCAGGACTGGCAGTGCGGTTTTCATTGACTGATTAGAGTTAACAGGAGTACACATGTTCCTACCACCTTTAGTTGTAGATGGTCTGTTACGTCACAGCCTTGCTTCTGCATCGTGTGTTTGTGGTGCAACATTTAGTTAACACCTTTTGAACTATTTTCGACGTTTTGTTGCATTTGCTAGTGCAAGACAATATGTTCATGTCATTTTGCTTATGAAAGAGAGCTACCTACTTATTTATTTAAATTGGAAACGAATGCTAGAGTTGAATAGTGCTTTAAACAAGCAACACGTCTGTTGCATGTGAGGTAGCTACAGGTTTGAATGCCAACATTCCATTTTCGTGATCGCACGATGGTCATCAGTGATGATATTACAGCCCTGCACAATACTAATTTTTGTCGCAACGTATGGTCCTGTGCTGTAGCATTGTGACTTGCCAGAGTACGCCAGTGTAAAGGCCACGCGCCACTACACGTGAATCACCTGAACACGAGGCAACGTGAATTAATTTATTTGAAATAATCCGACTTGGTAAACCTTGCATATGACCAAGTTCCTTTTTCACACTTGAATTTTCTAAGTTGACTGAAACGTTTCCTAACATCCGAATTTTTGTTATGGATTGCGTCTGATCGTTTACAGCTTATATTAAATCGATAAAGATTGTACGTTTGGTGAAATTGTTTTGTGAATTGTCTTCTGAACATCTACATTTTGCTTAACTCAAATGATTTTCCTTGTGCGAAAGCGTGAAGTCAACTGCTACAGTTAAAAGTAAATGTTTTTATTGTGGATATTACATGATTGCGTCTACTCAAGAGAATATTTTAAATTTTGTGTTTTGAAATTTCCAAAACATTTGCAATGATCTCATTTTCGCAGAATGTTTTTAAGTATTAAAGTCACAAATATTCTTGTGTTTTTTGGCTCTCATTTAAACAAAAATGAAACTACCCTGGTTGATTATTGCAGTTCTTGGAACTATTTCCATGATATTCACTATCATCTTTTTCGCGACAGCAGCTCGGGTTGTTGAAGCTTTATCAGGAATTGGACTTTGGCAAGTGTGCTCCAATTAACTTTTAACCGTAATAGTTGCGTTTTTTCACTTCCAATGTACAATAGATGACCTGCTGAGTCAAATCCTTGTTTCTGCAACTTGGTTTCGTGGCGCAAAATTTAACACCATTCGAATTCTGTTCGACGTTTTTGTTGCACTGACTGATGAAAGCCAGCACGCTTCGTTCAGTTTGCTTGTGGAAGAAGACTATCCACTTATTTGAATGATTTGGAAACAACTTCCTTTGTTGAATAGTGCATTTCTTTGCTATCTTTGTATTTTTGTGGTCACATGATGGTCATCAGTGATCTTACAGCACAACCCTGATTTATGCCGCCACACATGGTCGGAGCAGTGTGAATTGTGAGAGTTCGCTAGGTTGGCTGCCAGTCGCGATATCACATAAACCAACGGAACGCGAGGCAATATAAATTAAAATATCTTTAAAAAAAACGACAAGCTTGGTTTTACGTAGCTGCATTTTTCTCCCCTGAAATTTCATTGCTATCGGAAACGTTTTGCGACGCCCATTTTGTTATGGATTCCATCTGATCATTTTGCAGTTTGCATTAATTTGATAAATAATTTGCTTTTGATGAAATTATTTTATAAATTTTCATCTGAAAGTCTATCTTTTACTGAACTCAAAACTTATCCTTGTGCGAAAACGCGAAATAAATTGTTACATTGAAAAGTAAATATTTTTACATTCCAGATATTACTGTACATCAGGGGTGGCCAACTTGTCTTCCACTGGGATTGACAAGAAAATGTCTTGATAACTCGCGAAGGACCGGACGATAATAAAGTCACAAGTACAAAATGTCATAAAATGCAACGTTTTTCCTGTAAATTAATTTGTGTTTACCATACATTTACCATCGAGAGCCGTATTTTCATGTTTGGATTAAGTTAGTACTTCACAATATCACAATAGTAATCACAATAGTACTTACTGGAATATTGATTGAAAAATGTTCTGTTTATGTATCTTGTCAATTCAGTGGAAAATCAGGTGCGATGGACCAACTGAAACTCGACAATCCACCTTTTGGCCACCTCTGTTGTGCATGATCACATCTACAGAAGAAAGTTTTGAATTTTGTTCTTTGTATTTTCCAAGACACTTGTAATTACCCTGATTTTGCAGAAAGTCAAAGTAGCAAAGTAACAAACATGTTGCTTGTGTTTTTTGTCTCTCAATAAAAATATGAAACTGCCCTGGTTGATAATTGCGATTCTTGGAACTATTTCTATGTCATTCATTATAATCTCTTTGACAAAGCCAGCTTGGATTGTTGGGCTTTCCTCAGGCGAGGGACTTTGGCAAGTGTGCGCCAATTCAAAGTGTATTAATATTCCATCGTCTCACGGTAAGTTCTGCCATGGCTGCGGTAGAATTTCAATTCCAGGCAAATATTTTATGGTCATCGTGGTTTTTCACTACTGTATGCTTAGAGATAAACCAACGCATGAAGTTCCAAATATGGAAATCAAACACGAAAAGTTTGTGTTTTAGGCTCCTGTTAAAATCCACTCATTATACACTCGAGATAATAAGTTCAAAGAGGTTAATCATGAATTTTATTCACTTTAAAAGTTGCTTTGTTCATAGATTGCGCATAATCTCAAAGCGGAAAAGGTCAACGCAACACACCCTCTTATCGCAAGAACATACCGATAATTCGATTTCAAATTTAATGCGTGCATTTTCACTTAATTGATCGCAACGGTCTTGCCATCAAACTCATTTCGTTTATTGCAGCACCATCGTATTAGTACTTTTGCCGTGTTTGTCACTATTTAGTAAAACCCTTGCTTGTTAATGCAGTTACTTCGTCACTCTGGCTGACCCGAATTTTTATGATCACGTTTTTGGGGCAAATTTTAACAGCCACGGTGTTTGCTATTTGCGGAGCACTGGAAGAAGAAGCTGTTAAAACCAATTCACGAGTTGGAGGGAACTTCGTCGTTGCAGGTAACGTCCACTTTTCAAGACTAACTTTCAACAAAATTTATTTGATTCTACAAGAATAATGATTTGAATTTACTGTGATAAGAGAGTTTTTATATGTTTCTTGGTCAAAAAAATTTGGGATTTCCTTAAAATGTGCTTATTTCGGATTTTGTAATTGTCAACATAAAACAAACGAGACCAAAGGTATTATTTTGTAAGGCGTGTTTATAGATTTGGACCAACTCACTCGTTTCCTTTCTTAAATTTTGTGTTTAAAGTAGCACTCTATGCCAGTAGTTCTCAAAAGGGAGCCACTTGGCTCACTAAGGGAGGAATATTTAATATCTGGGAGGAAACGTACTCCATAGAGGAAATGTGGAGGAAAATCTGTGGAAAAAACACAAGTTTCTATTCCCATTAGTCTATTCAACACATAAAAAACAGCACAGTTAAGTTGGTTTACGTTGGAATGTATACAGTATACCACCACAAGCTGCTTCATCATCATTGTTTGAGCCTGTTCTTTCAGTCTACTGCTTGGCCGCACAAGATCTCAGGGCAGGTGTTGAGCAGAAAATCGATTGTCTCATCATCCAGAACCGTTAAGCCGTGCAATCCATGGAAAGGTCGCTCGATTGGACATTGGAAGACAACATGGTGAATGGTTTGATCTTCTGCGCCAGACTCACAAGCCGCAGAAGGGGCCATACCCGATTTGTGCAAACGAGAGCAGAAACAACCGACACCAGTGCAGAGGCGGTTGAGCCGGACCCACGCTGCAAGTGGCGCAACCAGGAATTTTGTTCAGGGGGGGTCAATCACCTGATGTACGTTCGATTGTTCCTTCCGTTTATTTCCGAACAATTGAAAATTAGTATGAAGCACCAGTGAAAATCTTAGCAAGTTTGATTCGGAGGAGTGAATGGCCTCTTCGATCTCATACTGGCTGCCTATTGCACGCTGTTCTTGGCAGTTCCATTCCAGGATGGTGGGTCGGGGATGAAAGTACGGAGTCTCGTAGTGCACTCCAACTTTTCTGCATTCCACCACACTTCTGTTTCGAGCATTCGAAATGAGTAATTTCCAGTTTGTTTTTGTTAAAACACAATAAACGTTCAAAGAAGAATGCTACGAAAAGAACTGATGAAGTTAGCAGGTTGACGATGCGTTGTGCTTTGATACTAACCTCCACATGGTCATCTCGAATGATGTTCAAATGAAGAGATCTTGGCCGGTTGCCTGAATATTTGCTTATCGGATTGAAACGTGGCATGCCCTGGCACGCCTCGGCCTTCGACAATCAATGACAGGTTAGAGCATGAAGTGGCCGGCTTAGACAAAACCTCAAAGTAACAAGTTAACTAAAAATATGAAATTAATAACGAAAACATTACCACAACGCAAAAAATATGAAAAAATATCAAAAACACACAGAAAAATGAAAAATATCAAAAACACAAAAATATTGAAGATATGGATTGGGGGAAGGGAGGCTGGAGAAAGCTCCTAGTTTCCCGAACCCGAACAAAGCTCCTAGTTACCCGAACCCGAACACACCCAAAACCTGTCAAATGCCTGGCCTGACAGCCCTCTATTACTGCTGCGCGGCGTGCTAGAAACAGTGTTGCTCCTCTGAGACGAAGCTCAGCAGATTTGATGCCTGCGACGATAGGAAGATTGTCCGCTGGTTAGGACACACGCATTCAGTCACAGTTCACAAGGCGTCATTGATGGCGGGGTCAATGAGGCGGGTGTGAGCACTGCGGCACCAGACAGGAGCGCAGTACTCTGCTGTTGAATGGACGAGTATAAGGTAGCTGTTCGCAACGTTGTTGCTCCAGTACCCTTGCCAGAGCCAACAAGCCGCTTCAAGAGTGCCACCTTTCTGTGAAGTGACTCGAGGTGTCAGCGGTACGTGACTGTCAGGTCATAGATGTAGATGTTGAGAAGAAGGAGTGCCAGGACGGATCCCTGTGGGACGTCGTTCTTGAAGCGTCGCAACGTTTGCAGTTGTCGGTATAACGATGAATCTGCGGTTGCCAACTAGCTCCATGATCAAGCGGACCATGCACCTGGAGGGTATCAATCGCAGTAAATTGCACGCTGCTTCTGCAGTGACTGATATTATAAAAAGTCTCTTTGGTTCATAATCGTCTAGTGTTTCTTCGCAGTAGGTAGTGCGAAATTTTTGCAAATATCATTTGTGATCTTTGTTGGGGAGGTATTGACAGAATTTGGGTTTGTAAGGAAGTAATGTAAAAAAAAACTTTGAGAACCACTGCTCCATGCAATCATGTTGATTCACTGAAATCAAAACCTAATATTTCGAACATTAGGAGATGTGTCACTTACAACTCCCTTAGTGCTTGCAAGGTTGAACTGTGGTAACAAAAAAGGAGTTACAAAATTAAAATGTTTGTATGCCTATCAAGAGCGTCTAGACCAGGGATCGGCAACCTGAGGCTTCGGGACCTAATACGTCTCTTTAACTCCTCTAAAATGGCTCTTTGGGTTTGAAAAAACGTGGAAGTTTTGAGTTCATTTGAATATTGTTGGAATCAAGTTGATTACAATTTAGCTTATGCGCCTTTGAGTTTCCTGAAAAATTAAGTGGTATCAAACAATTTTCGTTCTTTTATCATTGATACTTCTAATGTTATTCAGTGTTTTTCAATCCCTGGGCCGCGAAATTACACAATGTATACTGGAGTGGCGACGTCACTCCAATATGTTTGTGATTATTCGATTTTTCACACGGAAGCACATTTGCGTGCATGAAGTGAAAGCGTTGGAGCAGTCTTAGCGGTCACACAAACCTGCAGCAGCCTTGTCTAATGGTTCAAACTGGTAACTTCATTTCAGCTGTTGAAATATAGTAAATATCTTGAAGTACTCCCGGGCCGCGGTAAAATTGTGAAGCATTGACTGGTCCGCCGTCACAAAAGGGTTGGGGACAACTGATTTATAGATTTCTGCCGATAAGAAGACCATTTTTGGTCCATTACCAATACTTTTAGTTCCCATTGGCAACAACCTATGATGATAACAATATTACTAAAGCCGTTGCTAAAACATATTGTAATGAATAATAAACCAACACATAAGAAAACAGGAGTAACTCACAACTGAAGAACTACACATAAATATTTGTATATGTTCATAACATTGATTCAATACTCAATATTTGCCAAGTTTAAAAATTTAATAAAAATATAGAATTTAACTGAGACGATATATATGGGTACGACGATGTATCGATCGAGCTCTGTTTCTGCTAATAAGTACGAATGCAATGCCTACCAACAGAAGACACAACGTATTTGCAAAAAGTCAACCATATGCAAGGACCTTGTTTCAAATATGACAAAGAAACAAAGGTTCTTCAGGGCCTTGAACCACTGTGCACTACCATGGAGAACACAACTGCCCTTGGTCCCACTGTGTCACAAACCCTGGTAAAAATTTAAACTTATCAATTACTTGAACACAGATATGTAAAAGTCTGAATCATCGTAAAGTCATGAAAGCAGAGTCCAGTCGGCTGATTCCTCAAGCTTAGAGCAAAGCAAGAGCCTCATAATTGCTTTTTAGCGCTGCTGAAATTTTAAACCCCATATGCCTATTTACTACCTCAAGTTGATCAAACGCCGGTTTGCAACCTAACAATGCCAACAGAAAGTTAACCGCAATCATAATGTATGGACACGCACTGCGTCCAGTGCTTTTATAAGCAGTCTGCGTCCAATTTTAAACGCCTGCCTCAGCTTCTAGCGAAACCTGATTTCTGCTGGGAAACTGTTTGGAATCAACGCACCATCCGCTGTATACGCTGTGCAAATGTTTAGACAGCTTCTGGTTGAATGAAATCAGACACAGGTCGCTGAAAAACACGCCAGACGAAGTTCATATGCATTAGGTTTAATCGTGGAATATCAAGAGAAAATTGACAAAAACACCTTCCCTACAGGTGTACGAGTTTTGTCGTATTTTTTTGCCATGGATTGCCGACTGGTGTATGCATATACTCGTACTTCCAATCCTATGCTAACAGTTACCTGCCAGAGCACGAACACCTGTTCTCACAGTTTGGTGCCAGAGATTGCCTCAGGGCGAACGTGAACTCACGTTCACANAGAGGAAGGCCAGAGGTTGCTCACAGGCAAACTCCAATTCACATACTTACAATCAAATGCCGAGTAANGCTTTTCTATGGACGTGTGACAATTTGTCTTGGCCATTTTGGCCAAGGTTACCAAAATCAAAGGTTTGGTCATTTTGTCCACAGTTGCCGTTATTGGCCATGTTCGCCATAATCAACGGTGAAAGGTTTCCTACCGCGATTGAATGGCCAAGGTTACCAAAATGAAAGGTTTGGTCATTTTGTCCACAGTTGCCGTTATTGGCCATGTTCGCCATAATCAACGGTGAAAGGTTTCCTACCGCGATTGAATGGGGTTGACACCGTGTGAACAGGGTTCATACCGTTGGCAAGTATGAAAGATTTGCAAGCAATAAGAACTGATCTAAATGTTTTAATTTTTCAACTTGGTGCTTGTTTGTGAGTGAAACACAGCATCATTGGCATTATTGTTAGTTAGAAAAAAATGTGAAGAAGGCAGCTCCATCAAGAACATTGGTAGGTTTTATTTTCACAAAGAACAAAAACGCAATGACTACAGCATCAACCACGGCTTTGAGAGGAACACTGCACCTATCGTTTCATTTTTTCAACTTGGTGTTGGATTTCGCACAAAATTTGGCAATACTGAAGTGGTTGGTAAGCTGCAAATTTTCAAGAAAAAAAGCTCACGAAAACGTTGCTCCATTTAGACGGTTGTTAGGTTTGATTTTGTATGCATCATGAATCGCAATAACTTCAGCATAATTGGAAAAGATGTTATATTTGAAACTTCTATGAATATTTAAAGCACTGTAGATTGCACAAGGGAAGGGTATAGGCAAATCAGCAACCCGACGTTTAATATGCGACACGCGCTAACCGACTCTTGGGCTCACACGTTTCCCAGACGATAGACAGACAGACAGACAGACAAGTTTATTTAACATCTGAAAAAAATCAGATATCAGGGGGAGGAGAATGACCGCAAGGTCTTCGAGTCATCCTCCCC
>JGI24159J19872_10008086_pt1 | contig 13757 bp, 7 predicted proteins | sample Ectturendosymbi4_FD_19872 | JGI IMG/M metagenome (IMG submission 19872) | reverse complement strand
CTGCGATTTTGAGGAGGGCAGTTAAAGTGAAGCGTGAGTCGGCACAATTTTTGCAGAGACGGCAAAACGGCTTCGTAAACTACGCGCGATACTTGGCTTCATTGACTATGTGGGTTTTGTGGAGTTGGAAGGTCATTTTCTAAATTTTCCTGCTTATTTTGCCAAATGGCCCGGAGTGCAGGAATTTGCTATTAATTAGCAAGTTATCCTGCCTGGCCCACCAACTTTTAACGCCAGTTACCTTTCACTTAAAAACTGTACCAACATCGATGTGCTAATGTGTCCCGTTTTTCAGTGAGGTTTGTCTGATACAATAGTTTGAAATCACAAATTTACAAGATGATTTTTTCGAAAAGCAGGTGTTTCATGAAAATATTTCTAACAAAGCAGCCTAAGTAATGCCAGATTATTTGACAAGCGGAAATTACGTTTCTGGATCATGTTTTACAAGAGCAACCCAACTCGCCTTTTTGCTGTTTCCATTTAACTATGATATGCGGCTTTCAAAATTAGGAGCAGCTTCGGCAAATTTGTTCTTTAAATTGGTTAAAACGGTAAATATAATTGCCATTGTTCCACAACTTCGTGCAGTTGTGCAGCAACAAACGCCTTGGGTTGTACAATCAGGTCAAATTTTTATCAACGTGCTTCAAAAAAGATACCATGCTCATTGTACATGTAACAAAAAAACAAACGGTCTTCCTGCTCGGATTCCCCGAAGGCGCGTAAATGTTCCGACTTCAACATCGTGCGAANGATTTCNGTAAATGGAAAATGCCCGCTCGCTCTCAGGTTGCACTGGTTAGTAAATAGCAGTGCACCGCAGCGCACTTAGTACGAGTTCTGAGTGGCACAGAAAGTCTCGACAAGTGTCAGCTAAACCGAGATGAACTTGATTCGCTGCAGCGCTCTGCGAGCTTCTTGATACACATAGAAGACGCTCTCACCGGCTTAAATCCGAAAATCAGTCCGACCAGACCACCCAGTGACAAGTTGACGCCGATCAAGCTCAGGTAGAAAGCCGATCGCGGGCGATTCGAAGTCTCGGTGACAACAATTGGTATGAGGTCTGGAGAAAAGATGAAGGTAATAAAAACAAAACGTTTAAGACTGACAAAGCAAGAAGTTAATTGGAACGTAGTCTGGCGCCAAGTGTTACAAAAAATGTTCTGCGTAACGCGATACTCTGCGATAAATTGCCAGTTGCCGCTGTCTGTTGTTTCTAGAGAGCGGTAATTTTTTGTGGGTATAAGGTAAAACCTCGGTAACTTCAATTAAAATTTCTTCGAATTGAAGTAGGATCTTGTCAACAAAATTAGTCTCTGGCCAGTTGGTTTGGCAAAAAGTTGATATTTTTAATATGTTCATACGCTTACGAGTTATTGGAACGTCCAGACATCACGAAAATGTCATAAAAGGATGTATAAAGACGTACAAAAACGCTGACACACCATATAAAGCGTGTTTCGCTCTGTGCAGTTAATACTGAAGAAATGTAACGATGCAAGTTTTTTGGGCTGTTTGGCGTCAGAAGATAAAATGTTTTCAGATATTCCGATCTTGATTAAGCAAGCCGACTGACAATTTTTCTAAAAGTTTACTATTCGCAACAGAAGTGGACTGCATGCTGAAAACGTTGGGCTCTGCCGATGACCTTCCAATTTTGTATAACTTTGTGTCACGACCATTGTGGTAGGCAAACGCATGCGCAACGGCACGACTGTTCGAACAGCCGTCTTTCTTTCATAGAACATATGCTAGGACCGAGGCGTCTTTACAAAGCAGGGTTTAACTGAAAACGTCTCTTCGCTGAAATGACGCAGTCACGGTACAGATTTTACCCACATAACTTTCCTTCTAGTTCTCGCAATTAGAAAATGAAATAAGTGCTGCTTTGCAGCAAAAAATCGCAGCCAAAACTGCTGCAAATATCTAAATAAATATTTCGAACAAAATATGGTCGAGGCACGCAGACAAATATAAGCACATGCCTGTCGAGTTGCTTCAGAAACACACCGTGTTTAATTTTGCTGTAGCTACGGTAAAAAGACCCCTTGTGTAGATCATTCATCAGAATGTTGAAGGTAAGAAATTAGAGCCACATTAATTTTGGCGGGTGGAAGAACTGTTGAACAAAGCGAGTTCTTCAAACTTTTTAACAGCTGCTCTATATGCGCGGAAGGTTTTTGTAAAAATACCCTTCAAAGCTCAAATTTCTGAGGATTAGCAAAGCGTTTCTTTAGTTTTGCTCGTAGCAGCAATTCAGCTGTTATAAACCAAAGCACTACATGACCAATCAAGTCACTGAAGTTTGAAATAACCAGTTAAAGTTGGGCATACAAGGTTGAACTCTACGCTGCAGCAAAGCTGAGTTCATTCTGAACCACCCGTGACGCCGCAGGTCGTGTCTATTGCGGTTTCAAAGTTCATCAATGATTTATAGCTTGTCGATTTCGCTTTATCAAGATGCGGGTGTCTAAAACAAGTATAAATCTAAGACTAAATAGCCCGAAAATTCAATGTAAAGCTCAGCCACTATTGTGGAGAATCGACCATACAACCATAAAATAAAAAGTAAGTTCTTTCTGCTGTTTTCACGAAAACTTGGAGACAAAATTGTTTCCAGGCATTTTGATTGCCTCAGTACACATGAACATTGTTACTATCGTTTGGCCCCCGTGGTTTTCGCAGAGGTAAATGTATTCATTCATTCGTGTTTCACACCCGTTTTTCATCTGGGGAGGGTCGCGGGACAGCAGGCATGGGAGGACTCGAAATACGTAACGGTTTTCAGCAATTTCAGATAGTTCTGTTGGCTCCACACCACGACAGGACAAGCAAGGTCAGAAATATAATCACGCCATCTGGTGCTTGGTCAACTTCTGGGCCGACTAAGGGTGAAGCCAGCAGGACTTGCTTCGCTAGTCTTTACAGAGACATTCTGGTCGAACCATCGTAACCGAGATCTCGCCATTGGTTCGACATTCAGGTTTTGTGAATTTCACAGCTGCGCACTGCGCAGTAAATTATTCGCAAAAATTCTATCTGATGCTTGTACTTGAGATAGCACTCTTTCAGTCATCATTCAAGATTCATTAGCATAGGTGAGGATCGCAACAAAGACCAATTTGTAAACTTACAGCTTTGCGGCTTTTGAAAGCTTCAGCTTTGTGACTACAGAACAATAAAACTCGCGCAGAGCTGCGTTTGCTTTACCGATCCGTGTATTAATCTCTTTGTTCTGCCTTCCGGCACTCGTGAATACCACCACAAGATACCTTAACTTCTCGTTCTGCTGCAGTGTATTCCCGCTCACTTGCAGCGCGCACTGGCTTGGGTTTCTGGATAGATATCATAATTCAGCCTTTTGAGTGCTGATTGTCATTCCCGCTTAGTCGCACGCAGCTGCAAACCGCTCAAGTGCATGCTGAAGATCCTGTTCAGAGGATGCAAACAAAACTAGATCGTTTGCAAAAAAATAAATGCCTGATCCTGCAGAACCCAGCAGTGACACCCTCGTCGACTCGGCTGTGACTGTCTATCCGATTCATATAGAATTTTTAGAGTAGTGGTGAACACTCACAGCGAACGTTTGTGATTTAACTCCGCCGACACGGACGCAAACCTCTCAGCTGGAATACAATGCCTTGACCGGCCGTAACACGCAGAAGTCAACACAGTACTCCAGCAAAACTCCCCAACGTATTTCTCGATAGACCCGGTCGTATGCTTTCTCGAGGTCGACAAAACACGCGTAGTCATTTGTGCATACTTTCAAGATTTCCCGAAAATTTGCTGCAAAGTGAAAATTTGGGCTACAGTATTACTGCTAGGACGAAAACCGTACTGGGTATCTTCCAGCTTTGGTTCAATTATTTCGCTGTATCGTTTTTCATGGCATTTGGCATACACTTATTCAGGTTAGCTAAGGAAAGAGATGGTAGCAAGTGCATTCCTTCCCGTCTACCTTTTTGTGTTTAGGGATGATCACCCCAGGTTGCCAATCTTTTGGTTCCCTTCTAAAACTCCAGGCCACTTGGCACCCACGAGTCAGACAATTAACTACTCTGTTCAAGACTTTGGGCATTTCGGATTTAGTCATAACCTTTAGTCTTCCCAGCCTTCAGAGTTCTGCCAGCTAGGATGATTTCGGTCGCAGTGATAGTATTTTCCTCCCCAAAATGCACCTCTTGTGTGTCCGATGGTGTGACAGTGAATATTTTTGAAAGATCTTCGTAATACTAGCTCCATCTCCCAAGGATTTCCTCTTCATTACTGAGGAAAATACGATTTTTTTCTTTGGTGGATCTAGCAATATAATAGATCTTTTAATTGTCGAGACGCCAGATGGCTTGCCAGAGCACTTTATTGACTTGTCGGTAATTCAATTCCAGTTTTTCCTTTTTTCCCCCGAGGGTTACAGACTTTCTGCGCACCACGAATGCAAAAAAGGTTCGTTTTTTTTTCTGAAACCAGTCCTTCTGTACGCTACTTTCTTTGATCGAATTGTATCTTTCACTTCCTTGTTCAACCACGGGGTTACGTTTGAGACATTACTCGTCACACCGAGTCGTTCTCACCCGCATACCCGAGCAGTAGATGAAACTACAGCTGCTTTGAACAGCTGTCACTCCATCTCTGCGTCCGCTGTGCGTTCCGGGAGCCCTTGGCACAATGACATAATCTTTCTTATATCCTTGATAACGTTTGCATTGAAGCATCCGAAAAGGATCGTGGATTCGTTATGTTAAACATTTTGCAGGGGCATCACTAGTTTCTTCCACGAATTCCGCATGCTGTGCACTTGAGTTTGGGGCGTATACCTGTATCAAACACAGGGAGCGGTCTAATGACTTTTAACCCCAACAATGCACACCTTTTCTCATAGTGGGATCCATTCACCAACATAACTTGTAAGCTGAGGAATCAGAAGTGCCCCCACCCCATCTTGGGCAAACTTTGCTGACTCGACGCCGGAGTAGGTGAGTTGCCACCCTTCACCCAGTTCTACAGTGTTGGACCTTATTTGAAGAGATGCCAACAATATCCAGGAAATGTCGATTGGCTTCCTTGACCAGTTTGCGCTCGTTTCCTGTAAGTGATGGGCTAATTTCCACTTTCCAGTGACTACGTACAGTGTAAGCTTATGGAAAGATTGCCGTTTACGAATGGCTTCCTAGTCTCTTAGAGCAAACAGTAAAGCACTTTGCGCTGTACCCATTCGCCTCCCCAGACGCGTAGCGGGCGCAAAGTGAGGGGCTTCCACTTGTGCATAGCTGATGGGGAGAATGTCACGAATTTTTCGAAAGACCGCCCTGCCTAAAGCGTGAACGCGGTCCTTTTTCAAGCGCGCAACAACCGATGAGGGACAGGTATTGCTTAATTTTGCGCATTTCATGGTAGCAATTGCTCAATTGTACCATTGGACAAACCGGCATGTGCACGTTATTAACAGACGCCTTACTCATGCCAAATCCGGCGAACAGCCCCATGATGAAACGACCGATGATGACGGCTTCGTAGGAAGGAATGAGGCAACCGCCGAGCACCAGCACAACGACACCAACAACATTGGTCGCGTTCATAATTATCATCGAGTTTCTCCTATTGAAACGTGCCAGAATGAAGCCAATCGACAGGGCGCCAACAATGCCACCGCCGAGCAGCATGGAGAAACTCAGGGCTACCAGCAGTTCCATGGTTTCGCCCGGCATTGGCATTTCGTACCGATCCTGCGTAAAAACGAAGTGATGAAATGTCGAAGCTGCACTTGGGTTTACGGATAGAATGTGACGAGCGACATCTGAGTCCCTAGATTTTGCTTGGCATTTTCTGTTAGAGAAGAAGCTGGAAGTACCGCAGTCTGAAATATAGGCGTTCTAACTTTCTAATTACATTTCTACCAAAACTAACGCAAGCATATTTTAACGTGTAGGGAACTCTTTTTGTAAATGCATCGCGATTTTATGAAAAGTATTGCATGATTTAGGTGCAGGCTTGCAAAATGTTTAAGATCCAACATCGTGCCTGATTATGACGTGATTGTTGCCAACAAAAGATGCAGTCTTTCTCATTAAATACCATTTTTGTGATTTGTGTTCTGCGTCGATTTGTTGTTCAGGTATAGCAATTCATATTCGTTAGATTTTCATTACTTTCAACATTACAGCATCGTTATCATGCGGGCCGCGGCCTTTTACTTTTTTGAGTTGTGCAGGGCTGTCGTGATCATTAATTTTGTAGCATTTACAAGCAGCACCACAGCAGATGGTCACAGATAGGGCTGGGTAATACTTACTTGACAATCTTTGCTTATTACTTGATTAAGAAATTTTGCCATTGCTTGATATTTCAAGTAATTTGCTTTTATAGAAGTTAAGATTTTAGAAGCCACGGCTGTTGCTGTAAACGCAATATTATACTTGACATCAATCAGCGTTCCCTCTAAGGTGCGCAACTGCGCAGTACCACCAGCCCACTTGCGCAGTGAAATCTCATTCTCGCGCACTTGCAACATTCCAAATTTAATACTCATATGATGTGTATATATCGCATAGCCCTTTTAACGCTTGGAACGCTTCACTGGTTGTGTCTGCACGGTTGCACAGTTGCATGCGCTTAGTGCGCAACAAAAAAACAATTGCTCAGTGGAGAATTTTCTTAAAGGGAACACTGCATGACATGCATCATCACACATGAAATAAAGCAATTGGGACGAATGGAATTCTTGCCAACGCAAAGCGCTTTGTGAGTCACAACTGTTGATTGTTATCGTGATTACGATTTCGAGCTAGAAGCTTATTTCAATCGCGGCCAACAGATACGAATTTGTCCGAACAGGTCAGCAACAGCTAACTAAAGAATGCCCTGAAGGGCTTAGACAATCGAAATTTTGCCCTGATTGTATTCCACCTTCTTCTGTGGAATCTGAAAGATACTTTAGTGCCGCCGGTCCGTTCATACCAATGCTTAGATCTTCCCTGACTGATGAGATGATTGACATTTTGTCTTGTGCGAAGTTGTTTAGGAAACAAATAGCTATTCGCCCGTTATGTGATTTAAAAATTGCAATGATTTTGATGTGCTTGCATGTTTTTGAGTCTAAATGTCGATTTTCCTCATTTGATTGAATTACTTAAGTTGCTTTAAGTAATCTGTTAGAAATTACTTGTTATTTAAATCAGTGGCCTCAAACACAAATTGCTCCGAGGGCCAAATGAGGACTTATAAAGTAACCCGAGAGCCGCGTTATGACACTGACGCAACAGTGTTGGTATCTGAACCTTACTGGAAACAGCTTTTACATCTTATTTCCTGCGAAAGGTATCATGAGTTGTAGGCAAATCATTTCTAGCTCTGTCTGCGTTCGTTTAAAACAGCGGTTCCCAAACTTTTTGAGCGCGACCCAAATCTGAATTTGCTGAACGCTCGCGACCCATGCCTCAAACAACATATGATAAAAATAAAAATTGTATGGATGATTTTTAGCAGTAAGCTGCTAAGTTCGTTTTCACTGTCAGCAATCTACTCTTTTCTCAAGTAGCCTACCTACGCTACAGACAGGCAAAGACAAGCAGTGGTAACGGTGAAAATATACAACCCAGGTTTAGATCGCCTCGGCGCGACCCCCGTTTTAACCCTTTGCGACTCATACTTTGGGAACCACTGGTTTGAAAGGAGCTTGTCCACTCGCTGGCCGAGCACTTTTAAACGTCGGTGAACAAACTAAATAACTTAAGTTTTAATTCTTTGAAAATTCCCAAAAAGCATCGCGGGCCGTGTGTTTGAGAACCCTGACTTAAACAATGAATTTTTGTTACTTGAACCCAGCCCCAGTAACAGACTTGTCACATCATTATCACGCTCACTCCATTGCTATGTACTGTTACGTGACATACGACCTAGTTTCACTAGTCAGGCATTCATTTTCGCTCTTGAAAAGCGTTATTGCGTATTAGGTTCAATTTCGGCAACTTCTAGCTCGATCGAGATTTGTACTCCGTGCTTTCGAATTTAGAACGTTTAGCCATCATATTTGTTAGTTTTGGATACTGCAGTTTACTTAGATGTCAAAACCTAAGCAAGCAAGATTGGATACTTTTTCAACGAGATGTCAAAGATTTGCAGTCTTTAGAAACAGCAAAAGACCTACGCTTGCTGTGGAAACACCAATTACACCCACAGTAAGCACTTCTATTCCCGAACATCAACAAATGTACGAAATGGAAGGAAGCGATGAATGGACTTTTAGTCGTGGTGCCATTGCAAATATTTGTTGTTTTGTATAAAATGCGTTTGGAGAAGTGGATTTTATACTCATAAAAGCTATGAACTTACCTTCTAAGTTATTAAATTAGTTTGCTTACCATACATATCTTGTCATTTTATGTTTCGAGAGGCGGTGTCCCAAACCAAACACTTTCCTCGCGTAAAATCAAAGTACTTGGCCCTTCCCAAACTTTTGGGTTTTCTACGCTACTCCACTGGTTTGAAATCTTTATTTTGTTTAAGAAAGCAAGCAATATCAATAAGGACCCGGTCAGTAATCAAAACCGTGAGATTAGCTTGCAGAGTTTGTGCCGCCCAACTTGCTCTTCTTTGAAATACAAACAAGTTTGCCATTCTGCAAAATACTACATATGGCCGCACATAAAAAACTTGTGGTGAGATGCATAAAAAAGGCGTGTAATAAGACTTCGCTACGATTGAGTTTAAAATACACTGGAGCTTGTCAATATTTCGAACTGTCCGTCTTTTCAACTTGTCCACATTTAAACTGTCTCTATTGCCCACATTTAAGCTGTCTCTAGTGCAGACCGAAACGCCGATCCCTTGGGTAGGGCTTAAAGTCTTCGACAAAAAGCATGCAGCGTTTACTGCATACCCTGTAAGATGATAAACACGTGACTGCTAGCGGCGGCTCCAACACTTGAAATGTGGTGGAAAGTTCAGGGCGACCATTAACGTGGAGGGGATGCGAAACATAAACTTGTTTTTTTATCTTTCACCAAACATGCATTGACAATGGGAAGCATTAATTCTGTTGACAAAAAATACAGACATTTGTACATCTATCATATACCATGTAAGTTTGATTGTAGAATTCCGTAAGAATGTTGACGGAGACGTTCATTGCTCCAACAGCTATTCCAACCGAAAGCATCACAGAAGAGACTGAAAGGAAAAGCGTCCACATGCAGTAGTTTGAATTCTAAAAATAAAAAAAATGCCATCAGGTTGGAGTTAAGAAAACTTTCGTTCTAATTTCTATCCTTTTGAAGCTAAACAGAAAATAGAAACCATAATTTTATTACCTTTTCTACATTGTCCATGTGTTTTCTGGCTTTGGCAAGCAAGGTACTCCACGAACGTAAGCAAAAACTGGAAACGTGAAATCTACCACCGTTCGATTCAGAAGCGAATTAAGAGACCCAATTTTTCAAGGGCCAACACAGTGGCTGCGTCAAAAGTATCGCGAGTTAATCACAAGTACATGAACTTTAACAAAATGAAGTAGAAAATAGAGCACAACCTTTTTTGGACGTGACTGATGAAACCGACCTGCCTGCTGGGAAAAAAACATTTGTGGTCTCTCACATGAACGTCGTACACGCTAGCACAAGCATGAGCATGGATAGAGGCAGAGCTATTGCCTTTGCTGGATCACTATTACAATTACCGGTTTGAAAGTTACTGCTAGCACCATCATTTTTCCTGCATGTAACGATGTTTATTTGATGACATAATTATGTAATTGGGATGAATATAATTTTTCTTAAATATTTGCAGTTTTGCCCAAATTTCTATTGCACACTTATTGCACCAGTTTTTCTAAATGTTTTTTACTTTTTATTTTGAAAGGGCAATCACCTTCCTGCGCTCCAGTTTGCATGGCTATGGCCAATGCAAACATATGATTTTCTCTGAGATTAAATTTTGCCACTGGGGCGTGTAGGAGGAAATTAGATTATGGGCCCAGGGTAAAATTGGGTCGCTTTTCATTGTCGCTCAATTCCGCTGGGAATAACCATTTTCTTTTCTCCTATTTCGCAGAGTTCCTATTTAAACTTACCAAATGTTGATTAAGGTTAAATGCTACCACCGACATGGATCTCCCGCTGAGATCATCAAAAATGCTTTACGCTGCAGTTTGTTTTAACATTAGTTTTCGGCGGTTCGAACCCGTAAAAGCCTTTCGGAGATATAGTTAGACTGCATGTTATAAATAAGAACAGAGTCGCGTAGCAACAACTTCGTGTTTTTCTATACCTCCAGATTCACTGGCAAATCGTCTTCTGTTTCTTTCTCTTTCAGGAGAGAACTTTCGCTGCTGTCATCATGGTGCACAGCGGATTTGCCATTTTCACTTGGCCGATGTCCGTTTTCCATTTTAAACAAATTAACCTGACAGCTAAACGTTAGTATTCACTCTACAAAGCAGAAAAGTAAAGTTATGTGAGCGCGCATCTCGGTGAAGCGTTATCCCTGCCCAGCAAAGTTACATTATTCCGTCACCAATTTTTTCTACGAAAGGAACATGACTGACTTGTGAATCGGGTGCAAAATCAATATTGAACGTTTCGTGACGAAACGGAACGCACAATTACCACCTATGTCGACGCCTTTAGTGCACGGTAAGTTTGTATAACATCTCTGTATTCCCGCTGAATACAGAGACCTGCTTTTTCAGCAAGTCTTGTGAACCGTTCAGGACTGAGGTAATTTCGCAGCAGTTTTCATCAGCAATTTCGTCTAAAGATAAAAAGTCTTGGAAAAAAAACGTACGTTTTCCTATAGCATCATTACAAGGTCAAAATTAGGACGTAAGCCATATACTCTGTGTGTTTTTTCAACAGCAGCGTTACGCCTGGAGCACGGTAAGTTCGGAAAACGATAGTTTTCGCTATAGCGTTTGTTTCACTGTGCTCAAATCCGAACAAATCAAGAATTTTAGCAGCAAAAAGCGAAGTGGTATCAGCAACCTAGGCTGTTGTGAACCACACCCAAAAAGCTATATTCGAAAGGGTGGGCGAAACAGTCTTAGAAAGCAACAACATTGCAAGAGTAACCAGTAAAGGAAACCTTTACCTTGGAGCCGAGGTATGTCAACTACGGTCCGCGGGCCAAATCCAGCCCACGAAACCATGTCACCCGGCCCGCCAATCCATTTTGTCAATAATGAAAAAATAACGTATTTACGAAACATTTGTTGATTTGGTAGAATGTAACATATCCCATAACAAACAAACACATTACGTAATGTGTCCAGCCCTCGAACTGTTGTGCAGCAGGTTGTGTCCCTCTGGTAAAAAAGTTTGGAAAACCCTTCCCTAGAAGATGCTCCACACGCATTGTCAGCATGTCTGGGTAGGATAGTTCACAGTAGCATTGAGCTGCTTAACGGCAGGGGGATCTTTTAAAAAAAACCCAAAACCAACTTCCTGGAAACACAAGTTCAGACATCGTATTGTTCTTTACTATTAAAACTTGATATTACAACCTGCACGACAGTCAGTGGTGGATGCAGATCTTGGGGCGCCAGTCAAAAAACATGACGCAATATACTTATTTTTTCGAAGTTTTCATCAGAAAGTAAGCGAAGACCGAAAAAGCCGTGGTCATGGTCAGGGCGATTGCACCAAATCTGCATCCTGGGCCCGCGACTTATGACGAAGCTCATAATTTTTTTAGTGTAGCTCATAATTTTTTTAGTGAACTTTTAACTGTTGCTGATACCAGCCGAGTGGGAAAAGAAAAGGCAAACGGTTTAGTTGCAACAGTGATGTGTGAACAAAATGTGCGGAGCAAGAAAATCAAGTTACGGTCGTCAGCTTCGTGTATGGTTGAAAAAATGATCGTTTTTGCATTGCAGACTAAACACTGCGAACGTCAACATCATTCAATGAGTTGATCATGAAGCATAATTTGTATGTGTACCGGTAATTGAAGGCTCTAGGTTTGTTGTAGGCTTTCATAAAATCTACCTGCCATGCTCTGCTTTCACAACTTTGCGATGATTCGGACTTGCCACATATCGACATTTCAACAGTCTCGACATAGGTGACGTAGTCGAACCAATCAGGAAAATCCTAGTACTGTAATACAATTTGCTGATTGATTCAACTACGTCATCTTTACGGATACTTACGGATGGAATGCAGTTTTTACATAATTTTTGACAACGTCGCACACTTTACGTAAAAATTTACATTGTTGACACAAACATAATTTCAAAATTGTTGCGTTGACAACCAAGTCTTTTTCTGTGATACTTTTGAAAAAAGAATTATCTGGTATATTTCTTCTCAAAAAATCCTAACCGAGACAAAACTTTAATCCTTGGTTTTAGCTCATTTCGCTCTGCATCATAAAGCAAACATGTGCGCCAAGGTATATAGCTTTAACTGTCCTGCAATCATTGGTGCAATTTTCGTAGTGCGCATTCATGTCGTTTTCATCGATTTTATGCTTTAAAGTAGTGTTGGATAATACTAAAATATCCAATACAATAGACCCCGCTTAATAAACCCACGGATACTAAACCCGCCGCTTACTACATCCAAAAATGCTTGGTACGGAGTTGGATTCATCAAACGAGTCTACTGTGCAAGACAATTAATGTAGTTTTTCTTCCAAATACTTGCAAACATTCTGCAGCACCAGATGGTTTTCTAAATGGTGTGCGTGTATAGTTGCTGAACAAGTCAAACATTTTGATGTACTGCTTCATGCCTCACGGAAGGATGATAATGACAACCGGAAACAAGTGAAATAACTTCATTGTGCAGCGAACAGGAGTAGAAGCACCTTTGCACAGCCCCTTAACTGCAATAAAAACATTATCGTTTCATGTCCATTGCATGCCAATGTATGCCTCCTGATTGTCAAACAGGCACGGTCTGGTATCAAACGATTGCGCGTCGCCCGTAATACCCATCGAATTTTGTATTGCATTCCCAAAAATGTAAGTGTTCGTTAGCAATAAATTGCTTATTTCGTGAAGTGTGATGCTTTGATTAGAAACATTTAAGTGTGTTTGTTCAGGGGTGTGCATCTTCATTAAACTTTTTATTCGATCACTTTGAATGCGTGATGCTTTTCACAAGTCTTCATTTTTTCCACTTTGTTAACGCTATTGTATGAAGATGAACGAGTGGCAGGTTAAATGTTTAGTTGTTTACGCTTTTCAGTTCAAACGTTTAACGGCCACTGAGGCCACTGCAATGCGCGAATAAAGGTGTGGAGCATGTAAACTGATATGAGATCAAAATGCCATATTTTGCGATGGGCATTGCATATAATGGTTCATTACGGTTGTGCTGGAGGAATTGTGACGTCTTTTGCGATGACAAAGACGATTCATTGCAATGGCTGTGCCAAAGTTGTCGAGGTCTGGATATGGCAAAATCGCCCATTGTATGGGGCGAGATCGAAGGCACAACAGCAATCAAAACAAGTCTGAATTGTGCATATGCTCAATGAAAAAAAATTATACGCAAATCCCAAGAGGAAAGGCACTGAGGTCCATGGGTAATTGTATTGCTTCTTCATGATTTAAGACCCGCAGGAGTCATTTAAATGACATACAATTTTTTTTAGTTTAGCTACTTTTTGGTTACTATTCGGGACTTTGAAGGGTCCGAACGGGTTTTTAGCGTTTCTGGTTCCAAGATTAGGGCCAAAAAACCTTAAAATTAATTTGGGAAATCCCCCAAAAGTATTGAGAAAAGCCCCTTACCAATTAGCTGTTTTTTGGC
>JGI24159J19872_10008085_pt1 | contig 13758 bp, 6 predicted proteins | sample Ectturendosymbi4_FD_19872 | JGI IMG/M metagenome (IMG submission 19872) | reverse complement strand
AAACGGATATTTTCCTTACTTTCTATGAAATGTAGAGAAAAGCATCGTTACCCACTACATCTATGTCTAAACGAATATAAACAAAAAATTAAAGATCACAAGCAAGATTTGAGCCAAACAACATTTGGTTTTTGGACATTCTGAGATCAAAGTGTGAGAAACAAGTTAACTGATTAGCTAAGAAAACCTAAAATTTTCCATTGAAATAGTTCTATTAAAATTAATTTTTTTAAAACCAGAGATTTCTTCACACTGGTGGAGAGTCAATGGTAGCACCGCACGTGAACTATTCTCTTGTACCCACCCATCCATCAACGCTGAGCACGAGGCTGGACAGGCTGCAAGTGCCGCTTTTCAAGTTTTCGGTACGACCAGACCGGGAATCGAGCCCAGTCTCCCAGCTTTGGTGGTGCGTGCTGAACCAAGTGATTATTGAAATTTACATGCCTACTTCGAATACTTTTTAGATATAGTGGTGCCAGCACATTTTTTCAAACAAACATTGCTGAATAACAATGGGTAATCAACCACATTTATTAAGAACGCAGAGTAATTATTACATGTACGTTGTACAAGTACATGGTGCATGTAGCACAGGTGTCATACAGTATGTGCAGGCCTTTGTTGTGTTCTACTGAAATACTATAGCTTATATGGTGGCGTACGGACTATCTTGTTCACTGGCAGTACAATTACATTGTTTAATCTTGATTCTTGAATGTTCAATGTAATCAATAGTTCAATAATGAACAATTTCACAACTGTTCAAGAACTTTCAAGGACAGCAAAATGATTTTCAAGGATCAAAGACATAACCAGTTTCGATAGCAAATCCAAGGAAAGTCCTCTGCGCTCAATTAAGGACGTCTGGCAACCTTAGGATAGTTTCTAAAAAGAGTGAGTGTTTGTATAATTCTAAAGAAAGCACACCTTTCGTCTAAAATGTCTGAAGTAGAAAACAAAGATGCAAGCAATGCAGGCTCAGTTTTTAGCGTTTAGTTTTCAAGTTATGAAAATACCTGTAGCTTTCTGTTTCGTCGCACACTTGTATTTCCGACAACCTCATTTTCCTTTTCTCCTTCAAGTGACAGTCGTTTACCACCCTGTGGAGGTGATTCATCCAAAAGCTGACTGCCAAGTTCCTTGTATTCGACGAATTTACAAAATGGAACCATCTGTAGAAATGACAGTTAAACATTTTCTGCCTTTTTAAATACTCCAGTGTTGAGCAAATTTCAAGCAAAGATTAAATCACATTTTCAGCATGTACCTATCGCATTTATAAAAACTTCGTTTTTGACAAAATTGCCGGGGAATAATTGCAAAACAGAAAGAAAAATGTAAAAATTATGGCAAGGGTGCAACAAAGCGTTTTTGCAACTAATCCATTCTGCAGCTTGGAGTTGGAGTCGGATAAATTACCAAGTAAGCAGACACAACAGTGCTTTGGCAATACAATTTTGTACCTTTTTCACATTGTGGTGTTATTCAAACTCAATAAAATCCTTAATAAACTACAGCAAAACTCTACAAACTACAGCAAAATATGAATTCCCCATTCGTGCAGAGATCGCACAATTTTGTCCGTTTTGCCTGATGCTTTGAAGAGTTGCAAATTCTTGCCCTGCGAGAACAAAGTAGCCGTCGCTAGGTTCAATTACAAATTCTTACCCTGAAGGAACAAAGTAGCAGTCGCCGGGTTCAACGTGCATTTTGTACCATTTTATGAGACTTATCTCCGGAAACTTGACCATATCGACTCGGTCCACATCTAAACCTTGATATTTTTCAACGTTGTCGAGTTCAATGCCTTCAGCCTCTTTCTGTTAAAAATGTTACTGATGATAGCAGGTATTTCCTTGTTTGCAGTTTAGGCATACAGTTTAAATAACCCATTAGCTCATTGCAAAGCATAACTTCCGTGAATAAAGACCTGAGCATCTTTAGAAACGGGTACACAAGGAGAAGATCTGGATTACAACAAGTCTATTATAGCCAAGTTTATAAAAAAATCCAGGTCTATTCCAAATGTAACCTGATCATTCGATGAGAACGAGCAATTGTATGCTACATCTGTACGGCTGTACGTATGTTTTCATTTGAAGACCTACGTTTTTAGGATTCTATGAACGTAAGAAAGTTTCACAAGGTTTCATAAACAAACGGCAAATTGTTCAAGATTTCCAAAATAATTTTATAAAGTGAAAGGCATGTGGTGAACACAATAAGATCTCTAATGCATAGGCATAGCCAGGGGGGCCAAGAGGGCCATGAACCCCCCCAATTTTTAGCATATCTTGTCATTTTATGCTTTGAGAGGCGATGTCTCAAACAAAATATTGTGGCCGCTAGTCAAAAGATTTCCCCCCAAAAAATTTGGGCTGGCTACGCTACTGTTCTAACGAAAAAAATCAGAAAATGGGAACCAATCATAAAATAAAATCAGGGAAACAGTTTTCGCATCTCAGGAGTTCATTTCGTCGTTTGGAGACTCTGTTTAAAGTATCGGTTTTTTATCAACGATTTTCTGCGTGAGCGTATAGTTTAGAGCAGTGCTTTTCGTTTTTTTCGCCCCTGCTGTCCAGTGCCACATTCCATTCACCCAAATGCAAAGCCGAGATGATAATAATGTAACATCCAAACTATACACAACAATGTTATTTTGATTTTTGTACATTATACAAGGTCTACTCAAGCCAAGTGATACAAGTAAAGACAAGCTAATCCATATCTCATGTCAAGAGATGTAAACTATTTAAGAGACAAACGCAGTCATCCGATCCATTTTGATAAACAACGACAAATTTGTACTCAGTGGAAATCGAATGGTAATGGTTTATTGTTTCATATGACTCAACCAATAAGCAGAAGCACCATAAAAGTCATCGCATGCAGTAAACCAACCATTAGCGAAGATTAGAGCAAATGAAAACACAATAACACAGTAGCTGATCAGTGTAAATAAAGAGGGGTGCTGTGTGATATAGGATTGACGAAAGACCGTGGCGGTCATCGAAGTCAAAACCTTGACCTCACGCACAGCAACAAAACCACATAACAACAGTTAAAATATTTCCTAATTTTCCAATGAGACTCTCACTGAAGAGTCAACACATTTCAGCGCATTTCGTTTTTTAGCTTTCAGCCCAACAAAGTATGAAAATCCGTTTTCTGACATATGCTTGTGAGGCATGCTGAGCACCTTATGTTGAAAAGCGTCTGAAGCAATTTCCTTATACTCTGAGTTTTCAAGCAAGCCAACCCAATAATCCTCGTAATACAGATATGCTTTTAAACACGCTCTTCGTGAAAAATTGTGATGTAACTACATCAGTGTTCCCATCAACACCCCAAGAGTTGCTTGTTTCACATGTACAGCAATGAATGTATTAATTATCCACATCTTATTTTCCAAGCCTTACTGCAGAATTGCAGATTTTCCGGAAAACAATTTTCAAACTCTTCACTCAAGAGCTATATAGTTTTCATCCCATTTTCCGATCCCGGTGCTTTTTCTTTTCAATTGCATTTTTTCATATAATTTTCCAAGAGCGGAAAATTTGAAAAGTTACCTTTGTGAACGTTGCTGTGCCATGTTCAATTTCATGGCATTGATTTTCCCTGAGCTACGTAATATTTTCAGGGAAAATCGAAAATCAGCTTTACCTTGAAGTGACGAATTTAATTGAATGAAATGATTAAAGCCATGAAACACAAATTTGACAAACAAACTTCATCTTCAAAAAACATTGTCTTTATATCAAGTCGTGATTTTAAACAAAGTTAATTTCTCAGCAACAAATCTCTTTGAAGAACTTCACCTCATGATAGCCATTGAACTTCACTGTGCAGAAGCAGAGTTTTCTTGTCTGCACAGATTTCATTGTAGAACTTAGAAAACAATCGATTTGTTTGTGCTTTAGAACAAAGATCAGTGGCAATCTTCAATACATCACTCATCAATTTCTCAAGCTCGCTGGCCTCTTCAAAGTACTTTGCTCTTAATTTCTTAGAAACTAACAATAAACGATGTAAAATGCAGTGCAAAACCTTGCAATTTTGTGATTTCTGTTTAATGAGTGCAGTGGCGCCTTTGTGTTTTCCTATCACAGCTGCTGAACCACCAGTACAGCAAAACATTTCTACCACGATAAATGTTCCTTCTGAAAAAAGTCGCTAAGTTCAGAAAAATATAATTCCCCATTAGATTGCACCTCAACTGGAAGGCAAAACAAAAATCTTGAACAATTTTCTCAACACGTTTATCTGTAAACCGACAATAGACGATCAGTTCAGCGTCTTCCTTAAATATCTGTGGTTTCGTCAATTGGCAAAGCAAGGTGCTTTTATCAGCTTTGCCATTTACTGCTGCTTGATGTCTTCAGCGATCATGGCTATTCGAACCATCATTATATTATCGGTATAGCCTATTCGTTTTACTTTATCCACAGCATGATTTCTGCCATGCAGCAAATTGGGTACGATCTTCAAACATGGTTTGATCACATGGTCAACTTCGCTCTATGACTTCTTTTGTATCATAATCACAGGGGCTATTTGGAAAGAAAAATGAAGAGGCTTTTATTGGCAGAGTCATTTACGAACAATGATTGTATGGCAGTTTGCTTCTTGCACAATTGCGGTTTCTTAAAAAATCGCACGGATTTAATCTGATGAATGGTATGTGTTTGCGAGTGATTGTGTAGTTTCGAAGGAGCCAAACACTGCAAAATCACGAAACATGCATTGAGCAGATGGGTCAAGGCGGTTTTTTCACTCTGGGGCAGAAACACCCCTGTTTGATGTATCCATCATCGCATTTCCTCCTTTATACTTTTATATTCCCGACTCCAACCTTCCTTTTTGAACTCAGTTTAAACCCTGAAGCTGATACAGATGGCGTTTGCTGATTACCTGGTCTAGTTTCACGACTGCATTTGTCAAAACAATGTTTTCTGAACGTACTTCTCAGGCATTCTTCTGGAAGTTACAAAAGTAATTAGCTGCTATTTTACTGTAGTCCCCATTTCTCAGTTTTTCGCTTGTGCTAAGTAGTGGTATATGATCGCATTACGGGGCTGCAAAGTGCGAATGGAATACCGAGTGACGACTCCCATGAATGTGCACACATCGAACGAATGAGCCAGACACTCGACTAATCATCAATCGTGAATAAAGCTTGAAAAAAAACTAAAGAAATAACCAAGTAAATAAATCACTGCAAGACTTTAAACACACTAAATGTGGTAAAAAATTATACGGAATATCCGTACAATTTGAAAAACCCTATCCTAGTTCTATCTGAGCTCACCGCAGTTACTATTCACGATTACTAACGTTCATTGGAAAAAAATTAGAAAAGTTCACATTAACGGTGTTTACAAAAACGATAAAAAAGAATTCATTCAGCCCTATCCGTTGGTTTACATTTGCAAAAATTTAATTCACCCTGGGATGAACCATACATTCGTTTAAGAAGCACTGGTTTAGAGGACGAAACATCAAAATTGTGTCCACTCATGAAAAAGCACTTTTATCTGTGAAGGATTTGATTTGGAAAATTTTAGTGTTTCAATAAATTTTTATTTCACGTGTTTGTTCATTTGTTTATTTACCGGTTAATTGATGTCAGTGGATCCCAATTTGTCGTTCGGATCCATCCAAAGCACAAGGGGAATTACCAAAGGCATTAACAAAATATTTTTAAACACTGTGGTCATGGTTATAAGCGCATTCACACATTACAAAGGCGTTAAAAGTTTTCTAGAAAGTAGTAGAGTCACTCAAATAAGATTAGATGATCATTCAAACAAGCTTGAAGGAACACTAACAGACTAGCTCATTCAACATCCTCACGGAATCATTCCAGCAGTATTTCAGTTAATTTATTATCCGTTAGGTACTCTGACCCAACATTTTTCCACGTATCATTAGAAAATTGCACGTGGAAAAATAAAACGTATCGCCCACACAATACTTATAGCTTAGTTCAGTTAACTATTTCAACAAAGATCTAAATGTCGACAATATATGTAGTTTACTGATTACTTTGTTGATAAGCAAGTACTCCTTCCAGCCGTCCAACATACACTCCAAGTTATCGACAGAGTCCGCATGGAGGGTGGATTTTGTTCCTCCGGAAGAAAACCACATGACGGCCGACTGAATATTATCTTGAAACCCACCGCACTGTATGCATTTTGGAAGTAGGATTTCCTCTAAAAGATAAAATATCGCGAGTAACTGCGCTTGATGTACTGCAAACGCCAAATGAAAATGCAAATGTGATTCTGCTCTGTGCTCCACTGATGAACCCACAAGATGAAACAGTGCACCTCTGGAGATGGATTACGAAAAACAGACATTGTGTTGGTTTATTTGCATGATATTTAAAAAGGTGGGAGTTACGTAAAAAGGAGAGAGCAAGGAAAAAGACTGTGTTCATGCGATTATCAAGCTTCATCTGTTTTTTAATAAACACTCCATTTTTGTTGATATCCATATATTGACAAATAACTCATGAAGGAGAGGGTTAGGTTCAAAGAACATTTTTTGAAAGTTCATCCACAATTTTGTACAAAAAATTTCTTATCATATCTGAAGATAGTATCGGCGTTCTGGTTTCTTAACAAACGTTTTTTGATTTGTCATAAAATCTTCTAAGCGCGCTGATAAGGTGTATACGTAAATGCTTGACTCTCGCAGACTGGTTTGAAGTTGCACTTTTACGTCACGGTTTTCGCCAACGCTGTCTTGCCAGTTGTCTACGGAAGCGCGGACTGTCATGTGTGTGGTATTGTGTTTAAGAGGAAAGTACTAAATTTTGACCCAAATAACATCAATTCGGAATAGAATAGAATATAATTAAAATTAGCATTTCGAAAGCGTTTTCAAACCTTCTATGAAAAGTTTTTTTCCCAATGTGCAGAATATCTCAATTCGTTTAATGAGTTAAATAGGTAAACAGCACAGCACTAAACAAAAACAAAAGCTCATTATGCTGAAAACAAGTTGACAAGTACTTAAACAAATCTAACTGCAACAAAGTGCAAAAATGTTTCGAAACGAAACGAATATACCTTAGCTGAAGCATATGCTCTTTGGCATTCTGTTTTGACCACGAGCATAACTGCTTGATGGAAGAGTTTTATTACTATGTGGAATAAAAGGCGTAACTTGAGCTATTTATCTAACGCAAACAGTATTGTATGCAGTGTATTTTCAAAAACTGTTTTTTTTCCTGTATATGAAACTGAACTGTCAAAACACCTCATGTTACAATATTCGCGTACAGTTGTTTTCGGCGGCAGTCGCGTCACATTTAAGAAACACTACTGATAAAAAAACACCTGACATAATAACACATATAGCACGGTAATCTGCTTAATGTAGCCATACAGAAATTTCCCTGATTTTACGCATTTTTTTCAAATTTAACCATAACCGGCGGAGATGTGTGGATCGCTATAGCAGAAGAGATAATCTGGTGTTGAAAACAATCTCACACAGCAACCCAATTAAAAATGAAGGTACGTGTTGTTAATTTGGTTATTTTCCGTAAACTGTTTCATACGTGTCGTGTTGCTTGTACGTTGTGACATTTAACCTGTTAGTTATGGTCACTCCTTTTCATACTTGATGCGTTTTTATAATGTTCGTTTTGCTTCTTCGTCACGTTTTCGAAGATTGTTGCATAATACCAGGGAGTGGTTTTATTTTTCACGAAAGAATGCGACTACTACGAGTTAAAAAATTATTCCTTGGTTTTTGCACGCCTTGAAAGTTCCTACATACTCTATACGCAACACTGCACAGGGAAGCGTTAATTCGAATTATGGAACAACTGAAAACTGGAAGAAGCAAAGATCCCATTACACAGTAAATACTCCTCAACGTTCAATTTTCAAGTTTTGCATGTTTCATTTGTGATTCTCACTGTGACACAAACGAAAAGGAAACAGTTTTGAAAACTTTTGCGTCGAAATTTTATGCTGAAGTTTTGGTGTGGCCAAGATTTTCAACAGCAGTGAAAGCTCACGTCATTCAAGAAATTGGAGATAGTAATGCTGACGGTTTGTTCATACATTTTTGTGACTCAAATCACGAAATAACACAAATGCAACAAGAGTAAAAGCAACATCATCGGAAAGCAAAAATTACTTGCATGCTGATGAGAATATACAAACATCAAAAACTTCAGGTCTAGCAAATGTTATATGTCTTTCAACATATTTGAATAACAACGGATTGGCGAAAGACCGTATGGATTAACTGCTCAGCCAGCCCTGTTGCTAGCACAAATCAATTTTTAATTGAAGACGTTTCACGTGTAATAAAACAAAAGTAGCAAAATGCATCGAATCAACGTCAGATAAAATAAGTAAAAAACCAACAACGAAAAACAGGGAAATAGCATGCCTGTGAACAGTGGATTGGGTGAGCAACTGGAGAGATAAACGATATAACGGAAAAGAGGGGCGAAGATAGAAGACGCTTTTCAACATCGCTACTTAGGAAAAAATTTGCAGTATGATTGGTGATTTGTTTTCTTTATCAAGCGTGATTACAAACGTTTGCTTTACATAGTTTTGCGACTGCAACTTTTCTGAAACATTTTCTACAGCACTCTCGGATTAGCGCCATACTACTACTATGTTAGATCGTACGGAAAAAAACTCATCGTTTTGCTCTAACCTGTCATTGGGTTTGGTGGAACAACGTCCTGAACGAGGTAGGTGTCATTATTTTTGTAACCGTTCAAAAAGTCATGAAGGGATATCGTGTAGGTTGGTCTTTCTCTGTCCTCCTTTTTTCCATCTTCAACTATAACTTTCCAATTACCATACTTTCTGCAAAATCACCACAACTCATGAAAAACTTTTGCTTCTCAGAAAGTGAAAAGTACCAGTTTCAATGCAAAAACCTAAAGAATTAAGCTGTGTTTTTGCGACAAGGAATAAAAAAATTACATCAAACGTAGTGCAGAGTTTCGATTTGAGCTTTTCACTTAAAACCTGAATAGATTTAATCAGTGTATTAAAATCTCATTATCGACATACATCCTGGAAAACCTCTGTTACTTCTACCTGCAGCACTAGACTGCGTCTGCGAATTTCAATTATGGCTTTAGTTTTTCTTTTGTTTGCATTACATGAACTGTTAATCTTAAATAAAACAGTTTGAAACACAAGGGTTGGTTTTCTGGAGACATTCAGAACAAAATGAGCTTCAGGTTCGAAGCCAGCTCCATCAAAAATTTCCTGTCAAGAAAGTACAGTATCAGAATTATAAGACTGGTGAAGGTGCGTAAAGCATATTGCAAGAAAAATAAGTGGCTGATATAACTTCATTGTCGGATTAGATATACGAAATACAAACTTACAGAATTCGTACGATTTACGCATTTTATTTACATAAACAAGCTCTTTGTGTGTTGAGTGCTGACAATGTACTACTTTGAAAAAATAAAACAGTATTTCAAAATACTTCATTGCCAACTGGCAAGTTATACTAATGCTTTTTATTTTGCCAACAAAAATGTCGAAGGAAAGGTTTCCTTGAAATATTGCTTCAAACAAAAGTCGCTATATAATATACTGAATTACAAACATTATGCTTTTTGAATCTTCATAACTACAGGAACTTTTTACAGCCATCAAACCTCACTCGTAAAAAGTGTGTTTGCCTGTCGAACTCTCGTTCTGTGAGTATTGCCTTCCAGCAATGCCTTAAAAACAGTACGGCGATCTGGAAAAACAGTATGGCGATCAAATAGCCTATTATCTATGCAATGCTGTATGATCCATTGACTGTGTGAACCATTATTTTGTTGCAAAAGAGCTATGCTTTTACTAGATAGTTTATGGTAATAAAAAAAGATTGAAATACCAGTGTACTTATCGCACTACGTATGCAACTTTTTTGTGTTGCCAACAAATGCTTCGAAAATGCAAGTGGATTCAAGCGCTTGAGAGTGGCGAAACTCTCTCTGTGTCGAAAGCAAGGGCGTACGCAAGGGGAGGAGTTGGGGTTAACCCCCCCCCCTTGAGCTTGATATTTTACAAAAACGTTATTACCTGCGCAGAGGTGATTAATTGTTTTCGCATACATTTAGCTTGTTAGTTTGTCGACTTAATGCAAATATCACGGAATGAATTTGCATACAAATTTCAAGTAACATTGCAAATGGGCCAAAATGTAATAACTAGGTTTTGACGGGAACCTGGATTATCATCTACATCCAGAAATCCTCTTACCACTTTTTGCGGACCTTTCGCCCACTACGCATGTTAAGATTGTTTTCCGAGATAGTTCACTTTATCCTAAACAATTGCCTTCATTTTGTCTGCTGTGGCTGATCAGCGCAAACTTCGCCAAAACGTTGGCTTGGAAAACATGAAAATGACATCATATCATGCCGTCACAAACAACGCACACCAAATACAAATGACACCATACGTATGCCACTGAATGAATCCCCACCATGAACATTTTCTGCGTACGCCACTGGTCGAAAGGCCTTTTAAATACATAACTTCACTAAATTATGTCTAAATACATCAGTGAAAGTAGCTTCGGTCAGACCCTCTCCTCAGATCAAGAACGTTTTCTACAAAAAGGAGTTTAATAAAGTTTCGCTGTACTGACTTGTGTAATAAAGAACACATTCTACAAAGAAGTTGGGTATTGAGAGGTGTGTTCTTTTCCTGTTTTTTTTTTCTATGTACGGAATATGGCAATGATTATATGACTTCTTACCTGAGATATTCATCAGTCCATCTCTGGTATGCTGGAAAATCTTTGGCAGCTCCTTTAAAAACAACCGGTCTAGATGCACTTACATAGCGAGCGAAGAACTCATGTGGTGGTGGCACAAAGAAGTGAGTCTCAACAAATAGGGGAGATGTGTGAGAGCCGATTGGTTCCAAGTGTCCAGGAAGAGGCAAATCTATAAAATAGTTTTGATGATATTGTAAGGGTACTGTCGCTAACCTCTTGACGCAAATACCCCAAGGTAATTAAAGAGCTGATTGTAACTACTGTAGTTTACTCGGTTTTCATGAATTTTGGAAAATCGTGAAAAAACTATAATGTGTGCACAAACGCTGTGATTCTTTCGGCAAAAGAACTACAGCCTACTTTGGTAAAATTTAGTGGAGAGACAGCAAGAAAAAGTACGAAAGAGAGCAAGAAAGTGACAAATACTTTTCTTAAAAGAGCTAGAATATGCCTATTTCACGTCATAGGCCTAAATGCAAAAATTGAAGCAGCAAAGCTCCTGGAGCAATCTTTTACGGTATGTCTTTCAAAACTCTAATTTTTCAATATCAAATCGGCCCGTCAGAAGGCGGTAACCGCCTGACGAATGGAATGAGTCCGTTTTGCAACTTCTTAAAGACCTAACCCGCCAGCTGGCGCTAGTTGCAAAGTAGAAATTGGTTATTTCACAGCACAGTTTCCAAGTTAACTTGAACCATTTTGCGTGAAAGCTTGTTAATGACAAAGTGATCTGTAAATTTGTGTCTAATATCATTAACTTCGGACCCACCTGCGCTGATCAAAATTGGAGAAGATCTGCCCCCATGTGCTGTTCATTATCCAATGTACCTCGGTGTTGTTGAACTTAAAACTTAATTTACTCTGCACTTCTCGCATATATCACACCAACCCTAAACGTTTATAATCAATGCTAATTTGAACCTATAGCTTCGTGCTTTCAAAGTTTTCCGAGATTGTGTTTTCTGGAGTCATCGACTTTCTCCTATACCATTTCTTCGTGTCCTAACTAGTATTGGTTTATTAGTTTTGGATATTTCATTTGTCAAACTTAAATTTCTTTCGTCCCCATGTTGGCAAATTAAACCCGGGAAATTTATATCTAAAACGGTCTCGGAAACTGACTAGCAATTTCCTGCTTTTCTAGTCATTGAGCTGACCACTACCTTATCTCAAGGCAAAGTCGACCGCTAGCTCCGGAGCGCGCCTGCAACAGCGTACAATCAAAACTTACCAGCAATTGCTNGGCTGATCAACGTCAGAAACAGCAGCAAATAAGTCATGGCTTGTCCAGGTAGCAGTAGCGAGAGCAGCTGAGCAGATGTTACAGCGCAAAATAATGACTGCCGCAAAAGGAAACACTTTGGCTGGTCGTGCAACAGCGCAGCACGAACAAACCTCTGGTAGGCGAACTATCGGAAGGAATCAGTAGCTTTAATTAGGCCTACAGGCATCCTCAGTGAAAACCTGGCAAAGCGTTACTTCAACTAAACTTCTGCACGGAGGAGCTGAGAGTATGATTGTTTCAGGTGTTGCGGTATGCTTTTAAACAATTCAAAATATTAACAGTGGCTTTAAAATTAGTGCATGATTACTGGAGCCTAAATTTGGTACATCTTAGGATACTCTCTGTATGACTTCTTAAGTTGAATCTACTTGTGCGCATTGTCCTTTTATCCTTTTTTCTCATCTAGACAATTCTGTGAAATATAGAGATTCCAATAACTCTGTTCATTGTGCAATCTACTAATTTTAATACCAGACTCCAGTGAGTCTTCCACTACCTTTACCTNCAAGAGGCACCTATCACACGAACAAGAAAAACAATGATGTGTTTACGTAACATTTCACTCCAAAAGGAACACAATGCTACCCAGGCCCGCAACCAAGGGGGGGACAACCGGGCAACTGCCCATTGCCCTACCCTGACATTTTGAAAAACCTGTTTAGTTGTTACGAATAACAAGTGGCAGCCATTTAGCCCCTCCCCAAAAAAAGTGCAACAACAAGTTACAACCACTTCTCCCGAAAATAGAAAAATGGTTGCGGCCCTGATGCTACCTCTACTGGTGCTAGTAATTTGATAAATCTAAGTTGTTGATTTTTATGTATTTTTTGTTTATTATTCTCTGTTGTACACATCCCATTTTTACGGGTAAAATTACACTCCAGTGTTTTTTTATTTCAATATTTTTTCAGTTCTTACGGTGTCTAACATTTTTGACCACACCGAATTTCCTCAATATGAGACTAGATCCACTCCCATGTGTACATAGGCATGTCTTTTCGTCTGTAATTTTTCCTTAACGTGTTCTGTGTTTGTTCGTTTTCTATCTGTGCGTATTTTATTTTCAACTGTTCTTTTCTACCGCTTGTCAAGAAGTTTGAAGTGGGGCTAGTTTCCGTTCTAGGTATACCTGGTTGGTTGACTATTTCACTGGTCCCCAACCCTCGGGACGCGTGATTACAAACTGTATACTGGTGATGCACCAATCGCTTTCTAGGCATGTGATTGGTCGATTCTTCTTGTGGTAGCACTGTTGCGTGCATAGAGCGAGAGAAAAATAATGACCATGCATAGAGTACTCCAGGGCCGCGGTAAAATTGTCAAACGTTGACCGGTCCGCTGTAACAACTGGAACAGATATGCGATAAAGTGACAATCTCTTTTTACCTTGATCTGTTCTTTTGCCATTGTGTTTTCATTCATTCTAAGTTCCACTGAAAATTAGTTCTTTTTAGCACGATAGCTTTTTGCATTGTTTGTGCTTATTAGCCTACCTGAGTCATATAAAACAATGAATCAATCAATAAACTTGAATGTTTTTTTCAAATGATCTCAAATTTTAACACAATGTGTAGAAAAAACTGAAAATATATTTTTAAATGTTTCATGCGTTTATTTCTTCAGATATACAAATGACATTCGACTCAACAAAAAAAAGTTGTGCATTAGACATTCGGTTTAACAATAAAACGTTG